>ENA-OPMP01000004-OPMP01000004.1-human-gut-metagenome-genome-assembly--contig:-NODE-4-length-124566-cov-19.678109_pt1 | contig 124566 bp, 128 predicted proteins | sample MGYA00241527_ERZ501751 | MGnify/ENA primary metagenome ERZ501751 (study PRJEB25962, sample SAMEA2042647) | human gut metagenome | biome: human gut; feature: human-associated habitat; material: faeces... | reverse complement strand
AAGATCTATGCATCTTAATTTTCAAAAAGTGTGCAACTTCTTATTGCAATTTAGAAAAAATTCATTATTAAGGGAATTAAAGAAGCCTATTAACGCTTATGAAGAAGAGCAGTTGAATTACATGGCTAATTTGATAGCCGATGGGTATTTAGATATAAGAATAGCATTTGTGGAAAATGATATAGGTTTTGGTATATATCATGAAAAAGTTGGTATTGTGCATGATAGTTCCGATAATATAGTGGTGTTTACTGGTTCTCCCAATGAAAGTGCGACAGCAATAGTAGATAATTATGAAACAATGGATGTGTATGTTAGTTGGGCAGAAGGCTCTGAAAAAGATCGTATAACTGATAAATTAAATGCGTTTGAGGCAATTTGGAATGATATAGAGCCTAGAATAAAGACTTTGGAATTTAAAAATGTAACAGATGAATTTGTAAAAAGATATAAAATAAAAAGTGTTGATTATCATGGTTATACAGAAATCGATAGTGGTATTGAAGTAAAAGAAAAGGCTTTTTTTAGAATACCGGAAAATATAGAACTGCATGAATATCAAATAAAGGCTATTGACAATTGGTTTACTTCACAGAACTGTGGTATTTTTGATATGGCTACCGGTACAGGAAAAACATATACTGCATTAGGTGCATTATCTTCTTTATCAAAAGCTTTAAATGATGATTTAGCTGTCATAATCGTAGTTCCGTATCAACATTTAGTGGAGCAGTGGGTTGAAGATATTAATAATTTTAATGTACAACCTATAAAAGCCTATTCTTATTCAGGAAATAAATGGCGAAAGGAATTTCAAGAAGCATTAAATTTATATAATAGAGGTATTGTAAAGAACTTTTGTGTTGTAGCTACAATTGCAACTTTTATATCTGATGATTTTCAAAAGATAATTAACGAGTTTACAAGAAATTTTTGCTTTGTAGCTGATGAGGCTCATAATTTTGGTGCTCAAAAAACAAGAAATATCTTACCCTTAAAAGCAAGATATAGAATAGGTTTATCTGCGACTATCGAACGTTATGGAGATGAAGATGGAACAGAAGCGTTACGTAAATTTTTTGGTAAAACAAGTATTAAATTTACGCTTAAAGATGCTATTATAAATGGTTTTCTGACCAAGTATTATTACAAACCGGTAATTAATTATTTATCACAAGATGAATATGATGAATATGAAGAACTTACTAAAAAAGTCACAAAGTTAGGTAAAAGTAGTCATGAAGAATTTGAAAGCAGTGACTATCTGAAAATGTTATTAATCAAACGGGCTAGAATTATATCTGGGTGTAAAGACAAAATAAAAAATATAGCACAATTGATGGAAGAACATAAAAAGGAAAATTATATGCTTGTTTATTGTGGAACTAATAAGTATGAGTCTTCTATAACGGATTGCGAATCGGATATTAAACAGATAGAACTTATAACAAAAAGAATTAGCGATATAGGTTTGCGTGTTAGAAAATTTACATCGTTTGAGGATAGAAATGAACGCGAAGAGATCAAGGCAATGTTCTCAAAAGGATTTCAAATACAAGTTATTACAGCAATAAAGTGTCTTGATGAAGGTGTAAATATACCTAATATAAGAAAAGCATTTATATTAGCTAGTAGTACTAATCCTAAGGAATACGTCCAACGTAGAGGTAGAGTGCTAAGAAAGGCTCCAGGTAAGAAATTTGCCGAAATCTTTGATTTCATAACTCTTCCGAGAAAGTTAAATGAGGTGAAATATATAGATAGTTCAACGAAAAAATGTGATATGACGCTTATAAAAAAAGAAATCGATAGAATGAGAGAATTTGCTGAAGCTGCAGAAAACACTAATGCAGTTGATGATATAATTGAGTCTATTTATAAAGCATATGGAATATTATAAAGGATGGGATTGCGATGGTTGATCAAAGATTAAAAAAAGAAGCATTGGAGCGCATGATTAATAGAATTTATAAATTAGAGCGTGACAATGCTAAAACATGTTCTTATAGTGATAATAAAATGAAAGAATTAATAAAACAGATTATTATTGAGGAGGCTAACAAATGTTATTAAAGCGCATAAAATATCATAATTTCAGACCATTTATAGGTGATCAGGAAATATTATTAGATGTTGTTGATGCTGACAAGAATGTAGTTGTTCTCTTAGGTGATAATACGCATGGCAAATCAACTTTTGTTCTTTCGTTCGTATGGTGTTTGTATGGCGAAAGCAGATTTAATGAAAAAGATAGTATTTTAAATGAGAGGATTGCTAGAGAACTAATTACCGGAGGAACTGACACCGCATTTGTTGAAATAGAGTTTGAAGATGATAATACTCAATATATTATTAGACGTACGCAAAAGTTTGAAAAATTATCTAATGGTAAGTTAAAAAATGGAACAGATGAAGCTGAAATGGCATATACTGATATAAATGGCGTAACTAGGAGTATACCTAAATCAGATATTCCATCTATTATAAGAACGATTTTGCCTTTGGATTTATCATCTTATTTTTTCTTTGAGGGTGAAAAAGACAATGAAATAAATAAAGCAGAATTAGGAGATGCTGTAAGAACGCTGTTAGGATTAACTGCATTCAGTAATATGAAACTGCATTTATATGGACCGCATACTGCAAGAAATTACTATAGTACTAGCGTTATGGGGATGTTTGAAAATATGCAGGCGGGGTTTAGTAGTGGAGAAGTAGAACGTATTCTAGCTAGAAAGCGAGATTTAGAAAAAAAGCTAGGTGAATATCAAGAAGAAAAAGCTATATGTGAAGCTAATATTGATGATTATTTGAAAAAAAAGGAGCGAATAGAAGAAAAGCTGAGACAAGCAGAACCGTCGAAAGAATTACAGAAAAGAAGAGATGAGTTAGAAAAGTTTATACAAAAAGCAAATAAAGATTTAGAGAAATGCCAATCTAAATTAATAGATGGTTTTGGCAAAAAGTCAATGCATTTGTTTATAAAGCCTTTATTAGAACCGGCAATGGCTAGAATGGAAGCAATGGATGTAGTTGACAAGGGGATCCGTGGCATAGATGCACAAGCATTAGATGAGTTACTTGCTCGTAAGAAATGTCTTTGCGGCACCGAGTTAAGAGAAGGGAGCATGGCATTTAAAGAATTAATGAAATACTATGATATTCTTCCACCTAAGGCAGTAGGTACTCTTATTACCGAATTAGAAGATAGTATATCTGATAGTGTGCAAAATTGTTCTGATTTTGTAAAAGAATTTGATAGCAATTATGAAGATATACTTGAATTAAGAAAGAATATTAATGACTATGAGAAAAAGGTTAGCGTGATTTCTAAAGAGTTAGCTGAAATGGCAGAATGTGATATAGCTACTTTAGAAGAAACTAAGAGAGAATATGTAAAAAATATCAATGATTTAACTGAAAAAAAAGAAATGCTTATTGCTAATATCAGTGCTGTAAATAGTGATATTTCTAATATAACCAAAGAGTTTAATGACTCTAAAGATAAAAGCGAAAAAGCCGCTAAATATCAATTATATTTTAAATATGCAGAGGAAATATATAATTGGCTTAATAATGAATATGGTAAACGTGAAAAAGACATGTTGAAGCGTCTTAATGAAAATGTATCACATATATTCAATGAAATGTATAACGGTAGGCGTCAGGTTTCTATAGATGAAAACTATAAGTTTATAATGACATATGATGGAGGAAAAGTAGATACTACAGGTGGTTTGCGTGCAATACAGTACTTTTCATATGTAGGTGGTCTTGTAAAACTTGCTCATGATGTGATGAATGAACGAAATCAGCCGCTGGCAACAAACCTTGGCGAACAGTATCCGCTTGTTCTTGATGCAGCTTTTTCGCACGCAGATGAGAAGCATACTAAAAATATTTCTAAAGAGTTAGCAAAATGCACATCACAACTTATATTTGCTCTAATGTATAAAGATTGGCGATATGCGAAAGAAGGTATTGATACTAAAGTGGCTCGTGTTTATTATTTTGAAAAGATTGATGAAATGGAAGTACATATTATTGAGAAGGGTGTATAGTATGAATTACATTATTGAGAAAAGTAATAATGGTTTATTTGAAAATGAAATAGAGTTACGTGGAATTTATGCCAAGAAATTGAAGGAGCTTAAAGAAGATATTGGACTTTTTAATACCATTAGAGAGGGATATGTTTTAAGTATATTGATAGGATATTTAAACAATGCAACTATTCATGATACCGATGAATTCAAAGACAGAGAAGTTTCTATTTTTGCAAATGACTTGAATTCCAGGAAAAAAGACTTAAAATTCATATACAGAATAATTTTGTTAGCTCAGGAAATCCCTGGTATGAGTGTAGAGGATTATATGAACAGAACGTTTAGAGATGATACGGATCCTAATCGTAGGGAACAACTGAAAGCTAATATGAATATTATTAATGAATATGCGGTAAAAGGCATAGAACTGTTGTACAATAAGTTTTCTAATTGTCATGATAAACAGATTCTTTGTGATCAGCTTTATGAATTTGTTAATAGCTTTGCTATAGATATAGGAGAAAAGAAAGAAGAACAATTAATAGATTTTCATCCGGATTTTGATTAATATATAATTAAAAAATATCATGGAAGTGAGCGGTATGAGTAATATTCTTGATGGATTGACTATTGATGATGTAATTAACAATAATAAAGATGCTGAGATTAATATTGAGACATTAGATGATACGAAAGTTGAGTTAATGCAGAAAAAAATAGATGATGGAAGTATATTTGAATTAACATTAAAAGAGATTTTTTCATATTTAGATTTATCTTATGTAGATAAACGAGATAAAAAAGGTGCTTTATGGGTAATTGGAGATAACTCCTTAAATGACTTGATGCAATTGTTTGAGAAACATGGATTTAAATTTATTTTTTCCTCAAAAGGTGGAAGAGCATCAAAGAACATGCCTGCGTGGTTCACAACAGCAAAAGGAGACAGATTATCACCTGATGGAACAACGGAGCAGAATTACGAGATTATAAAAAACTACGGGTACATATCTGATAATACTCGTCCTATATGTATAAACTATATGAGATGGTATAATAACCCGCCGGCATTTGATATTCGTGAATGGAATAACACTTCTTGCGAAAAACCCGGGAAGGGAATTGTGCTAAATAAAGAAGAAATTCTTAAACTGCGTGATGTATTACGAGAAGATACAATATTTTCAAAAGATGAGTTGTTGCAAGTTATTGATTTGGGAAATGCTAGCATTGATGACTATGGACTTGTTACTGTGTTAAATGATAAGGGTAATTGGTCAACAGAAGCACGTGTCATTGATTGGGGATATAAAAAAGGATTAGATATTCGCAAATGGGATCATAAACATACGAAGTGTGGCAAAGGAGTAAATTTAAAACAGAGTGAATTAGAAAAGCTGATTGCTATTTTGGAGTCGATAGAATTATAGACCTGTTCAATGGAAAAATGTTAATCCAGAAGTGTGATTTTCGATATTAGGCAAGTATAAACACATTAACTTCTACTGTAGAACGCCTTTACTCTTCCTCCGCCATCTATGCTATAATAATATGTAGAAAAACCAACGTGAGGAGCGATTATCATGAAATACGTTGCCTGTTACGGCGATTCTCTGGTGCAGGGCTTTCCCTTCGGCCCACGCTATTCCTGGACCGCTCAGGTGGAAAAGCTGACGCAGATTAAAATGCTTAACTACGGCGTCTGCGGTGACTGCTGCGATGATATCATCTACCGCATGCGCCAGTACGCGCTGCCGGAATATGTGCATCACGTTATCTTCCTCGGCGGGGCCAACGACATTCTGCAGGGACGCCGCATTGAGGATATCAGCCGCGATTACAAGCGTGTGCTGGAGTGGTGCGAGGAAAAGCAGTACAGCCTGTGCGTAGTGCTGCCGTTCATCAGTACGGAGCAGGCGCTCAACCGTCAGTTGCTGAACCTGCGGCAGGAGGCAGAGCATATCTGCGGCGGCAAGGCCTTCCTGCTCGATTTGCAGCCTGCCATCGGCATGGACGCCGGGGCACGCTTCAAGGCCTACGTTGACGGCATTCATCCTAAGTCCCAGACGTATGAGGCGATGGGAAGCTATGCAGCGCCGCTGATATGGAAGTGGCTGAAGAATGAAAAAGAGGCTTAGAAAAATTTTTAAAGGTGACAAGTAAAAATACTTGACAAGCATCGCTTTATGCTTTATACTTACATAGTCGACTAAATTTCGAGAGGGATAAATATGTCAGCAGAAGAAATTTTTGCGCAGCGTATGCGCTTAGGCAGGCTCTTTGATATTTACGGCGGTCTTCTGACAGCTAAGCAGAAGCAATGCCTGGGACTGTATTTCTATGACGACTTGTCTCTGAGTGAGATTTCGGAGGAGCTGGGCGTTTCGCGTCAGGCTGTCCACGACCTGCTCAAGCGTGTTGAGCAGCTGCTAGAACGTTATGAAGCATCACTGAAGGTGCTAAGCCGCGAGGAGGAGCTGCATGCTAAGCTGCAGCAGGCAATTGATTTGCTGGAAACTCCGGATGAGGCAAAAAAAGACGAGGCCGTGCAAATGCTGAAAGAGCTTTGCAGTGAAGGTAGGTAGATAGAATGGCATTTGAAAGTTTATCTGAAAGATTACAAAATGCATTAAAGATGTTCCGCGGCAACGGCAAGCTGACTGAGGAAGATTTAAAGGCTCCTATGCGCGAAGTGCGTATGGCGCTTTTAGAGGCCGACGTTAACTTCAAGGTTGTTAAGGACTTTGTAGCCAAGGTTAAAGAGCGCGCTGTTGGTGAAGCGATCGGCGAAGGCCTGAATCCGCATCAGCAGATTATCAAGATTGTTAACGAAGAGCTGATTGAGCTTTTGGGCGGTACCCAAAGCAAGCTCACTGTTGCTCCCAAACCGCCGACAGTTATCATGCTGGTTGGTCTGCAGGGCGCAGGTAAAACCACTACCGCCGGTAAGCTGGCCAACTACCTGAAGCGCAAGCACAAAAAACCGTTGCTGGTTGCAGGCGACGTTTACCGTCCTGCTGCTATTACTCAGCTACAGGTTTTGGGCGAGCAGCTGAATGTGCCGGTATTTACTCTGGGCGACAAGGTTTCTCCTGTAGAAATTGCCCAAAAGGCCATGGAAAAAGCACATAGCCTGGCATGCGATACGGTAATCATCGATACCGCAGGCCGCTTACATATAAATGAAGAGCTGATGGAGGAGCTGCGCAACATTAAAGGCGCTGTTCATCCTCAGGAAATTCTGCTGGTTGTAGATGCTATGACCGGTCAGGATGCAGTAACCGTTGCCGAGAGCTTTGACAAGGAATTGGGCATTGACGGCCTGATTGTTACCAAGCTTGATGGTGATGCCCGCGGTGGTGCGGTGCTTTCCGTAAAGGCTGTTACCGGCAAGCCGGTTAAGCTGATCGGTTTGGGCGAAAAGCTGGATGCTTTGGAGCCCTTCCATCCGGATCGTATGGCTTCCCGTATTCTGGGCATGGGCGATATCCTGACTCTGGTAGAAAAAATTCAGTCTACAACAGACCTCGCTAAGGCACTGGAGATGGAGAAAAAGCTGCGTAAGGATGAATTTACCTTAGAGCAGTTCCTGGACCAGATGCAGCAGGTTAAAAAGCTGGGTTCTCTGGAAACCATCTTAGGCTTAATCCCCGGCATGGGCGGCATCAGCCAGAAGCTGAAGGAAGCTAATGTGGACGAAAAGGAATTCGACCGCATCGAAGCAATCATCCGCTCCATGACCAAGAAGGAAAGACAAAAACCCGAAATCATCAACGGCAGCCGTCGTAAACGTATCGCTGCAGGCTGCGGCATGCGTGTACAGGATGTCAATAAGCTTCTGAAGAACTTCGAAGAAAGCAAGAAGATGATGAAGCGTATGCAGGGTATGGCAAAGTTTGCTTCCAAAGGCGGCTTCAAGCTGCCGTTTGGCAGATAATAAAGAAAGTTCCATGTTGTGAGATATTAATTTAAGGAGGTGAAAATCAACATGGCAGTTAAAATCCGTTTAAAACGTATGGGCGCTAAAAAAGCTCCTTTCTATCGTATTGTTGTTGCAGACGCTCGTTCTCCTCGTGATGGTCGTTTCATCGAATCTATCGGTTACTACGATTCCACCGTTCAACCGGCTAGCGTAAAAATCGATGCTGAGAAAGCTATCGACTGGATGAACAAAGGCGCTCAACCGACTGATACCGTTAAAAACCTGTTCAGCAAGGATGGTATCATGAAAAAATTTGCTGAAGCTAAAGCAGCAAAATAATTTGAGGGGGCGTGATCTACATGAAGGAATTGGTAGAAGTTATGGCCAAATCTCTTGTAAATGATCCCTCTGCAGTAGTAGTGGAGGAGGAGACAACCGGTACAACAACGGTGCTTCGCCTCCATGTTGCTTCTGAAGATATGGGTAAGGTTATTGGAAAACAGGGCCGCATCGCAAAAGCTATCAGAACTGTTATGAAAGCAGTAGCAACCCGTGAGAATGTGAAAGTCATTGTCGAAATTATTTGATTGAGGATGGTATATCGCTATGGATAAAATGATCGTTAGGGTTCCCGTCGCTGTTAAAGCAAAAGTTACTGAAGATTTAAAGTTGAAAATTGTTGGAGATCTCCAAAATACCATAAAGAATATGGAGCTTGATCTGGAGCAATTCGAGTTCCAGGCTAAAAAAGCATTGCATCAGGCTGCCAGCGATTTGAGCGTGCTTCCGGCTTTGCGCGAACAAATTGACATCGAAAGAAATAAGCGTACTGCTGCCAAACAAGAAGCAGAGGCTAAGCTGAAAAGAGCGGAAGCTCTGGAGCTGGGCGCTGAAATTGGTCATGGTACCCTGGAGCGTACTGTAGAAATTACCGTAGGCACCAATATTGATACCCTGATGGGCGCAGAAATCCTTACTGAAGACGGTAAGGTTATCGCTTTCCGCGAATAATCCATGGAAAACCAAATAGTTATTGGCAAAATTGTCGCTCCGCACGGTGTGCGGGGCGATATTCGTATATTGCCGTTAACCGATAAGCCGGAACAATTTTTAGACCTGGATTATCTGCTGCTGCCGGACGGTCGCAAGCTGACCGTGAAAGCAGCACGCTTTCATAAAAGAATGGTGCTGGTGACTACTGCCGAAATCAAAAGCATGAACGAGTCCGAGCTGCTGCGCGGTATGGAGGTAAGCATTAACGCTGAGGACCTGCCGGAGCTGGAGGAAGGACGCTTTTACGTTGCCGACCTCATAGGCCTGCCTGTTTATGACGAGCAGGGCGAGCAAATCGGTACCTTTAAGGACGCACTGAGCACAGGCAGCAACGATGTTTATGTTATAGCTGTCCCCGGTCAGAAGGATTACCTGCTGCCGGCACTGAAGAAATATGTCAAGGAAATCAATCTGGCAGAAAAGCGCATTGTCGTGGAGCTGCCTGAGTGGGTTGAGGCAGAATGAAGTTTTTATTTGTAACCTTATTTCCCGAACAGATTGAGCAGGCTGCAAGCCACAGTATTCTGCAGCGCGCTGCCTCCAAGGGCCTGATTGAGGTGAGCTGCATCAATCCGCGCGATTTTACGCATGACGTGCATCGCACGGTGGATGATTCTCCCTTCGGCGGCGGTGCAGGCATGGTGCTGAAGCCCGAGCCTATGGTGGCTGCTATCCGCAAGGCGAAGGAGCAGCTGCCGAATGCCCGCGTTATTGCCATGTGTCCGGGAGGACGCACGCTGAAGCAGAGCATCGTCGAGGAATATGCCCACAGCGGCCAGGATTTCATCTTCGTCTGCGGTCATTACGAGGGCTTTGACGAGCGCATCTTCTATTGGGTTGATGAAAAGCTGTCTATCGGCGATTATGTGCTCACCGGCGGCGAGCTGCCTGCCATTATTGTGATGGATGCAATTTCCCGCTTTATTCCTGGCGTACTGGGTAAGATTGAAAGTGCGGAGGAGGATTCCTTCAGCACCGGTCTTCTGGAATACCCGCAGTACACCCGTCCGGTGAACTTTGAGGGCATGGAGGTGCCTGAGGTGCTGCGCAGCGGCAACCATGCGCTGATTAACAGCTGGCGCCTGAAGCAGTCGCTCAAAGCAACGCTTGCTCTGCGTCCCGACCTTTTGAGTGCGGAGCAGAAGGAGCTTTTGACAGGCCGCTTGCCCTATAAAATGAAAAAATCGGAGCGCCGCTTCTATGAGGAGCTGCGTGCCGAAATCGCTGCCGAGCAGGAAAAACGCGCAAGCGCCGAGGTGAAGGAGGATGAGGCGAATGGCTGATTTATATGTTGGCCTGGTCCATTATCCTATCTACAACAAGCGCATGAACGTTATCGCCGGCGCGGTGACTAACTTTGATATCCACGATATATCGCGTACCTGCCGCACTTATAACGTGCAGGGCTATTACATCATCCATCCGCTGGAGGTCCAGAAGCAGATTATCGACAAGATACTTTCCTACTGGCAGGAGGGCTATGGCAAGGTGTATAACCCCGACCGTGCTGACGCGCTGAGCCGCGTGCTGTGGCAGCCTGATATCGCAAGTGCGGTGCAGACGATTGTAGAGCGCACAGGCAAGCAGCCTTACGTTGTCACTACGGATGCACGCATTTATCCAAACACCGTTTCCTACAGCTTTATGCGCAAGCAGCTGCAGGAGGGTGACAGACCGGTGCTGCTTTTGTTCGGCACAGGCTTTGGCATCGAGGCGGAAACTATGGCCAAATTTGATTATATTCTGGAGCCTGTTTACGGCCCGTGTGACTATAATCATCTTTGCGTGCGCAGTGCCGCAGCCATTATTCTGGACAGGCTTGCAGGCGAGCCCTGGTGGGAAAAAAATTAAAGAAAAATGCAAGAAATTATACACTTTTCTCTTGCATAAATTGGTTGTCTATGATACAATTTACGTTGTGTAATACGGACGGTCCGCTGTGGAGTTCGCACATGAACGTCTATGATTTAGGAGGAAACTATGAACATTATTGAAGTACTGGAACAAGAACAACTTCGTTCCGACATCCCTGAGTTTAAAGCAGGCGACACCGTTAAAGTTTATTGCAAAATCGTCGAGGGTACCCGCGAGCGCGTTCAGCTGTTTGAAGGCGTTGTAATTTCCCGCAGTGGCTCCGGCGTTCGTGAAAACTTCACCGTTCGTCGTATTTCTTACGGCGTTGGCGTAGAAAGAACTTTTCCGGTTCACAGCCCGCGTATTGAGAAAATCGTTGTAGCACGCGTTGGTATCGTTCGCCGTGCTAAACTGTATTATCTGCGCAAACTGACTGGTAAAGCTGCTCGTATCAGAGAAAAACGCTAATCAATCTTTGTTTATAGTAAAAGGGACTGTAGTAGTACGGTCCCTTTTATTACGTTATGAAGCATTTATGCTTTAAAATAAAGCAAATTTACAATTATGTCATAACTGAAGCTGCAATCTATGCTACAATATATCTATATTATTGTAGTTAAAAATCCGGCCTGTGCCGGCAATAGAGAGGAGGCTCATTAGTTGAGCAAGAAAAGTGAAACCTCCTGGCAGGATTCTGCCAGTGATTGGCTTGTTTCGATTATTATTGCGGTAGCACTGGCATTCTGCATCCGCACCTTTTTGGTAGAGCCTTATATGGTAGAAGGCTCCTCTATGTATCCTACTCTGGTAAACCATGAGCGTCTTGTCGTTGATAAGCTGAGCTACTTTGTTACCGACCCGAAGAAGGGCGAAATCGTAGTTTTCCGCTTCCCCAAGGACCAGACCCGTGACTTTATCAAGCGCGTTATCGCAGTTGGCGGTGACACTGTGGAGATGCAGCAGGGCAAGGTATTCGTCAACGGCAAGCAGCTGAACGAAACCTATATCTACCACAATGACCCGAAGGGCAAAAATATTTCCGATTACCGCAAGGTAGTTGTTCCCAAGGATACCATCTTTGTATTAGGTGATAATCGTAATAACTCTGAGGACAGCCGTTTTGCCGACGTTGGCTTTGTGCCGCTGAAGCTGGTTAAGGGACGTGCGCTGGTAGCTTTCTGGCCGCTGGACAAGATGCGCGTGCTGAAGGCTGATACGGGTATGGGCGAATGATGCTGGAGGATTTTAAGATTCAGTGGTTCCCCGGTCATATGACCAAGGCGAAGCGCATGATGGAAAGCCAGATTAAGCTGGTTGACGTTGTTGTGGAGATGCTGGATGCGCGTATTCCTCGCTCCAGTACCAACCCCATGCTGCAGGATATCCTTGGCAGCAAGCCGAAGGTTATCGCACTGAACAAGATTGATATGGCAGACAAGGCTCAGACTGATGTGTGGCTGGAAAAAATCAAGCACAGCGGTCTGCCTGTGTGCAAGATTGACTGCGCTACCGGTAAGGGCGTCAAGCAGCTTATCAGTGCAGTTCAGCTGGCTGCGAAGCCGGTGATTGATAAATGGCTGAAGAAGGGCGTGCGCAACCGTCCCGTCCGCGTTATGATTGTAGGTATTCCGAACGTCGGCAAGTCTACCCTGATTAACCGCCTCGTAGGCAAGAACAAGGTAATGGCTGCCGATAAGCCGGGTGTAACACGCGGACAGCAGTGGGTAACGATTGCCAAGGGCTTAGAGCTTTTGGATACGCCTGGTGTACTCTGGCCTAAGTTTGATGACCCGTCGGTGGGCTTTGCGCTTGCCGTTACCGGTGCCATCAAGGAGGATGTATTCGACAGGGAGCAGGCCGTAGAGCTGCTGCTTGATCTGTTGATACGCAAATATCCTCAGGATTTGCAAAATAAATATGCAGTAAGCCTCGAGCAGGGTGATGATGTCAACGCCGTTATGGCGAAGATTGCCGTTGCCAGAGGTTGTCTGAAGTCTGGTGGACAGCTTGACATCGATAAGGTGGTTCAGCTTGTACTCAGAGATTTCCGAGCAGGACGTTTAGGGCGGTTTACAATCGACGAGCCTTGATTTGTCGTGCCATAAAAACCGCCGCAGGGCGGTTTTTCTTTATGCAAAAATAAATGTTAAGGGGGATACAGAAGATGAATATTATCGAAATCAAGGAGCTGCTGGCAGGAGCACCGACGGCGGAGCAGCTGGCGACATTGGCAGCAGACGAGCGCAAGGGAGTACAGAAGCTGCTGGCAGCATACAACAAGCGTCTGGAGAAGGCGGCGGCGGAGAAGGAGCGCTTCACGGCGATGCTGAAATTGGAACGCGAGCTGTATGACGAGGGCTGCGAGCTGATTGCCGGCGTAGATGAGGCAGGACGCGGACCTTTGGCAGGACCGCTGGTTATCGCTGCCGTTATTCTGCCCAAGGATGTGTTTATCAGCGGACTGAACGATTCCAAGCAGCTTTCCGCTGCTAAGCGCGATATGCTGTATAACGAGGTTATGGCTAAGGCGCTGGATATCGAGGTGAACATCGTCAGCGTCAGCAATATTGATGAGCTGAATATTTACTACGCTACACAGCAGGGCATGGCGCAGGGGCTGGAAAACCTGCACTGCCGTCCGCAGGCAGCGCTGATTGACGCTATGCCGGTGAAGGTTCCAGGTATGAAGATTGAATCCGTGGTGCACGGTGATGCGCTGAGCGCTTCTATTGCCGCTGCTTCGATTATTGCGAAGGTAACCCGTGACCGCATCATGGAGCGCCTTGATCTTGTTTATCCTGCCTACGGCTTTGCGCATAACAAGGGCTATGGCAGCGGCGCGCATATGCAGGCTGTGAGCGAGCTGGGAGCCACACGCTGGCACCGCCGCAGCTTTGAGCCTGTGAAGAGCATGCAGCTGCCGCCGGTGGCTGCTGAGGAAAATATCCTCTATGCTCCGCAGACGGATAACTATGAGTACCCCGTCGAGGAGTAGTCTTGGGAAATACGGCGAAGATTTTGCCTGCCGCTATCTGCAAAATATGGGTTATAAACTGTTAGCCCGCAACTTTCGCTGTCACCGTTATGGTGAGATTGATCTTATTGTTGAAAAAAGTGGCTGTATCAGCTTCATAGAGGTCAAGACACGTGCTTCTACCCGGTTCGGCAGACCGATAGAGGCCGTGACACCGGCAAAGCAAAGAAAAATTCATCGTTGCGCTGAATATTATCTCCAATGCAGAGGTCTGCTGGAGCAGCCGCCGGTGCTTTCCTTTGATGTAGTAGAAATTATCATTGAAAGCACTGCGGCTATCAGCATCAGGCATTGGCCGCACTGCTTTTAAAAGAAACGGAGTGTTGATAATGTTTGCACAGATTCTTGGCGAAACAACTTGTGGTATTGATGGTGTACAGATTTTGGTTGAGGTGGACGTGAGCAACGGCTTGCCCAGCTTTGATCTTGTGGGACTGCCGGCGATGGCTGTGCGTGAGTCCAAGGAGCGCGTGAAGGCGGCGCTGCGTAATTCCGATTATCCCTTCCCGATGACGCGCATTACGGTCAATCTGGCGCCCGCAGATTTGCGTAAGGAAGGCAGCGGCCTTGACTTGCCGATTGCCATAGGCCTGATGACCTGCGGCAGAATTCTGGAGCCGGAAAAGCTGGAGAACAAGGTTTTCATCGGCGAGCTGTCGCTGGACGGCAGAATCCGCAAGGTTTCCGGCGTGCTTTCCATGATTATGGATGCCAAGAAGTGCGGGGCGCAGGAGGTGTATATTCCGCAGGCCAATGCTGCCGAGGGCAAGCTGATTCATGGTATTGATGTGTATACGGTGGCAACCTTAAAGGAGCTGGTGGAGCACCTGAAGGGGAAGAACACGCTGACGCCGCTGCCGAAGGAAAATATTCTGCAGAACAATAACAGGATTTATCATGTGGATTTTGCTGACGTCAAAGGCCAGCTTGTAGCACGCAGAGCGTTGGAGATTGCTGCCGCCGGCGGTCACAGTATCCTGATGGTGGGTTCTCCTGGCTGCGGGAAAACGATGCTGGCACGCCGTTTGGTGACGATTCTGCCGCCGATGACGGAGGCCGAGGCGCTGGAGGTTACTAAGATTTACAGCATCGTGGGACTTTTGCCGCAGGCCGACAGTGTCATGCTGGAGCGTCCGTTCCGCAGTCCACATCACAGCATCAGCGGCAGCGCCTTGCTTGGCGGCGGCAGTACACCACGCCCGGGAGAGGTGACGCTGGCGCACAACGGCGTACTCTTTTTGGACGAGCTGCCGGAGTTTGAACGTTCTACGCTGGAGATGCTGCGTCAGCCGCTGGAGGATGGCGAGGTGAGTATTTCGCGCGTCAGGGCGGCAATGACCTTCCCGAGCAAGTTTATTTTATGCGCTGCTCAAAATCCTTGCCTGTATGGGTCTAACATGGCCGTTTTAGCAGATAGTAGGGTAAAATTATAATCAATGCATACACGCACGGTCGGGATATCCCGTTCTGCGCCGGGCTGCAGCTCCGTGTGGACGATGATTTGCTTAACAAGCGTCCGGATGATGCCCTGCTTTGCGTCAAAGCTCAGCTCGCCGCCTGACTGCAGCTGCTGCCTAAAGCCGTCCAGGATATCAGCTATCTCTTTGATGCGCTTTTCAGCATCCTCTTTAGTGACAATGCTCTGACTGTTCAGGCCCTCTAGCGTCTGCTGGAGGGTGTTTTGCTTTGCAGTGATTTCCGACAGCTGGCCATCGAGGTCAGCTGCAGTGATGATACCCTGCCTGCATAAGCCGATGACCGTCTGGCGCTCCTGATCCAGCTGCTTCAGCTGTGCCGTGGCTGCGTCAATCTCTTTTTTAATATCACCTGCAGACTGCAGATATCTGCAGTCCTCATCAACAGCGATGACGTCAGGCTGTTTGATGTAGCGCAGGCAGTCTTCCCAGACGAGTGACTCAATCCATTCCCCTCGCAGCGTCTGACCTTTACAGGGCTCAGGCGTTACGCCGCGGGTGTTTTTAGCGTTGCACACGTAGTAGATGCTGTTGCCCGCCTTACGTTTGTAATAAGTCCCGACGTAGGTGTGGCCGCATATCCCGCAGCGGATAAGGCCACGCAGCAGGTAGCGGCGGCGTTTGACAAATTTTGGCATAATGCTGTGCTGCTCAACGGCAGCCTGTGCCGCGTCCCATGTCTCTTTGCTGACGATGGCCGGGACCTGTTGGGGGATGATATTTTTATTGTTGTTTTTGGACAGTTTGCCAAAGCTGCGCTCTCCGTAATAGAGGGTGTTGTGCAGGATATATAAAATTTTGCTCTGATGCCACTTGCCGGAACCTGCAGCTACATTACCCCGGAGCGTATATTTATTGGGAACACCAAGGGCGTTGAGATGCTGCGCCAGACGCAGCGCAGACCATCCCTCAATGGTCTTGCTGTAGAGCATGCGGATAATATCGGCCTCGCTGAGCTGCTGTCCCGGCATCGGCTCCTCACTGATGACAAGATAGCCGTCCTGCAGGCGATAACCAAACGGGGCAGGCCCTCCGCACCATTTGCCGAGGCGGGCATGACGGAGCGTGCCCTGATACATGCGGTCGAGGATGTTGGCGCGGTCCAGCTCGGCCACACCGGCAAACATCGTCAACATAAAGCGCCCTGACGGGGTAGCAGTATCAAACGGCTCAGACATGGACTGTACTCCCACGCCATACTGGCTCAGCGCCTCTACGGCGTTAAGGATGACGCGGGTGGACCTGCCTAAGCGGTCCATCTTGTAAAAAACTACAAGAGTAAACCGCTCATCGGCGGCGTCCTGCAGCAGGCGATGCCCCTCTGGGCGGTCCTGCAGTGGGATTGTGCCGGTAATACCATCATCCTTATATACATCATAGATGTCAAGATGGTGCAGGTCGGCGTACTGCTGGGCAAACGTTATCTGATTGTCAATCGTGCCGCGCTCTGCCTGCTCGTCGGACGATACGCGGCAATATACCGCTATTTTTGTATTTTTAAACATAAAAAATCAGCTCCTTTTTGCAAAATGGGTATGCAGTGGCAGAGCTGATTAAAATCTGATATAATATAGATGTAATCAGCTCTTTTGTGGCGAAAGGCGGTTACAATGAGCGTGCTGGTAACACGTTCTTGCAGGTCCCTCGGTGCTACCAACACCGAGGGATTTTTTTATTTACTGGCTATTTGCCGGTCATTTGCTGGCCGTCTTTTAAAACTGACTGTGTTGTTATAAGAAAAAACACATGATATAATATAGCCAGAAGGTAAGAGAATCACTTCTGTTTTGGTGGTAACGGTGCCGGTTTAGCAGGTGGCAGAGGCATGGTAAATTGATCGCTTCTGCTTTCACTGCTGGACGGCGCAGGGTTCGGTTTATTCATTGTTTCACCTTCTTTCGGGATGGAGGGATATTGTGGAATTAAATTTATTTCAAAATATTGCACAGGCAGCTCCAGGATTTGTAGGCGTGGCAGCCTGCAAGCTGATGAACGGCAATGTACAAAAGGAAAAGTTAAATAATGAGGTTATTGCTTACTTTCTTTTTGCTGCAGCAGCTTGGTTGCTGGCATTTGTGCTGAGCAATATTTGTCTGCTGTTAGGTATCAGGCTCAGCGAAATGATGCGAGTAGCTTGCACTATTATCTTTGCCGGAGCGTTAGGAATGCTGTGGCCTGTTTGGCTGCGTGATAAGGCTGTAGTGTTGGCCAACATTATCAATCAGCGTTTCGGTAAAAATCCGATATTTGTTGAAGAAACGATTTTGGAAAAAGTTGGCTGCGACAACAGGCCTCATTACTATGAAGTCTATAAAGCAGGTAATCTTATTGCTTCCGGTTGGGGCGAGCACTTTCTGAATAACGAAAAATCATTTTCCTTGCGAAGAATTGAAGGTTATACCACGGAAGACCTGCAAGAATTCCGCGCTATTGTTTGGCGTGGAGAGGACATGGTATTGAAAGAGTATATTTTGAAAAAATCCTGATTTTAAGGCGCTCTCTTAGGAGGGCGTTTTTTATTTGCTGGCTATTAAATGTTGCGATTTTAAAAGGCATTATTTGTGACGCAGATTTTCGATTTCATCAACACAGCAGACTTTAAACAAATCGCCGTGTCTGCTGTGTGTCAGCTCATGGATAAACGTTTCCTTATTTGCTTCGTTGGTTAAATTCGAATTCAAAACAATGGTTTCAAAGCCGTCAGCGTCGGCTTTGATAAAACCTTTGATGCTTAGGGGAAGCGGAAAAAGAACGGCTCGCATTGTACATCAATCCTTTTTCATTCTGTTAACTAAATCCATCACGAATCTAATGTCTTCGGGTGACAGCTTTTTGCTGGCGTCCATAAGAATTCTTAATTCGGGATGATCATGCAGCTCCTGCGCCAGCTGAGCTGTTTCCGGATTGAGGTAGTAGGTGGAGCGTTGTTCTTCTTCGTCATAAAAATAGGCTTTAGGACGATTAAAAATAACACTAAGCTTTTCCAGGATACTCATTCTCGGAAAAGATTTTTTTAGCAACCATTTGCCTACTGTGGACTCACTAACACCTAACATGCTCGCCAATTCTGTTTGCGACATATTGTTTTCGCTTAATAAATTTGCTAACCTTACAGAAAATATCTCCTTTAATCTCTTTACATCTTCATCGGACATAATGTACACCTCCTATATATATTATAGAAAAAAATTCTTGTTTTTGCAACAGTTAGCAGGAAGTTTCAGAAAAAATTTCTAAAAAACTGTTGACACTAGAATTAGATTCTAGTATAATAAAATCATCGAACGGAGGTGAACGAAATGCCGGTAAAAATTTCTTTAAGAGCTGCGAGAGTTAATGCAGGTTTAACCCTGCTGGAAGCCGCTGAAAAGCTGGGTATTGGCAAGGACAGACTGATTAAATGGGAAAATAACCCTGGATTGGTCAGCCCCATCTATCAAGCGAGAATTCAAAAAGTCTACGGTTTGCCCCTGGACTGCATTTTTTTTGGAATTTAACTAGAATTTAATTCTAGTTTAAAAACAGAAAGGTGAACAAAAAAGAGCGTAAGCGGAGGTGCAACATGAACAACTTACAGATTTTCGACAGTCCCGACTTCGGACAGATTCGCACCATTCAACAGAATGGAGAACCGTGGTTCGTTGGCAAGGACGTGGCTGACATTCTCGGTTATCAAAACGGTAGTCGAGATGTCAACCGCCATGTAGATGAAGATGACAGGCAAAACTACCAAAACGGTACTTTTGAAAGTAATCGTGGTTTGACCATCATCAACGAAAGCGGTCTTTACTCTCTCATCCTCTCCAGCAAGATGCCCAAAGCAAAGGAATTCAAGCGCTGGGTGACAAGCGAAGTCATTCCGGCAATCAGAAAGACCGGCGGTTACATCGCAGGCAGTGAGAACATGACGGACGCAGAGATTATGGCGAAGGCTGTGCTGGTAGCGCAAAGCACTATCCGGCAGCGTGACCAGCGCATTAAGGAGCTGGAAAGCGATGTGGCAGCGGCGAAACCGAAGGTGCTGTTTGCAGATGCGGTGAGCGCGTCGGACAGCACGATTCTGATTGGTGACCTTGCGAAGATTCTGAAGCAGAACGGTTACAACACCGGACAGAAGCGTTTGTTCCAATGGCTGCGTGACAACGGCTATCTGATTAAGCGTCAGGGTGCTGATTATAATAGCCCTACGCAGCGCTCAATGGAATTAGGGCTGTTCAGAGTAAAAGAAACACCAATTATCCATGCTGATGGTCACGTAACTGTCAACAAAACGGTTAAGGTAACTCCTAAAGCACAAATTTACTTTGCAAATAAATTTTTAGGGGGCAAATGCAGTGAAGGATTTGAGTAATCAACGCTTCGGGCGACTGGTGGCTATTAAGCCATGTGGTAAAAACAAATACCGTAATGTTTTATGGTTATGTCGCTGTGATTGCGGCAAGGAGCATATTGTTCCTAGCGGTAAGCTGCTTCGAGGAAAATCAAAATCTTGTGGATGTTATGCCCATGACTTACATGTTGCACAGCTTGAAAAACATGGTATAACGACCGGCGGAAAACCCAGAACTTTTGTTATATGGAATGGGATGAAAGCCAGATGTTTGAATCCGAAAGCAGTTTCTTATAAAAATTACGGTGGCAGAGGAATAAAAATTTGTGATGACTGGCTTACCTTTGCTAATTTCCATAATTGGGCTGTAAATAACGGATACCAAGATGGGTTAGAATTGGATAGGATAAACAATGACATGGGCTATTGCCCAGAAAATTGCAGATGGGTATCTAAGGCTTTCAACCTTGGGCATCAAAGAAAAACACGATTTATCGAAGTATGCTCAGTAAAGTTGAATGTAACAACTTGGTGCAAAGAAGTTGGTTTATCCAGAACGAAAGCTTATAAACTTTTACATATTGGAGAAGAAGCTTTTCACGAAGAAGTTAAGAAAAGAATTGTTACCGGCAAAGGCCAGCAGTACTTTATCAACAAGTTTTGCGGGGCGTGATGGTGATGGAAGATAAAAATATGACGACCTGCCCGCATTGTGGAAAAGTCGTCAAAAAAGGAAACTTTTGCAGTAAATGTGGCAAGAAGCTGGCTAAGATATGTGACTGCTGGCTGATGAAGCGCCCATATCATTGCAACTTTCAGAAGTGCCCTGATATGTCAGCCTTTACTTTACTGCTTCTGCATATTCAGCAAGACCAAAAGCGTAGGAAATACGTTTTTCTTGCACCAATCCTTGAAGCAATCAACAGCAAGTCCTTGAAGACCGTCAAGAAACTTAGCGTAGACCAGCGCAGCATAACGAGACTGGGGAGTTTCAACAATGATGTCTGGTATAAAATCTACTAACTGTATAACACGAAGAATACCAAGAAAAGAGGGTTCAATCATGGCAAGAACGATTAAAAAAGCTGCTCCGAAAGAGCGCAGAGAAATTCCTCGCAGGATGCTTTATCCTACCGGCGAGGCTCAAATCCTGCTTTGCTGCTCTCCTGTCTTTCTGAAGGAAGAGATGGATGCAGGTCGTCTGAAGTATGTTATCCGGAATAGCAGACGCTATGTACCGGCGTTTGCTATTGATGAGTATTTGCACAATATGTGCTCCGGAGGTAGTGAGCAATGAAAAAAATCTTATTTGTGCTGTTGGCAGCTTGCTGCGTTTGGGCTGCATGGGATGCAACACGCCCGGTTGATAATTATGTCGTCAAGACCGTTGCCGGAGAGGGCGATACGCTCTGGCATTTGGTTGGCTCTGTAATGGAGCACGAGGGCGACAGCAGAGATATTCGCGAGGTCATCTTTTATACAAAGAAAATCAGCAACTTGAAGGGTGACCTTCAGCCGGGGGACATCGTGCTGATTCCCATTGAGGTGCGCAGATGAACGAAAGAGATTATGACGGCCTGACAATGAACTACTTCCAAAATCAGCTGCTTGCAAAAGGCATTACCAAAGAAATGTTTAACATGGATCAGTTTGCCGGCCTTACCACCCGGGAGCTCCAGAACATCGTAAACAACGTAAGTTTAAAGGAGGCATAGCATGAAACTGTTTGATATAGACGAAAAGCTGGCGGCCTGCGTCAAATTGGACGAAAGCCGCGTTGTAGATACCGAAAGCGGTGAAATCATCGACCTTGAAGCAATCGCAGCTCTGGAAATGGAGCGCGACAAGAAGATTGAGAACCTGGGCTGCTGGTATAAAAACCTGTTAGCGGAGGCAGAAGCTTTGAAAGCGCAGAAGAACGCTTTTGCAGAACGTGAAAAGGCTAAGAAGGCCAAGGCGGAAAGCCTTAGAGGCTTTTTGAGCCGCTATCTGAACGGCAAAAAGTTTGAAAGTGCGAAGGTGGCCATGAGCTTCCGTAAAAGTGAAGCGGTAGAGTTTGACGCAAAGTGCATCGGCGATGTTCCGGAAGAATTCCTGAAATTCAAAGATCCGGAGCTGGACAAGGTTGCAGTCAAAAAGGCTATCAAGGCCGGTGAAACTGTACCGGGCTGCGAGCTGGTAGCACGCCAGAACCTGCAGATTAAATAAGGCGGTCTATTATGAATAACATGAAAATCTACAGTCAGCTTGCCAATCCGCCGGCTGAAGCAATCAAGCCTATCCAGGGCGGCAACTTAAAAGGCAAAAGCGACATTAATCCGCAATGGAAGATTGAAGCAATGACTTCGGTTTTCGGACCGTGCGGTATTGGCTGGAAGTTTAACATCGCCGATGAAAAGACGTTCCAGTGCGGTGACGGACAGATTTTATTGTTCCTGACTGTTGCGCTTATGTATCACGATGGAGAAGGCTGGAGTGAACCGGTTTACGGCTGCGGCGGTGACTTCATCGTTGAGAAAAACAAAAACGGGCTTGTTCCTAATGACGAAGCCTATAAAATGTGCCTTACCGATGCGCTGGGCAACGCTATGAAGTGCATCGGCGTTGCGGCTGATGTGTATCGTGGCTTGTGGGACAGCAAGCATGGTGAAAGCCATAGAAGCGAGCCACAGGCTTCCCGCCAGACGAAGGCTGCAGCGAAGCATACCGACAAGGTGAGCAGCTATCAGCTGGCGCAGCTGCAGACGATGGCAAAGCAGAAGGGCGTTGATGTGGCAGGCATCGCGCAAAGCCTGCAGCTCAATAACTTGCAGGATATAACGGCAGCACAATGGGCGCAATGCATGAACAGCCTAAGAAAGCGGGCGGACGCATGAGAAAAAGTATATTGCAGGACAGAAAAGAATGCTTCTGCTGCGGTACTACGTTGAACCTGGAACGCCACCATGTAATCCATGGTACGGCGGGGCGCAAGATAGCAGACCGCTTAGGTCTTACTATCTGGCTGTGCGCTGAGCATCATCGTGGGGCGTATAGCCCCCACCAGCGCCGTGACGTAGACCTTCGGTACAAGCGGTTCGCACAATCGTGCTATATGGACCGGTACGGCACCAAAAGCGGTTATGCTTTGTGGATGGCGGAAGTCGGTAAGAACTATTTGTAAGGAGGTGAAGATTTGAAAAGCCAAGATTATTCTAAAATCAGAACCTATTACCACGGAGCTTTGAGCTACGCTTACCGCTGCTCTTACTGCATGCACAGCAACGACGGCACGCCGGGAAAAATTTGCAAGGGATGCGGCAGAATTTTACTTGAAAAGAGTAACAAAGATGAAAGCACAGATTAAACATATAGCTGACGTGGCCTGTATGGGCTCTACAATAGAGTTTACGGTGGTACTTGATAGTTTGTATAGGCAGGATGTTTTTGAAGTCCTGAACGCGATGCAGAGCGATAAGAAGCCATATACGATAACCATAGAACCTAAAAAAGAAAGAAGAAGTCTTAGGGCTAACAACTATTGTTGGGAATTGTGCCATAAGATTGGGGAAAAGATTAACGCACCGAAAACGGTAGTATATCAGAAAAATATACGTGAGGTTGGTAGTTTCACAACTTTAGAGATGCTTACTTCTTCCGTGCCGCAGTTTTCAACGCGGTGGGGTGGTAATGGCCTGGGCTGGTTGACAGATACTATTGACCAACATGGAGAATATACCAGTCTAATAGCATATTATGGCAGCAGCACCTATACAACAGCCGAGATGTCAAGACTGATAGACAGTGTTGTATCAGAAGCTAAAAGTGTGGGCGTTGAGACTTTACCTCCATGGGAACTGGATATAATCAAAGCGGCATGGAAAGGGAGCTGATAAAGTGGCGGACGTGAAATGGATAAAGATTGCTGTTGATATGTTCGACAACCGCAAGATCAAACAGATTGGCAGCATGCCGGAGGGTGACAGCCTTCTGCTGATGTGGGTGCAGCTGCTCTGCCTTGCCGGTAATGTCAACGATGGCGGCTTTATCTATCTGACAAAGGAAATCCCATATACTGACGAAATGCTGGCCACGCAGTTTAACAAGCCTATTTCGACTGTAAGGCTTGCGCTGAAGACCTTTGAACAGTTCGGCATGATAGAAATCATCAACAACATGATTTTCCTGTCAAGCTGGGAGAAGTACCAGAGCACAGACAGGCTGGCAACGATAAGAGAAAAAGACAGGGAACGCAAGCGGAGAAAAAGGGAAGCTGAAAAGCTTTTGCCTCAAAATTCCATGGAATGTCCGCGGACGTCCATGGACGTTCCACGCCTAGATATAGAAGGAGATATAGATATAGATATAGATATAGATATAGATAAAGATAAGAATAAGAGTATATCTAAAAAATCCCCCCGCCATAAACACGGCGAATATCAAAACGTGCTGCTGTCAGATGATGATCTGGAGAAGCTGAAGGCAGAGTTCCCTTCTGATTGGGACCAGCGTATACAGCGTTTGTCTGAATATATGGCTTCCAGTGGCAAGAGCTATAAAAACCACCTTGCTACTATCCGTAATTGGGCAAGGCGCGACAAACCGGCTGCAAAGGCAGCTGCAAAGTCTGCGGGCGAGCAGGATATGACTGATTTGGACAAATATTTTTAGGAAGGTGATAACGTGGAAGGATTACAAGAAATCATAGCGACGTTGGAGCGGAAGACAGCAGCTAACGTGCCTAAAGACTCAGCTGACTATATAGAAAACGGCCTGCTTTACTGCGGCAAGTGCCATACGCCGAAAGAGTTCCGCGGCAGCTTCCTTGGCATGGTCAAGGTGGTGCCGTGCCTCTGCCGGTGCAGATCCGAAAAATTGGCGGCAGAAGAACAGCAGCGCAAAGCTGAAAAGCGGCAGGCGCGTATCAGGCAGCATCGCCGTGCTAGCTTTCTTGAAAGCGATATGCAGCATTGGAACTTTGCAGCTGATGATGGTGCGGACCCGCGCATAATGAGAGCTGCTAAAAACTACGTTGGCAACTTTACGCAGTTCCGGGAGCAGGGCAAAGGCCTGCTGCTGTATGGTGGCGTGGGAACCGGCAAGACTTTTGCTGCAGCCTGCATCGCCAATGCCCTGATAGATTCCGGCAGAACCTGCCTGATGACCAACTTTGCGCGGGTGCTGAATACCTTGTGGAGCATCGAGGAAAAGCAAGCCTATATCGACAGCTTCAATCAGTTCGACCTGCTGGTTCTGGATGATTTGGGAGCCGAACGCCGTAGCGAATACGCTCAGGAGCAGGTGTTCAACGTGATTGATGCACGTTACCGGGCTAAGCTGCCGATGATCATCACAACCAACCTGAGCATCGACGAAATCAAAAAGCCCGACAGCATCGGTAACAGCCGTATCTATGACAGAGTGCTGGAGATGTGCCATCCGGTAGAAGTAACCGGCAAGAGCCGTCGCCGCCAGAAGGTAGCAGCTGATTTCAGAAGCATGAATGAGCTTTTGGGGCTGTAGGGAGGCAGAAAAATGCGGAAAGATTGGAATTCATATGTCGGGCGTAAGTTTGACATGCTTACTGTTGCGGGGGTTATTGCTCCAGCGATGGCGCAAAAGATGCTGAATTTATCTTATAAGCAAACGCATTTCGTCTGCGTGTGTGAATGCGGTGCGGTAAGATATGCTGCTGCCGTAGCTGTTGAGCGTGGATATATAACCAGCTGCGGCAGCGATGAATGCAAAAACAAGATTAAGAAAAGCAAGCGTGCTGCTACCAGAGCAAAAGTAAAAATCGTCGATAAAAAGCCTTTGCTGCCGTTGCTGAAGCCTGAAGAAGAGTGGTCATACAAAGAGGAACGGCAGATACCGGCGATTATTGAACGGCTGAAACCAAAGTGGTTCTGTAAACGCCCTGTTACAGATTGCGCTATTAACCAATTTTGTCATTTGTGCTGCCAAGAGTGCGACCGCAGCTGTCACCATGACGTATGCAGCAACTGTCCGGAGAAATGCGGAAACAGCAGATTGAGGTAGATATCATGGAGTGGAATGAAGAATTAGAGAAAAAACTGAAACGCCGTGGCGAAATCTGGAACGCGGAAAAACTTGCATCACGTCTTATATTAGACGGCCGCCGTGCTCTTGAACACTATACTGCAGATGAAATGCGTGCGAAATTTGAGCCTATAGCAAAGCAGTACAGAAAGAGCGGGCGTATGTGCCTGGCTTATGATGCCTTGATTATGTACTGCAAGGAGCAGGGCTATAAATGGGAGTGGTACCCACCTAGTCCATTGGGAGAGTATTGGTTCGTGCTGCCGAAAGAGGATTTATTTTAGGAGGTGAACAGATGAAACGTAAATGCCAAGTGTGCGGGCAGGAGAATGGCAGCTGTAACCGCTACTACTTCAGTCCTGCTGGCATTATCACCATCTGCCCTGCATGCCTTGCCTTCAGCTGCGACGACAAAGCAAAGATTGCAAGGCGGGCGCATAAAGCCGGCAGACTGGTAAAGGAAGAGGTGAGCAAGAAAAGATGGTAGGCAAATCACCCTGCAGAGGATGCGAAGTAAGAAGAATAGGCTGCCATGCTATCTGCAATGCATTTAGCGAATGGAAAACCGAGCAATACAAATTGCTGGAAGCTAAACGGCAGGCCAACTTGAAAAATTTAGCGACAGCCGGAACTGCCGCAAGACATGAGAAATGGATAAGGGGGCATAAATAATGACTGACAATGTAAACCATCCCAAGCACTACACCCAAGGCGGCGTTGAGTGCATCGACGCGCTGGCGGCGGCTACGATTAATCTGAAAGGCCTTGATGCTGTTTGTACCGCTAATGCCATCAAGTATCTGTGGCGCTGGGGCCAGAAGAATGGCGTTGAGGACCTGAAAAAAGCCCGCTGGTATATCGACAAACTGGTTAAAGAAAATGAAGTCGTTGAGGATAAAACCCAAGCGGAGGAAAAACAGTTCTTTATGACGGCGGTACATTACAATCTGAATATGTGGCGTGATAGCGGTGATGTTGATTATCTGTATAAGGCCATTGCCTATATCAAAGCCCAAATTGGTGTAGAAGAAAAGGAGGCTTAGCCGGAGCTGATGATGGATATACAGTTTACTGAGTTAATCTACAATGCAGCAGGAACCATCTGCCTGGCGCTGGTCATTGTACTGGTGCTGCGTTTGGTGCTGAAAGGAGAGAATGAGAATGAATAGAATTATGCTGTTAGGCCGTTTGACCAAAGATCCAGAAATCAGATATACCCCTAGCGGTGCCTGCGTAGCACAGTTTACGCTGGCTGGTGACCGCCCCTACACTAAAGACGGCAGCCGTGAAGCGGACTTTATCCCTTGCGTAACGTGGGGAAAGACGTCAGAAACAATCGGCAACTACGTGCATAAAGGACAACGTCTGTTGGTAGAAGGCCGCTTGCAAATCCGCAGCTATGATGCCAAAGACGGAAGCAAGCGCTGGGTGACTGAAGTAATCGTCAACCATGCCGAATTCATCGAGCGCAAGGAGCAGACATCACAGCAACCGGCGCCGCAGAGCATGGAAAGTTTCGGCCAGCAGGTGCCTTTTGACGAGGAAATTCCGTTTTAGGGGGTGTGCAGCATGGGAACCAGCTCAGGTGAAATTTGTGTATGGTGCGATAAAGAAAAGGCTGTATCGAGCATTTTCGACAACGGCCGACCCGTTTACTGTGAAAAATGCCAGCGTGAGCTGTTAAAAGAATTTGGCACGCCGGAAGCGTTGGCTGAATGGGAAAGGACGCGCAAGCAGCAATGAAATACCATAACAAAAAAGTTGAATGTGATGGTATCATCTTTGACAGCATCAAAGAAAAAATTTACTATGACGAACTGAAAGTACTGCGCAAGGCGGGCGAGGTTATAGAATTTGAACGTCAGGTAACGTTCGAGTTGCAGCCTAAATTCAAACATGCCGGCAAAACCGAAAGAGCAATAAAGTATATTGCTGACTTTGTCGTCAAATATAAAGATGGGCGCACAGTAGTAGTTGACGTTAAGGGCTTTAGAACAAAGGAATATTTGCTGAAGCGGAAAATGCTGCTGTACAAACATCCGGATATGATTTTCGAAGAAGTCTGAGGAGGGGCAAAAACTTGATAACAAAATATGATCTGCGTAAATGTAAGTATTTAAAATTAGAGATGATTGATTTACAGGACCAAGTGAACGAACTGGTCAGCATGATGACATCGCCAAGAATTTCACAGCTAACAGGAATGCCTGGAGGTGGCAATGGCGGGCGTGACAATACAACCAACACTATTGCAAAGGTTGACGAATTGCGTAGTCTGTATAACGAAAAGTTTGATGCATTGGTAAGTTTGCAGCAGAAAATTGAAAAAGCAATCGAACCTTTATCTGCAGAGGACCAGATGATGCTGAGAATGCATTATTTCAGCAACTACACATGGGAGGAAGTGGCTGTACGTATGGGTATCAACTGGCGCAGCGTACACCGCCGCCATGCAGCCATCTTGGAAAGGATGGCGCATGATGAAGAAGAAAAGAAAGAAACTGAACCTGAAAATCAATGACTGCTGCGGCATGCAGCCAAGGTGTGCATTTAATAAGCAAGGTGTTTTAGGGATTTACTGCCCATGCTGTAAAAGATTTGAGCTGGCGAGAGACGGGGAATTTTTCCTTGAAATAGTTCAGAGATGGAATAAAAAATTGTAAAAATATATGTTGTGACATTGTTTGACAGTATCCGCTGATGATATAATTATAATAAGCGGAGAAGAAAACAAGAGACGCAAGGGAGCAAGGCCCTGCTGCTGTAATGGCGGTGGGGCTTTTACTATGCCATGGAAAGGGAGGCGTACAGTGATAAGTAAAAATGCAATATTTTTAATAATAGCTGCTGTGCTAGCCTTTGCCGGCGGTTTCGTTCTGCGCGGTGTTCTGCATACCTGCCCGGTGGCTGACACAAAAGTAGTTACCCAGGTTGAATACCGGGACAAGGTGAAAACGGAAATCGCTTATGTGCCTAAAGAAACTGTTATATATACAGCTGCTGGCGACAGCACTAAAAGCGAACCGGAAAAAACGGATATTGACGTGAAGCTCAATAAGCCGGTGCTGAATGTTAAGGTTAATGACAAGGCCTTCGTTGTGGCCAAAGCAGAGAATGAACAGTACCTGTTTGACAAGAATAAACTGACACTGACGCAGACCAGCAGCACGGATATTAATATAAAGATACCGGTAGTGGATAAAACGCGGCGCTGGGGCATTGGTGCTGGCATCTCTAAAGATGGCGCGGTAGGCGTTATTAACTTCCCGCTGAAAGGCAATGCTGGTGGTTGGGTAGCCGGCAGAGCAGATAACGTCATGGGTGGCGTTATGGTAAGATTTTAAAGATACCCGGGTGCAGGGGCAAGGTTCCCGAATGGGAGTAGATGCAAGTTGCGAATAGGACATTGCAAATATTCGTAGCGCAGCTGTTCAGCTGGCGTCAAGAATTCCTTCACCCCCTGCTTTTATATGCGTAGGTGAGCCGAGTAGCGAAGGCAGCGGACTGTAAATCCGTGACGTAAGATACAACGCTGGTGCAATTCCAGCCCTACGCACCAATAAGAATAACGAAAAGCCTGCGGGCGAAGTAGTGAGGGGCAGAAGCTGCGGTGACTGCCTTTATATATTTTCTGCCTTTGCCGGGCGTGGTTTTTGTTGAGTTTTTACCACGCCGGAACAGACTAATCACCTCCTTTTCCGGACGCAAGGACACCGCACTGCAATGCGGCGCGTCCGGCAAGGGTAGAAAAATTCGAGGTATATCATGGAGCACAGTAAAAAGTATAGGCTGATGGCTAATAAGCTGATACGCACGTTGCCGGAATTCGCTGATATAAAGGCTGCTAAAGTAAAAATAGCCTACTTATCCAGCCTGGAAGAGAAGAAGCGCAATAAGCGGACGATATTTGCGGACTGCAACTTAGTGAGCGACCGCTACAGCTGGTGTTGCCCCTATGATTTTTTTATTGTGGTTTATGAGCCGAATGTAGTTGGCTTTAGCGAAAAGCAGCTGGAAACATTATTAAGGCATGAGCTGCATCATGTGGGGATTGATTTTGAGAAAGACGAAACAGGCTTCTACGTTGTGCCGCATGATGTGGAAGAATTTTGGGATATTATTGATGATGTGGGATTAAGGTGGTGTGAGATTGATGCCTACAAAGAAACAACTGGATAATTTGAAGAATGGAAAAGCCACAAGGTTTCGAAGCGGCGAGGAAGCGGCGAGAAATGGCAAAAAAGGCGGGCAGGCATCCGGTGAAGCACGCCGCCGCTTGAAGTCGTTCCGTGAGCTGGACGCTGACTTCACGACCGACGATGAGCGCAAGGAGATGCTGGACGCGCTGAAGCTGAAGGCTAAGCGTGGCAACATCAAGGCTTTTGAAATTTATCGCGATACCGTCGGCCTAAAGCCTAAAGAAAATGTGGAAATCTCCGGTGAGCTTGCCAATCCGTTCGCAGGGCTGACAGATGCAGAACTGAAAAAGCTGGCTGGTATGGATGGATAAGCAGCTGATAACATTGGGAGCAAAGATAGAACTTGCAAGACGCAGGTTCTTTTTTTACGCCCAGCTGAAGAACCCCGACTTCTACCGGAGCGACCGCAAGTATCTGCAGGAGCTGTGCGATACCTTGCAATGGTTCCTGACCTCAGATAAGAAGATACTTGTACTGAACATGCCTCCGCGTCATGGCAAAAGCTACACGGCCAGCAACTTCGTGGAATGGGCGCTGGGCAGGGATAACACCTTGCAGGTTATGATTGGCTCTTACAACGAAACACTGTCAACGCGCTTCAGTAAGAACGTGCGTGACAGCATCAGCGAGGCTAAGGCGGATGTTTATAAGCCGGTCTATAGCGACGTATTCCCCGCCACCAAAATTAAGCGTGGCGACGGCGCTATGAACCTGTGGAGCCTTGAAGGACAGCAGACAAGTTATCTTGCTACATCGCCAACCGGTACAGCGACAGGCTTCGGCTGCAGACTGATGATCATAGACGATTTAATCAAGAATGCGGAAGAAGCCTATAACGAAAATGTTAAGGAAAAGCATTGGGACTGGTTCACTAATACCATGCTGTCACGTGGCGAGGGCAATTATAAAATCATCGTCATTATGACGCGCTGGGCTAGTGATGATTTGGCAGGCAAGGTGCTGGAATATTATCCGGCAGAAAAAATCGTGCATATCAACATGAAGGCAGTGCAGGATGACGGCAGCATGCTTTGTGATGGCGTGCTGGATGCTGAAAGCTGCATGGAGAAGAGGCAACTCATGGGGCTTGATATATGGAGTGCCAACTACCAGCAGGAGCCGATAGACATCAAGGGCAGGCTGTACAGTAGCTTCAAGACCTATGATGCTGCGCTTCCTGCCTTTAAGCAGATTCGTGCCTATACGGATACGGCTGATACAGGTGCCGATTACCTTTGCTGCATTATTTATGGGCGCACCTTTGCGGATGAAGCGTATGTGCTTGATGTTTTATACACGAAAGAGCCTATGGAAGTAACTGAACCGGCAACGGCGAAGGCGCTGGAACGCAACAGCACGAATGTGGCACGCTTCGAAAGCAACAATGGCGGGCGTGGATTCGCCAGGAACGTGAAGAAGCTGCTGCATAGCAACCATACAACCATTGAAACCTTTACGCAGCACAAGAACAAGGCTGCAAGAATCTTGTCTAATGCTACGTGGTGTATGGAGCATATTTATTTCCCAAGCGATTGGAAGAACCGCTGGCCGGAGTTTTATGCAGCACTGAGCAAGTACCAGAAGGAAGGCAAGAACACACACGATGATGCTCCGGATGCTTTGACCGGCGTGTGTGAGGACATCGTGGAGGTGGCAAGGCCTAAACCGATGCGTGTCAACTATTAGAGAGGTGAAAAAATGCGTAATGATAAACATGGATTATACAAAATGCTGGAAGATGGCTATGAAGGCTGCGGAGGCTTTCTTGACGGCAGCTATTTAACCCAGCACCCGCGTGAGGATGCAGGAAAGTACGGCATGAGGCGCGAGCTGGCGTACTACCTTAACTATCTGGCACCCTGCGTTAATGCTCATGTAGCGCCAATCTTCAAAACACTGGCTGTGCGTGACTGGAGCGGCGCAGGCTCGGAGCTGTGGGAAACCTTCAGCAAGGACGTTGACTTCTTGGGCACCAGCATCCAGAACCTTATGAAGCAGGCTGCCTGCAGTGCGAAGCTGCAGGGCGTTGCTTATATCGTTATGGATAAGGCGCAGGGCGATACAGAGGATATGCGCGTGGCAGACCTGGAAGCGGACCGCAATAATCTGCCTTACGCTTTTGTAGTTAATCTTAATGCTGTAAAGGAAATCTGTCAGGATAAGCTGGGACGTATCACAAAGTTTGTTTTCGTAGAGCCTGATGCATTCCAGGAACATACGATGGCGACACGAACGCTGACGGCAGAAGGCTGGGAGCTTATCGACAGCAAAGGCAAGCACAGCGGTACCTGGAATCTTGGGCGCGTGCCGGTTGTTCCTCTGGTTAGCAAAGTGAGGAATAGTCACAATCCTTTCCCGCCAAGTGAGTTCCTCAGCGTAGCTAAAACGAACCTTGCTATCTACAACATGTGCAGCTGGTTGGCTGACATCCTGGTCAATCAGACCTTCAGTGTTCTGTGTTACCCTTCGAGCGACCCGGACAGCATCAACATCGGCACCAATAATGCCTTGGGATATCCTCCGGAGAGCAGCCACGCGCCTGCGTTCATCGCTCCGCCTGATGGTCCTGCAACAGTGCTGGCAGCGCAGATTGCTACACTGCAGCAGGAGATTTACCGCATGGCCGTTGTTGTCAACGTAACAGGCTCCAGCAAGCAGCAGAGCGGGCAGGCGAAAGCGTGGGATTATGAGGCAACCAATCAGATTCTATCCGATTTTGCAGACCTCGTGGAAGCAGCGGAAGAGAATCTGGCAAGGCTGTTCAGTATCTGGACCGGCGTGCCGCTGGAATACAGTGTGAACTACCCGAATGACTTCAAAATCAGTGAGGTTGAGCAGGAGCTTGCTAATGCTGAAATTGCTAAAGGCTTGAACTTTGGCGATGAATTTAACATGGAAGTATTCAAGCGCGTTCTTACCAGCTATCTGCCGGAGCTTAAGGCTGATGACTTTGACGCACTGGTGAAGACCTACGAAGAGCACTTGGAGCAGGAAAAGCTGGATTATAGCCATGCTTTTGGTAATAATGGCGGTGGCGATGATGGCGACGACGGACAGACTGGCGCAGCTGATTAACAAACTGAATAAAAGCTGGCGCAGGGATGCTAAAAAAGCAGTAGCTTACTTACAAAGGCTGATTGCTAGTGGCATGAAGTTTGAAGAGGCACTGGATAATGTGCAGCGCCACTATGGTAAGCTGTTTACACTACCGGAACTGAAGCCTGCGCTTGTAGAGGCTGCAGCTTATGCTTATGGTATTGTTCCGACTATGCTGACTAAAGCGCAAGTAGAAAGCATGGGTGAAGAGCTGGCCGATAAGTGGGATGAAAGCGGCATGACGCTATCTGAAAAGCTGCATGGCGTAGGCGTGAAAATGCGCGGTGCCATTGTAAGCACCCTGCAGGAACAGATGCGCCGGAACAAGACCTGGACTGAGGCTGCAAGGGCGTTGTATGACGGATATGGCGATGATGGCCAGAACGTATATAACGGCGGCAAAGATATTATCAGCAGGCAGGACCTGCCGAAATATCTGCAGAAGGTAAGGGAAGCTACAGGCAACGACCTGCAGGCATTGGCTGAGCAAAGGCAGGCCATTGACAACATCAATCGTCTGGCCAAAAATGGTGCACCTAACAAGGCACTGCAGGCAGCCTATAATAAATTGCTGGAAGCAGTGCAGAAAGGCAATGAAAAGGCTATTGAAAAGGCCGTGGAAGTTGCTGTCAACGAAAAATCCCGCTATGTTGCCGAACGTATAACCAGAACCGAGATGGCGAGGGCATGGGCTGATGGTTTTATAGCTAAGATGCAAAAAGACGCTGATATTGTGGCTGTGAAATTCAAATTAAGCAGCCGTCACCCTGTTTTCGATATCTGCGATATGTACGCCAAAGCTGACATGTATGGCTTGGGTGCAGGCATATATCCCAAGGATAAGCTGCCGCCTTTGCCGGTACACCCGCATTGCTTATGCCGGTACGTGGAAGTCATTGAAGGCGAAGTTGATATGCAGCAGCAACGCGACCAGGTGCGGGAGGCAGGCGACAAATGGCTGAATAGCTTGCCGGAGTCACGCAGGGCGCAGGTGCTGGGGCGTAAAGGCTTGAAGGCTTGGGAAGATGGTGAGGACTGGCAGGGGTATATGCGTGGTTATGCTGGACTGCGGGAAGTAAAAGGCAGACTGAGCGATTTGCCTACTGGTGCTATATCTGGTGCTTTGAATGACAAGAACGATCCAGATTTTACTAGACGTTATAAGCATGCTGAAAAATATTATGAAGCACGGCGTAAGAATGGTATATATGCTTTTGTTAATAAAATACACAAAAATACAGGGTATCCTAAAAAGCGTCTTGAAAGTATTTATAAACATGTATTTATAAATGAGTACGATTTATTTGATGGACATCATAGATTTTATCCTGATTACGATATGGCACAGTCTTTTCAAAGGCTGTTGGAAGGGAAAAATATACAGGAGCATGATATAGTAATGCTAAAACATGAACATTTAGAATTTGCTATCATGCGTAAAATGGGTTATAATTATGATAAAGCACATAATTTGACTAATACAAAGTATAATTATACTAAAGCTGTATTAGAATGGAGTAAGCAAAATGTTGACGCTTGAACTGTTAGAAGTGACAAAAGAATATGTACAGTATAAATTTTATCCCGAAGGTATAACTGATACATTTGGTATTGTACAGGTTAATCTAAATGATTTTAGCAGAGTTTTAGTTAAAGATGTTGATGGAGTTTCGAGTGGATATAAGGGACAAGCTTGGGCACAAGTAGAGCGTCTAGCTCGTAAGGGAACCTTTCCTGAAAAAAGCGGTGCTGCGTGGGGCTAATAAGATGCAATTGATTGAAAACTATTGATTAGTAAGCAGATTTTGAGTGAAAACTCAGAGTCTGCTTTTTTATTGGAGGTGTAGCATGTTAAAAACAACTTTAGGTATAGTTCAAGCGGGGTTAATTCTGGGCAAGCTGTTTGGCTCGTTGGATTTACCGTGGGTTTGGGTATTCACCCCGTTATATATCGTAATATTGCTTGTAGCTGCCGTTTTTGGATTAGTTTATTTAGCAGACAGGCAGCAATATCGTAAATTATTAAAATAACATCGTTAATCAAGCACGTGTAACAGCGTGCTTTTTTATTGCCCAGGAGAGGGCGCAATATAGGGCGGAGACCCATGATATGGAGGTATCAGAAATGGAAATGAAACAGGTTTACGAAGCACTGGAAAAAGTTGAGAACGGTGCTGACCTCATCGCTGCTATCAAGGGCGAAATCAACACTCTCAACAACGAAGCTAAGAAGCACCGCATGGCAGGAGAGCAGAGTGCGACAAAGCTGAAAAGCATCTTGGAGGCTGTTGGTTTGGTCGATGGTGACGATGTGGTAGACAAAGCCAAGGGACTTAAGACTACATTAGACCAATTTGCCCAGGGCGGCAAAAAGCCTGATGAGGTCGCAAAGCAGATTGCTGACTTAACCGCACAGGTTGGCAAGGTCACTAAGCAGCTGGCTGATATGACCGAAACCGCGAAGGCAGAAAAGACCAAGCGTCTTGACGGCATGAAGATGGCTAAGGCTGTTGATCTGCTGACCAAGGGCAACGCTGCGAGCCCGCAGAACATGGCTAAGCTGCTGGAAGGTAGCATCGTTGTCAAAGACGATGAAAGCCTTGCCTATACCGGCAGTGATGGCAAAGAAATCAGCCTGGAAGATGGTGTTAATGGCTGGCTGAAGGAGAACAGCTGGGCAGTTAAGGCTAACGGTGCAGGCGGTGGCGGCAGCAATGGCGGTGGCAGCGGTACTGATGATCCGTTCCTCAGTGGCTTTAATTCTTAATGACGAAAGAGAGGTTTTTTTATTATGGCTATCAATTTAGCGGAAAAGTATTCTACCAAGATTGACGAAAAATTTAAGCTAGGCGCAGTGACTACCCCGGCAGTAAACAATGACTACAGTTTCGAGGGCGTGAAGACTGTAAAGGTTTATTCCATCCCGACCACTGCACTGGGGGACTACACTCGTTCCGGTGCGAACCGTTATGGCACTCCGAAAGAGCTGGAGGACAGCTTGCAGGAGCTGACGCTTACCCGTGACCGTGCATTTACCTTCACCATTGACAAAGGCAATTTAACCGACCAGCTGATGCTGAAAGAAGCAGGCAAGGCATTGGCTCGTCAGATTGATGAGCAGGTTATTCCTGAGATTGACATTTACCGCCTGAGCAAGATTGCTGCAGGTGCAGGTACAACCTCTACCGCTGCGGCCATCACCGAGAAAAATGCATATTCCGCATTGCTTGATGGTCAAGTTGCGCTGACCGATGCAAAAGCACCGCTGGGAGGCCGCATTGCATATGTTACCCCTGCATTTTATAAGGCCATCAAACTGGATTCTACCTTCGTGAAGGCATCCGACATTGCGCAGGACATGCTTGTTAAAGGTCAGGTCGGCATGGTGGATGGTGTGGCAATTATTGTCGTACCCAGCTCTTATATGCCTACCAACACTGATTTTATTATCACCCATCCAGTTGCATGCTGTGCGCCCATCAAACTTGCGGAGTACAAGATTCACGATAACCCGCCTGGCATCAATGGTGCATTGGTTGAAGGCCGCATTTACTATGATGCATTCATCCTGGCCAACAAAGCAGTGGCAATTTACAAACACATTCACGAATAAGGAGGGACAGCTTTATGTGGTTAACTAACGGCAAAGAAACTTTAGAGCTGAAGAATGATGTTCAGATTGCAGCGTTCAAAGGCAGCGGCTATAAAGAGTGCAAAGCACCGAAAAAGCGTGCCGACAAGGCCAGTGAAGAGCCCGTGAAGAAAGAGCCTGCACAGGAAGAGTCCGTGAAAGATGAAGCTGAAGCTTGACTGTGACCTTGAAAAATTAGTCAAGGCATTTGAAGCAGCGCCGGAAAAGGTTCGGCAGATGGTTCGAGTTCAAATGAAGATGGCCGCACGTGACATTAAAGAGCATGCGGCCACTCATCATAGATACAAAACAAGGTCGGGCAATATGGAACGCTCGGGTGTAGAAACTGCGGTGGAAGATTCACGGGCAGAAATATTCCTGTCCCCAGCAGTCCCCTACGGCGTATTCCTGCATGAAGGTACGAAGGCGCATAACATAGTGCCACGAAGTAAGCAGGCTTTAAGATGGGTGAATGGTAACGAGTTCATCTTTGCAAAAAAGGTGCGACACCCTGGCATAAAGGCCGACCCGTTTTTGTATTCGGCCGCAGAAAAGGAACTGCCAAAGATAGAAAAGCGCTTTCAGATAGCACTTGATAATTTAGCGGAGGGCTTGTAGTGGAGATTATTACACTTGATAACATTGCCGACAGGGTTTTGCTTGTCACGCAAGAAGATGTTGACGAAGCGAATGCATATCTGGAGAGCATAGCGGCGCGCTACGGCGTTGCACAGATACAACAGCCTATAAGTCATAATGTGAAGCGTTTGGGCGTTGCCTACGCCTGTTATGTGCGTGCTGTGGCCAGTGTTGGCACAGATGCGAGCGTGACATTTGACGGAAGCAGGCATGATGATGTATTTGCACAGAAGGCCGAACTGTATGGCAAGGAAGTAAAGATGTTGGCTGGCATGATTAACGCAAATGATTTTACGGGTGCAGGTGGTACTAGCCGTGCTACCATTAGCCTTATGAGAGGTTAACCGATGAGCAGAGCGAGAGAAGTTACAAATGCACTTGCTGACATTATCAAGGAAGCAGTGCCGGGCGTAAAGTGGAACGTTAATATCGTAGGTGCTGCTGCTGGCAAAGGTGTTGAGGGTACAATTTCTTGCGATGAGGTTACCTTTGAGCAGGATGCGTATGATGTATGCACAGCAACGGCAGTTTATAGCATTTATGTGTTGGATATTAACGGAATAACTGATATTGATGATTTGAGCGACACCCTGTTTGAGGTGTTGCATAATAACGATTTAGGTGGCATGATTGACAACGGCTTAGTCAAGCGTATTGTGTTTGGGGCAGTGGCCAACAATACAAAGGCGGTAGCGATGCTGTTGGAATATCAAGTCGAATATGATATGGAGGTATAACATGGTGGCTGTACGACCTAAGATGAAAAGTACCAGCGAGAACTTCCTGAGTTATGCGTTGCCATCGAGCCTGCTCGCCATCAACCTATGTGTGTTCCTGGAGCAGTTTGGCTATGGTTTCGGACTGACGGCATACATGCTTTACCTCATTTACTTTAGTCGTGGGGAGTTTAGGACGAGCCATTATGCCCTGGCCTCGGCGCTGATGTCGCTATCGATGATGCTGCTCGGACTCTTCGCCGGCGCATTGCAAGAGACGATGGGCTACCGACATTATTTTATCCTCGTCATTCTGTGTTGCACGGTGACCTACCTCGTGACGGCCTTTCTGAAGATCGACCCGCAGTTCGGAAAGAGGGAAGATGATGAAACCGAATAAGTATTACGCCATCTGCGACTGCGATAGTTGTTACTGCTCATGCGAGAGGGTGTTCAGGCCCGACCTCAATGGCAAGCCCGTGGTAGTGCTGAGCAACAACGACGGCTGTGTGGTGGCACGCTCCAAAGAGGCCAAGCAACTGGGCATACCAATGGGCATACCCTATTATCAGTTGGCAGAACGCTTTCCCGGAAAGGAAATCGGCGTGTTCTCGAGCAATTATGAGCTCTATGGCGACATCACCCAGCGCGTCATGGAGATCATACGGGACGCATGCCCCGAATTTTACCGATACAGCATCGACGAGGCGTTTTGCGTGCTCGACAACCTTCCCTACGACGCATTGAAGACATGGGGTGAGGAACTATGCCTGAAAACCAGGCAGTGGGTAGACATGCCCATCAGCATCGGCATCGCCCCCACGAAGACGCTGGCTAAGTGTGCCGACCGGTTTGCCAAGGATTATCCGGCGTTTAAGCATTGCTGCGTGATCGACACGGAGGAGCGACGCATCAAAGCGCTCAAGCTGTTCCCGCTGAAAGAGGTGTGGGGAATAGGTCGGAGATACCTCGAACGGTTAGAATCGTACGGCATCAGGACGGCCTACGACTTTGCCATGAAGCCGCGGGCGTGGGTGAGAAAGGAGCTGCACGTAACGGGCGAACGCACATGGATGGAGCTCAACGGCATCGACTGCATACCCACCGAGCAGCTCGCCACGAAGAAGAGCATCTGCACAAGTCGCTCATTTCCTGGCATGATAGAAGATCTGTTGGGCCTGCGGACGCAAGTGAGCAACTATGCGGCGCGGTGTGCGGAGAAATTGAGAAGGCAGCATACCGTATGCGCCAACATCATGGTGTTTATCGACACAAACCGCTTTCGCGACGACCTGCCGCAATATAGCAACTCGGCCATGGAGGTGCTGCTCACGCCAGTAAACTCCACGCAGGAGGTGGTGGATGCGGCCCTGAGGGCGCTGAAGCGTATCTTCATTCAGGGATACAAGTATAAACGGGCCGGCGTCATCGTGTCGGCCATCAGCGATGAGGGAAAGGTGCAAACCAATTTCCTAGACTTCGACCCAGAGAAACACGAGAAACTGAAAAGACTGACAGCATCCATCGATAAGATCAACAAGCTGAATGGGGCCGAAACGGTGGTGTTGGGCAGCCAGCAATACACCGCCAAGCATGGGAAAGGAAAGGCCGGCTCGTTCCGCGACGCTATCAGGCACGATTTCCGCAGCCACAATTTCACCACCCGATGGGAGGATATCATTCGGGTGAAATAACCTTCAATCGGTCATGAGAACGAAACGGGAAAATAATTAGGAGGTTATACCTTCTTTTCAAAACACAACAAGGATAATAACAAAACAACAGGGCTCACACCGCACCACGAACCTCATCATGGATGCAATGTGAGCCCTGTTAACGCTCTGTTAGCACCTTTCCCTACATCGAAACGCCACAAACGGACGTTTCAGGCGAGCAGCCTCGAAAAGCAGCAGGCTACGCATTGCGCTTTGGGAGGCCGCCAACGATATCGGGCAAGAAGCCAAATGTTACTTCGCCTTGCGGCGTGCCTCGCGGGCTTTCTCGGCAGCAATCTTGCGGGCAGCAAGCTCTTTCTCCGACGGAGCGACGTAATGGATGCGGCGCATGAACTCGTCGACCGTGTCCTCGCCATCAAATTCGTTGAAGAAGGTCTCCAGAAGGGCTTGCGTGATAGCACGGGCCGAAAGGCGCTTGTGGTACTTCTCGCTGATCTCCTGCAAACGGTTCACCAAATCGCTCGACACGTAAATGGGCTTGCCCTTCTCCGAACTCTTGTCGTAACGCAGGTAATTGTTGATGAGCTGGTCGGCAAAAGCCTTCGAAACGGTGTGGCCAGCCTTGCTCGGGCGCTTAGGGGCCTTCGGCTTGGGGGCTGCAACAGAGGCTTCGGCGTCATCGGCAACAGCAGTGGCGCCAGCGTCTGCGGTATCGTTGGTGATGCTTCTCACGATGTTGGTGATGTCCATGTCTTCCAATGGATTCTCCACCAAGGGTCTCTTGTTTGCCATATCTTATTCTCCTTATATTACATGATTGCCTTCATGATGGCGTCGAAGGTCGTCGCCACAATTTTCTTCTGCTTGCTCTCCAACGAATAGATCGTGGAATAGCGCTTGATGGCCACACCCTGCTTGATGCGCGGAACCACCGTTCCCACGAGCTCCAGAATGTTAACGGTCTGCGCGCGCTGCTTGCGTTCCTCGGCCTTACCCTCGTGGTCGTTGATGCGGTTGGGAACGAAAACCATGCTGCAATTAGAGATGCTCTTCAGCGCTTTGAGGAAGATACCCGTAGCATCGACCGTGTCGGGATCGAACGACATGGGAATGACGGCTACATCAGCAGCGGCATAAACGGCCGCCAGGCTCTTATCGTTGAGGTTACCCGGACAGTCGATAAGCACGTTACCTGGCACCTTCTTCAGCTCCTTCATCACCTTGTTCACCTTCTTAATGTCCGAGGTGTCGAGCGGGGTGACCTGCCAAGGCATCTTCTGCTCAGGATCGGCCTTCTCCTCACGCACACGGTGACGATACAACGACTGCTGCAAGTCGGCGTCGAGAACCGCTACAGGCATGCCGTTTTCGGCCAGATAAGTTGCAAAAAGACTGCAAAGGGTGGTCTTTCCAACACCACCTTTGATATTCGAAAAGATGATAATTTTGTTCTTCTGTTCCATTGTTTCCTTCTCTATTTTAACAATGCAAAGGTATGCAACAATTGGCAATTCAGCAAACTTTTAGCTATATTATAAGATATTTTAGCACTTCGCTCATAACACAACGCATAATGTATTGTGTGGCTATGTTATATTATATAACGTAACAGTCTATTCGACCAACCACTTGACCCATTCGCAACCCGCTGATTTACAGTCGGCCGAAAGCACAAGCCCTTCCTCCACACACCTTCTCATCCATCCCTTTCCTACTTAGGCATAACGCTCCCAAACCTCCCCCACCCTTCTCGGTATCCACACACCGCAAGCCCCATAGGTCCCTATGGCGTTCCACAAGCCATCCGCACACCAAAGCCTTGGCACAACTCCAACGAGCGGCTGTTCGCCAACTCCCTCCCCGTAGGATATTTGTTATAACACAAGGTGGCAAAAATTATTTTGTTAAAAAGCCTATAATCACTTGCAAGAAAGAACAAAACGCATTATCTTTGCATCAAAAATATTTTTGGAATAATTACAATTAAAATACAAAACATTATGAAGGAGTTAAAAGGAACCAAGACTGAGAAGAACTTGCAAGAGGCTTTCGCAGGTGAGAGCCAGGCACGCAACAAGTACACCTATTTCGCCTCTAAGGCTCGCAAGGATGGCTACGAGCAGATTGCGGCCATCTTCGAGGAGACGGCCAACAACGAGAAGGAGCACGCCAAGCTGTGGTTTAAGCTACTTGAAGGTGGCGCTGTTCGCTCAACACGAGAGAACCTGAAGGCTGCCGCAGAAGGCGAGAACTACGAGTGGACCGACATGTACGACCGCATGGCCCAGGAAGCCGAGGAAGAGGGATTCCACGAAATCGCCAAGAAGTTCCGTGGCGTAGGCGCCATCGAGAAGCGCCACGAGGAGCGCTACCGCAAGTTGCTGCAGAACATTGAGGACGCCATTGTCTTCAGTCGTGAGGGAGACGCCATCTGGGTGTGCCGCAACTGCGGTCATGTGGTGGTAGGCAAACAGGCACCTAAGGTGTGCCCCGTGTGCGCTCATCCCCAGAGCTACTTCGAGTTGCAAGCCAACAATTTCTAACTTGCAACCACGACCAGCCGCCCCACAAAGGCCCTAAATACGCAAAGCCCGCCAAGACAAGAGTCTTGGTGGGCTTTGCTTTTAAGCTTAGCGAGCTTCGCAAACGTTGCACTAACGCCCCGTGAAGCACTGCTTGCATACTTAGTGGAGCTGGCGGGAGTCGAACCCGCGTCCAAACAGGGAAACCATACGCTTTCTACACGCTTATTCTGGCCTTCGATTTTCGAGCGACAGCAAGACCCAGACCACCAACTGTCGCCTTATCCTCTAAATCTTCACCAGCGGCTCGAGGCCGCCACTGGCTATTTCCGACTTGATCTGCACCGCTTGATCAGGATGGTTCGGAAAAAGAGCTCCTGAGCGATGTCTCGTCCCATCACCTAGTGACGGGATTAAGCCTGTAATCTACTGTACTTCGATTAGGCAGCGAGAGCGTAGTTGTTTTCGCCAATTAAAATTTTGATCACTCAGATTTAGGAGCTAGCCATCGAGGCTCCGCGTGCTTACGTACCATCTCGTCTGCTGTCAAATCCAGTCAACCCCATTTTTCAATCAGTCAACCTGACGGCATAATGCCTTGTGGCACACTGCACAACCCACGTCCTCCGACAATGGGTTGATAAGTAGATGCAAAGATAGGTAATCTTTTCCAATCGCCAAACATATTTGACATTATTTATATAAAAACCAGTGATTGATAGTCGCCAAACGAATATTTTTTCGTAATTTTGTTGCCTCTGAAATAACAAAAACTAAATATGAAGCATTTTTTACTTGCCAGCCTAACCGCAATCGCTTTGTTTGCGGCGGTTGTTCCATCCTCAGCCGCCAAGCATTGGATCGACGTTACTGAGTCGACCCTCGTCAACCCAGGCTTCGACGACGGCACTCTCAATGGTTGGACACGCGAAGGAGTCCACGGTGGACGTGGCGTAGCCTGCGGCGCCATGGAGTTTTGGAATGGCACCTTCGACTTCCACCAAACGGCCAAAGGTCTTCCACAGGGTCACTACCGCCTGAGTGTCAGTGCCTACTTCCGTTGCCAAGACAACGAGAACGGTTATCAATCGTACCTTAATGGCACCGAGGACATCACCGGATTTCTTTATGCTGGCAGCCACGAACAGAAGCTCGTAAGCGTCTACTCGTGGTCGTCGACGACAAATTTCGGCAGCGGCACATGGTCACCCTGGTGGGTGGAGCCCCAAGTGTGGTTTGCCAACTCCATGGAAAGCGGCGCCGAAGCGTTCAAGCGTGGGGCCTACCTAAACGAGATGGAGTTTGACCACGAGGGTGGCGATCTCTCCATTGGCTTGAAAAACAGCAACTTCACATCCAACAACTGGTGCATGTGCGACAACTTCAAGTTGGAGTATTACGGCGAGGTAACGCCCATCAGCCATATCGATCTCACACCCTCAGAGTACTCACTCATTGTGGGCGAGAGCCAGCAGTTGGCAGTAACCATCGCGCCTTCCAACGCCACCATCAAGAAGTTGGAATGGCTGAGCAGCAACACCGACGTGGCCACGGTCGACGCCAACGGTGTGGTAACGGCTGTGGATGAGGGCGAGGCCTCCATCTACGCCCAGGCCACCGACGGATCGGATGTGAGCGGCGAGGCCATCATCACCGTGGAGCGCAATCAGCCCAAGGCCGGATCCCTCGTCATCAATGAGGTGATGGCCTCCAACATCGACGAATTTGTGTCGCCCGCCTTCAACTTCGACGGATGGGTGGAACTATACAACCCCACCGACAAGGCCGTGGAGCTGAGCGGACTCTACTTCACCGACAACGCCGCCAACCTACGCCAATGGTACACGCCAAGCACGCTTGGCGTGGTCCCCGCACACGGTTTCAAGACGGTTTGGTTCGACAGCAACAACATCAACACCAACCAATCGATATTTAAGCTCAACGTGAGCGGCGGCATCCTCATCATCAGCAACGCCAATGGCGAGGTGGTGGCCGAAGTGAACTATCCCGAGAGCATGGACCGCGTGAGTTACGCCCGCACCACCGATGGTGGCGACACTTGGGGCATGACCGCCACTCCCACGCCGGGTGCCAGCAACGCCACGGCCGTATTCTCGGCAGAGCAGCTTGCCGCTCCTGTGGTCGACACCGACTCGCGCCTGTTCACCTTGCCCTTCACGATACATGTGGGTATCCCTGCTGGCGCCACCCTTCGTTACACGCTGGATGGCACATTGCCCACGCTCTCAAATGGCGAGACCTCAACCGACGGCTCTTTCGAGGTGAGCAAAACCAGCAGTTACCGCTTCCGCTTGTTTGAAAGCGGCAAGTTGGCAAGCGCCGTCACCACACGCTCCTATATATATAAGGATAAGGACTACGGCCTTCCCATCGTCAGTGTGGTGATGGACCCCCTCTTCCTTTACGACGACAGCCTTGGCGTTTACGTGCGCGGCACCAACGGCCGACCCGGCAACGGCCAGTCGACAGCTTGCAACTGGAACATGGATTGGGAGCGTCCGGCCAACCTGTCATGGATCACCACCAACAACGAGATGGGTATCAACCAAGATGTCTACTTCGAGATGTGTGGCGGGTGGAGCCGCGCCTACACGCCCCACTCCTTCAAGTTGAAGGGCAACAAGAAGTTGGGGGGCAACAAGAACCTCAATTATCCGTTCTTTGCAGCGAAGCCTTTCATACGCAACCGCACCCTGCAGATTCGCAATGGTGGCAACGACACCCGTTGCCGTTTCAAAGACCCCGCACTGCAAACCATCATCCAATCGTCGGGCATCGACATCGACGGCCAGAGCTACCAACCAGTCCATGAGTTTATCAATGGCAAGTATATTGGCGTGCTCAACGTGCGCGAGCCCAACAACAAGCACTATGTTTACGCCAACTACGGTTGGGACGAAGAGGAGATCGATCAGTTTGAGATGAATCCCGACTCGGGCTACGTACAGAAATGTGGCACCGACGAGGCGTTCAACACATGGTATGCGCTCTCGGCCAACGCTGCCGACGAGGCCACCTACGAGGAGATCAAGAAACTCGTCGATATCGACGAATACACCAACTACATGGCCATGGAGTTTTATCTCGGTGGCGCCGATTGGCCTCAAAACAACATCAAGGGGTTCAGACGCAGCGTCGACGGCCGTTTCCGCTTCGTTACGTTCGACCTTGATGGCGCTTTTGGCAGCAACGACCCCTTCAATAACTTCATGGGTAGGCAGACATATACCTTCGACCCACTCTATGGTTGCGAGGTGAACCGCATCACCGCTGAGATCAAACTGGTTACCATCTTCAAAAACATGCTGCAGAATGCCACGTTCAAGAAGCGTGTCATCGACGTTTACAGCCTCATGGGCGGTAGCGTGTTCGAACCCACACGCTGCACGGCCATCATCGATTCGCTCAAGGCGCTTGTCGGTCCACAGATGGCGCTCAACAACGAGAGTCCCTACGAAACAGCGGAGATCATCAAGAGCAGCCTCAACAGTCGGCTCTCAACAGCCACCCGGGCGCTCTGCAATTACGCCCCCATGGGGCTCACCGTGGCCGACGCTCAAGAGGCCACCCTCAGCAGTTCCACACCGGGCGCCAGCCTGTATGTCAATGGCATAGAGGTTCCCACAGGTCGCTTCAACGGCCACCTCTTCGCTCCCGTCACCCTGCGGGCAGAGGCGCCAGCGGGCTACACGTTCCGTGGTTGGAAAAGCGTCAACGCCAACTTGAGGTCCATCTTCAAATGGGGAGCCACATGGCACTACTACGACCAGGGCAGTCTCGACGGAACGGCATGGGCCCACACCAGCTACAATCCCACCAGCAACGGGTGGCATAGCGGCTACGGCCCATTGGGATATGGCAAGGATGGCCTGAAGACCACAATCGATTATGGCGACGACAGCCGCAACAAGCGTCCCACCCACTATTTCCGCCGCAACATCTATCTTTCGTCGGCTCCTACAGCGGCCGATGTGTTCAAACTCGACTACAAGGTCGACGACGGATTCATCGTTTACGTGAATGGCGTGGAAGCCACACGCCACAACATGAGCCAGAGCGGCTACAACGCCTATAGCGACACCTACGCCCCTGGCAACCCCGACGCGGGATCGGTGAACCTCAGCGCCGCCCTCTTCAACAAGGGCACCAACGTGATTGCCGTGGAGGTTCACAACAATAGCGCATCGAGCAGCGATATCTATTGGGACGCAACCCTCTACACCACGATCGGCGCCTCGCCATCTACCAACTACTACGCTACCGAGGCTGAGATAGCGATGCCCAAGGGCAACTTCAGTCTCATTGCCGACTATGAGCCCATCGCCAACGCCTTGGAGGAGGGATTCACACCCGTTCGCATCAATGAGGTGAGCGCCACCAACGATGTCTTCATCAACGAGTATGGCAAGAAGAGCGATTGGGTAGAGCTCTACAACACCACTTCAGAGCCTCAGGATGTGGAGGGAATGTTCCTTACCGATAACCTCGCCCAGATGCAGAAATGCCAGCTTACCAAGGGTGCCTCAATGGCCGCCACGGTCATCCCCGCCCACGGCTATCTCGTAGTGTGGTGCGACAAGCGCGACAGCCAGCGCCACCTGCACGCCTCGTTCAAGCTCAACGACGGCGGTGGCGTTGTGGCGCTCTCGGCCGCCGACATGAGTTGGACCGACAGCCTCTCCTACCCCGCCCACGACGGCTACCACTCCGTGGGACGCTATACCGACGGCGGTCGCGACATCTACCTGATGAGCCAGCCCACCATTGGCAAGAAGAACATCCTCACGAGCTACAACACCCACCTTGCCCACCAGACGCCCACTGACATCCAGACCATCGCCACTACAGCCCCAGCCAAGTTGACACTGAGCTACGCCTCAAAGCAACTCTTTGTTCGCGGAGAGGGACAGCTGGCCACCGTGGAGATCTTTACGCTCCATGGACAGAAAGTGGCCACCGTGGTGGTCAATCTCCATGGCGGCTTCGGCGTGGTAAGCGCCACCTCACTCCCTGCAGGTTGCTATGTGGCCAAGGCACACGATGAGAGCGGTCACACCGCCGTTTGCAAGTTTGTGAAGTAAGCCATCAGAGGATCGCCCCTATAATCACTAACAGCCCTGGTTCCCGTAAGGAAGTCTGGGCTGTTGCTTTATGCGTTGACAAGAGGGCGCCAACGCCTTCTCCCTCAGCAAACAAAACCATTTTGGTGGCCGAAACAAACCCAAATAGGCCATTAGAAATCAATTCTTCTCAGTGTTTGAGAAGAGCAGGGTGCAACAGGCGCATTGAAAGCATAACGGGCCATGACAAAATGCGAATGGAAGCAAAATGCCGAAAGAAGTGTTAGTAATCTGAAGGACAAAGCATTAGGATGCGTTGCATGACATAGTTATTAGCTTCGAGTTCAGCTACGCTTAAAGGGTGTGTCGGAAGTCGGCTATTACGACTTGCTGACACACCCTTTATGATGCTTTCCCAACGGGCGCAAAACGATATGCGACTTAGCCCATTGGGAGTATAGGAGAATGGGGTTTAGAAAACCTTTCCGAAGATGATGTTGATGAAAGTTTTCACCAAGATCTTGGCGTCGAACCACCAACTGCGGTGCTCCAGGTAGAAAAGATCAAGGTCGAGCCTACGCAGCATCTTCTCCATGGTGTCGGTGTAACCATTGTAGAGAGTGGCGTAGGATGTTACGCCTGGTCTGATCTGATAGAGATAAACGTAGCGCGGGTCATGCTGAACAATTTGGTCAATGTAGTATTTGCGTTCGGGCCGCGGGCCTATGAAGGCCATGTCGCCCTTCATGACGTTCCACAATTGTGGCAGCTCGTCGAGATGGTGGTCGCGAAGGAATCGTCCCACCTTCGTCATGCGGCTGTCCTTTTCGTGGCCGAAGAGCTGTGGACCGTCTTTCTCGGCGTCGATGCGCATGCTTCGGAACTTATAGATGGTGAACGGACGGCCAAACCGGCCAATGCGCTCCTGCTTGAAGATGGCAGGACCGCCATCCTCGCGCTTCACCAGGATATAGCAAATGAGAAACAGGGGCGAGAACACAATGATACTTGCCAGGGCCACCAAGAAATCGACGATTCGTTTGGTGACACGCTCCACCTCATTCATACCATCGGGTATGAACCGTGGATTGTTCACGTCATCGTTCCACTTGATGTATGGGGGTATGTGTCTTTCCTGTTGCTGCATGTTGGATTTGTTGGTTTTGTGTGGACGGTAAAGGTTAGTCGGCTAAGTATTTCCGACTATCCCAACGAGTCTTCAGTCTTTTGAAAATGTAGTTGGGCATGAAGACGAAACAGAATTTAAGCACCGACTTAACTTTTGAGAATCCTAATACCTGCTCATAAATAGCGAGGTTATACTTGATGAGCGACATCTTGTTGCGCGAAACCGAACCCTTTCTAACCATGTAGAGCGTTAACGGCTCCCTCAACCCTAAGGCGAAATGGCAGTCACGCAAGATTGTGAGCGTCAGGCCCCAGTCTTGCCGTTTGCGAAGCAAGGGCATGTAATACTTCCTACCTAACAGTTCGATATCGTAGATAGCAGTGGACAGACCGATCTTGTTATCCATCTGCAACTTGCCAAATGTCATTCGTTCAGGAGCAATGACAATGGCCACCTTTTCACCCGAGGGCTTCACGCGTAGGTATGAGGTATAGGAAAGAGCCACATGGTTCTCGTTCATAAAGCGTATCTGCCGCTCCAGTTTGTTTGGCTCCCATCGGTCGTCGCTATCACAAAAGGCTATGTAGCGCCCACGTGCCTCCCGGATAGAATTGTTGCGGGCACACCCAGGCCCGAGGTTCTCCTTTTGAAAGAACACTCTAATCCTACCATCTTGCTTAGCCATGTCGCTGAGCAATTGCAGGGTGGCTGGATCTGTTGAACCATCGTCGGTAACCAAGAGCTCCAGGTCGCCGTAAGTTTGGCCAAGTATGCTCCCAATGCTTCCAGCAGCGCTTTCACCACTGTTGTATGTGGACATAATTACAGATACCAGTGCTCCCATTTCTTAGTCATGTGTGATTATACAAAGTGTTATTTAATAATATTAACGCCTAACAAATGCTAATATTTTGTAAAGTACCCATTAATATTGCGTTATTATTGATTTTTTCTTCAAATACCTTTAACTTTGTATGTAACAGAAACAATATATGTAATGAAAAGAACACATTTTTTAATAATAATGGCTTGCCTGATGTTCGTCATTGGGCTATCAGCGTCCATTGCTGGACAAGCATCAGCGCGCCAAACCGATGAACAACGCACCTATCGCTTGGTGTGGGAAGACCAGTTTAATGGTTCCAAACTCGACACGACCCATTGGGAACGCATCGACCGCAACATACCGGCATGGCGGCGCTACATGACCACTCACGACAAGCTCTACCGTCAGCGGGGTGGGTACTTGCGCCTTTACAGCAAGCGCAACAAGAATATCGACCCTACCGACACGGCCACAGTACTCACTGGTGGCATACAGACACAAAACCATTTCCACTTTAGCGGTTATGGAAAGATGGAAGTAAGGGCCCGAATTCATGGCGCACAAGGTTGTTGGCCGGCCATTTGGATAACGAGCGTGAAATACCAAAACGATCCCGACTGGGCAGAGATAGATATTATGGAGCATTACAACCACGACAACATCGTGGTGCAAACGGCCCATAACAACTATTCGACCATTCAAAATCGGCAGACCGAGAAGGAGCGCTCTTTCAGACCTTCCGTCAAGGCTGAGGATTGGAATATTTATGGCGTAGAGATTCTACCCGATCGTCTTATTTTCTCGGTCAATGGCAAGGAAACGTACACCTATCATAAGATTAACGACGCGAAAGTGAAGCATCAATTCCCATACGGTGTGGAAAGCTATCTACGCATCGACATGCAATGGAACAATCCATGGCTGAAACCCGACATCAATGATCTTCCCGCCTGGATGGATATCGACTGGGTTCGCTATTACACCCTCAACCAGTCGGGTAAGCAACGCTGAGCAGTTTGCCCGTTTCTTGTCCACCGCTTGGGAGCTACCACCACGTGATCCTTGCGCTGGTTGAGAAATGCACCCCACCATGAAAATGAAGAATTGGCTACAATGTTAGTTTGGCATGCCGTCATCAGGCGCATGTCGAGATGGCTATCGGCCCCTTGGTTCCAATCCACGAACACCACTTGGCAATCTTTCAGCAATGGGCAAAGGTGCTCCTTGCAAGTGGCAATGTCATTGCTGAAAATGGCAACAAGTGTGCCCGGTCGCATACAAGGCGCAATTTGGGCGATGGCTCGCTTGTAATAGTCGACGTCGCAGATACCGCCAAAAGTGGGATGGTTTACGTAGTCGCCACCACGGTAGTGTATCGAAACGCTGTTGCCACTGGCCAATTGCTGGAACAACTCGGCATTCTTACCCGTGAGAGGCTGACGCCATACAAACTCGCGTAAAATGTCGTCTTTCACATCTATTAGATAGCGATGGTCTTGCCAATAGCCATCGTAATAGGTAGCTCGTTGGTCTTCCAGCACATTGGGATTGAAAGCCGTGGCTTGCTTCTCACGATATTCGGTTTTCTTACATGGCATGCAGTGCTTGTAGATGCGGCTAAGATTGTAATGGCCAACAAGGAGACGGAACGCGTTCCTCACCTCTCGCATGGATGCGACTGGCAGTGTGGCGTGAAATATCTTATCGATCTCGTAATGGTTGTGGAGTGGATAGCCTCGAAAGAAGCAAGTGTCTACGGCGACCTCATTGCCGTAGCGCTTCCTTAAAGCCAATGCGAGTGAGTATTGGAACATCTGATTGCCCAGTCCTCCTATGATTTGTACTATTTTCATTTAGATGTAAGTCTTTTGTAAAGTGCTACGACGGCTTGGTTTAGATGGTCAAAATCGAGTTTGGCGCGTTGCCTCTCCCTGGTGTTGTCAGTGTAGGGCTTGCTCACTACTTCACTTATTTTTTGTGCAGCCAGCTTTGGATCTCTACTGATGATAGCCGAATTGGCCAGTCCTTCCAACTGTTTTGCAGCATCACCCACGTTTACACTAAACACTGGTTTGTTCATCACTAAACATTCTCGTATGATGTTGGGCGATCCCTCCTCGTCGGACGTAAGAAGAAGGAATGAGGCGGCGCTGATGTAAAGAGGCACCAACTCAGGCTTAACGTGGGTCATTCGTAGCAATGCCACCTCTCCGTTCATCTGAGCAACGATAGCCTCAGCAATGTCGCGGCGTTTAATATTTGTGCCGCTAACATCAGAAAAGAGGGCGTATGGGCGATTCGGGATGCCTAATCGTTGGCATGCCTCTGCATGCGTTACGGGTGTGAAGAGCGAATAGTCGACACCCAGTCGTTGCACGAAAAACTTGCTTTGTTGCCACTGTCTGAGGGCTCTAGGCACGTAGTGCGTCATCTCCGTAGTGACAAAGCCACATGAGGAGAAAAGAGGAATGCTCAGAAACGACGCCCATTGGTTCACCTTTATTTTCAATTTCTTAGCAATGCCATGAGCCGTTTTGATGCTCTTAGCGTGGATGTCTGTTCCGTGAAAAGTGATGACCATGGGTTTGTTGATGCCTATGAGCGCAAGACGCAGGAGCAGGGCATACAATCCACCAAAGTGTATATGGACCACATCGTAACAACTGGCCACATGGCGTATGTCGCGAAAACACCCCAAACGGTTAGTAAAAGGCATAAAACGCACCTCACCAACGTCTGGCAATGTGGCCATGGAGCGCTCCATGCGGTACATGATAGGGTTGCCCACGCCATCTTTGTTCAGGCATTGGTTGGATAGTAGAAGTATCTTCATCATTCCAGTATTTTCTGAATGGCTTTCCGTGTGAAGGCCAATGCATGCTTTAAAGAGTTTCCCTGATCGCCTTTCCACTTATCTGCATAGTGTTTGAATGCGCTGTCGCCCGTGATGAGAAACATGGCCTCCATCTGAGCAATGTGCAGGTTGTGGTAGAAGGGACTGGCTATTTTTCCACCCAAATCATAAAGGCTCCAGTAGGAGTTGGAAAAACGTGGAAGCAATTCCCGCATTCCCCTCAACGACTGTTGCAAGAATTTGTCATATGTGTGGGAGTCATCAACAAGCGAATAGTCGTAGAGCCCCCACCAGGCAAAAACGAAACCGTTGAGCACAACAGGCAGGTGGGTGTACTCGTGCAGGCAGATCGCTCCATGGGCATAGGAAGAAGTGCCACCCTCACAGATGGGGCGGAGCATGAAGTCGATGGCCATTCGGGCTGCATCTTTATAGCGTTTGTCGTGGGTTTGGGCATAAGCCCTTAGTAGTAACGATGCCCCTTCGCCTTGCGCCATGGCTCCATAAGGCGCTGACGGGTACACGTAGAAGAAATTGTTCCATGCGCCATTGTCTTGCTGGTGACTCATTGCCCATTCGCCACATTGCATGAACTTACGGAGATAAGTCTTATCGCCTGTTTGCAGATACAGGTCGTAGGCTCCCAAGCCATACTGGAAGATGGCTACGGGGAAGAACACATCTTCGCCTTTCTCGGTGTGAAGCGTAGGTAGCCCATCTGTTTGAAGCAGTTCGGGGAGCATAGTGACCTTCTCGGTCAGGTTATTGTAATAGCCCGTTAGTTGGCCAACTGCAAACGTCTTGCCCAAGTTTTGGTTGACGTGAAGCACGCTCTTTCCCGTCAGCATACGGTACCATTTTTTTATGTTGTATATGGTTAGTGCCATGAAGTTATCATTTGTTGTTAACGGCATCGCGGATGGCGTCAAGCCAACCATGTCCAAAGGTTTGGTCGGGTTCCACGTAATCGCCTTCTCCCCATTCGTTCCACGCCTTCAAGAACAGTATTTGGTGTTGTGGAGTTTTATCCTTTATATGGTTCATGGCATCAAGTATGGTTTCCTTGAACCGTTGTGGTGTGGCTTGAATTAAAACTTCCGCCTTCTCGCCAGCCCTTGGCGTTCTGTCCCATTGTGGCAGAAGGGTGGGATAAACGTTCTCCCATGCATCCTCAGGAACATAGTAATTGCGCATGAAACGCTGGTAATCCATACGGGTGGCGGTGGAGAATGCGGTTCTAACACGTAACATATGCCACATCATGGAGAGGCGTCCCTGATAGAGTCCCACTGCACGGCGAAAGCCCGACGACATGACGGCGTCGAACCCCAAGTCGAGAACCGACTGGTAATAGCTGCCTGCCCTGTCTGCCGAATAGTAGTTTTTCTTCTCTCCTTGCAAGCCTTTTCCCGTGTTGTCAGTCTGTCCCACGAAATGGATTCCTGGAAATCCGTTATCTATGGCCAGTTGTTGCCAAGTGTCGACAAACTGCTTACAGGCAGGAATGCTTCTTGGTGCCCATACAGCAAACAAGGGTTTTCCGTCGACTTTGATGTAACGTTCATCTTTGAAAGCGGGCAAAAGTGCGTGGAAATGCCTCACGGCATCTTCCGCCGAATAAGTCATCCGCATCAACATAGAATCGCGTTTGAGACTGCTTCCCCTCTTCCAGGTCTTGTTGGTCCAGTCGTGATTGGCCCAACACAGGCAGAAGGGAAAGTCGGGCTTCCCACTCTCCAGCACCTCTTGGAAGGGGCGCTCAAGAAGTTGCTTACCATTGCCAAACCAGTAATGGTAATAGCAGAATCCCTCAATGCCAGCCTCGCGTGCCAGGTCAGCCTGCTGCTGACGAACCTCAGGCACTCGCAAGTCATAAAAGCCCAGGTCAGCAGGCAGGTGTGGTTGGCTGTGTCCTTTAAACAAAGGTTTGGCCTTTACCACATTGTTCCATTCTGTAAATCCCTTGCCCCACCACTCATCGTTCTCGGGTATGGGGTGGTATTGCGGCAGGTATAGAGCTATTATTCTTGGTTTCATTTTTTTCTCTTTGTATGATTTGGTTGTAAAAGTCAAACACTCGTTGAACATTGCGTTTCTGATCGTAGATCTCACTGCATACGGTTCGGTAGGCACGTTCCCTATAGAGGTCGTAATGATTGGGGGTGTGTTTGGTCACATCAATCATGATCGATGCCAACTGGCTGGTTGTTTGGAACGCCAGAGCTATGTCGGTTCCCTCCAGTTCCTTCCCGTTGTCCATTTGCTCCTTCACGCCAGTAGTATATCTTCCTATGATGAGACATCCCTTTCTTGCAGCCTCCATAAACGTCAGTCCAAAGCCTTCATAAGGCGAGGTGAGGATAAGCGCTACAGCTCGTTGCATGAGTTGGTCCACATCGCGCCGTTGCCCCATAAAGTTCACTGATTCATCGAGGTCATGAGCCCGAACGAAAGCCATCAAGCGATGGTAGTAATGGGCGTCGGCTATGCCGCCTGCGATATACAAGGGGTATGGCCTGTGGATTTGGGCATGATAACTAGCGTAAGCCTCCAGGAGCAGTTCTAGGCCCTTTGCTTGCTGCACTCGTCCCACCAAAAGGAAGAAAGGCTCCTTCTTGTTATGAGGCATGGGCTCTTGCTGCGTGTCACCTCCATCGTATGAAACCACCGATCGGTTGTTGTCGCTCAAACGGTAATAGGCTTGCAGGTCTCGCGATATGCAGATAGCATAGCTATGTGGAGCGCCGAGCTGCGACACCAGCGTGTGCTGGCTAGGGATGATATGCAAGCCTATCTTGTCGGCGTATTCACGTATGTGGTAAACGTGGGGTACGCTTAAGCGTTTGGCCACATGGTATCCGATGGACAGCACGCTGGTATTGGTGTGAACCATATCGACATGGCACTCTTTGGCTTGACGCGTTATATTTCGAATGGCTTGGTGCGTGAGTATCAGGCGGGCGATGAGCCGAGGCAGGAAAAGCACCTTGTTCTTCATGCCTTTCAGATACGGGAAGGTACTCATCCTGTATCGAGAGCAGATAATCTCGACGCCTTGGCGTTTCAATTCATGGTATATTCCCTCCTGATCGGGCAAGGCCACAACTGGCGTTACCCCCAAGGGAATCAGCCCTTGGAGCATGCTCATGAAAGCCACGGAGGCCCCATTGCCCGGATTGGTGGTGTGTAGGACGTATAGGATGGTCATGATGCGGATACGGATAATTCTTGTTGGTCTGTTGTTGGAGGTTCAGAGGTGGCTGTGCAGAACAACGGTATGTATCGACAATACCACACAACGAATCCGTCAACAATAAACACCATGGATGCCACGATCAACGATGATATCTCGGCCCTTCTGTCCTTACCTTTCCTGTAGCTGACAACAAAGAAGCCAATAAGCAGTATCAGGCCGACAACCCCATATTGATAAATGTACACTTTGTAGCCCGAGTTTCCAAATTCAGAGTTATCTCTCTGCCTTCCAAAGAGCACGTCAGACGATTGCATGAACGAATCGTATTCCTTGTCGAAGCTCTCTGTCGTACGGTTATTGCCTGCCAATTCTCCATCGTTTATCTCCATTCGCGCGATAATGAGATCTTGCAGCAGGTTATCGCCACCATTATAAAAGAATGAGCCTATGACTATGGTGGAAAGAACGGCTATAGTACCCATTACTTTGCGAATCATTTTCTTACGGTTACACCAAAGGTTGAGGAATATGATGGCAAAGAGATAAGCGTATGCTCCTAATGAGAAACTGATGATAGTTGCAAACAAGAGAATGGAGTTGTACCATTTCTTCCAATGGCCTCGCTGCACTTGCAGTAACAACACACATGCAGTGCCCAACTGAGAGGGTTCTATGAAGATGGACTGGAACCTGGGGAAGAAGGCGAAAAGAGTTCGATCGTCTATGAGAAACAAGTAATAGTTGGTGAAATAATAGAACTCGTCGGGCGACACCAACGATTGATTGGGTAGCGAAAATCCTATGATGTATAAGAAAAAGAACGTGATTGATACGCAGAGAAAAGCCGCCAATCCCTTGCAGATGATCGTAACGATCCTCTGCCTCAACTCCGCCTTGTATCTGAAAAAGGAGAAGAAGATGAAGCAATTACAGAAAGCAGCTATGAAACTCGATACATTTCCGTTTCCGATCATCGTTTGATAAAACACCAACACGAAGAAAGCGACGGTGGGATATATGTAGTTCCCATCGCTGAAGGCGCGATTACTTAGTTGGCGATCGATGATCATCGCCAAGGCGATAAAGGCGCTTGAGAACACCATGTATGTGGTGGATAGTCTCCATAGCGGCCATGGGTTCATGGTCGTTAGGAACGCTATGAGGATGCCTATGGTGTAAAGCCATACGACGAGCGTGCTTTTTCGTAGCGTGTAAAGCTTCGACTTGTTGAATGTCAAGTATTTGTCCAGGTTGAAAGTCATCTCTTTAACTTTAACAATCGAAGTACATAAGTTCTCTCATCCTTGCTAAGCGTTAATGTGAAAAGCGATATTATGCCAATGGTCGCAGCAACTGATGCTGTAAAAAGGAATCTGAACCGAAATGCGCAACACTCGGTACAGGCCACGCTTGCAAGCGTGACGGCCATGGCCAAAGGTAAGAGCGGCATAAGGGAAGCCTTGACATATTGGGTAACATTGAGCCCAGCCGAGTATTTCATGAAGGGCAGCCGTGATAACGAAACTGCGAGTTCCATAAACACGTAGATGGCCATCATAAGATGAAGTCCTCCATCGGCCTTGAAGGTTGCCCACGCTATGGGCACAAGCATCATCTTTGGCGTGTACGTAAGGAGCGAGTAATATTTCAGTTTTCCCGTAGCTTGGTTGGCGGCATGGAGCCCCAGTGTCATTTGGTCTACGACAAAGGCCAGCATGAGCGTACGGCAAAAGGTTGTGGTATAGGGTGGCACCACCTTGAGCCAAAAGGCAAGGATGTCAGGCAACTCTATCATGACGGGTATGGAAATGATCATCATCAGCGCTGTCGAGAACTTGCTTTCCTTTCCTGCGAGACTCAACATCTTCTCGCGATCGTGACTTCCCTCTGCTTTCATGATCTGCGGATTCATAGCGTTAAGGATGGATGTGGACACAAATCGTACCGCTCCATTGACCTGCGTTCCTATACCAAATGCAGCGTTGATGGTTGTTCCGAAAAACTTATTGAACACCACCGTGAGACCTTGCGATTGGCAAATGCCAGCCACCATGCCATAAGTAGTCCATCCTGCGAATCCCAAGAGCTGTCGGATAATGGCCTTGTCGTAGTTCTTCTTTCCCAAACGATAATGACTCTCCTCATATTTGAAGTAGTCGTAGACGATGTATGCCAACAAGTTGAAGGTGATGACGCTTGTCATTCCGATGGCGTAGAACACCAGTTTGTCGAGCCCAATGAAGGCAAGGCTTAGTGCCAGCACGAGTTTCAGCACACCATCGATCACCTCAATTACAGATATATACACAATGTTCTCGTGTGCGATGAGTAAGGCTTTGAACGGCGAAGTCATCACAGTGGCAAAGAGCATGAACACCATAGTGACGTACACCGCGCCAGCCGCTTGCATGCGCAGAGGGTCAATGTTGAGGAAATGGTTGATAAGCAAGTTTTCCAACGGAAGCAATATGAGGCAAATAGCCACTCCAAACATTAAGTGTATGAGCAGGCTGTTGGCAAAGACCTTGCGCACTTGCTCGTTGTCAGCAGCACCTTGGTGGTACGACAAGTAGCGCTGAGTGGTTACCACAAGCGAATTGGTTAGGTAGCCTAATATGCTCACGACACCTCCCACCACCGAATAGATTCCATAGTCGCTGATGTTGAGCGCGTCGAGAACAAGGCGCGTAGAATAGAGGGAAAGGCAGATGTTGACAACCGACTTTCCATATTGTACTATAGTATTAACGATAATACGCTTAGAGGCTTCCATACATGTATTTGCAGGAGGTTAGCTTATTCCTTATCTGTTTGCTTCGTTTTCTTGGGAAGGAGCACTTCTTTCGTGCAAAAGCAAATGAGGGCAAACGTTATTAAGAACAACATTCCGATGACGAAGAACATACGCTTGGGCCCTGTGGCCTTGACGGGCACGGCCGCACCCTTGAGCAAGGTGAATGCGGGCGTGTTCTCGCGCAGTTTGGCGCGGGCTGCCTGCAACTGTGCTTGCAGCGATGTGTAGGTGTTGTATTTCAGTTGCATATCGTTCTCCAAGTCTTCAGTTTTCGACTTGTAGCTTTGTAGAATTACGTCCATGTTGGCGTCTGCGTACGCACCGTATGTTTGGCGCACACGCTCATAGTCGACCTTGGCATCAGCTGTCAATTTGGCATAATACTCCACATCGTTACGCGCCTTTTTGGTGCGGTAGGCTGTGATGAATTCCTGCAAACGTTGCCTCACCGAGTCGGCAATGGTCTTACAAATGAGCGGGTCTTGTGCTTCCGTACTGATGGTAATCACATCGTTCTTCTTGTCTACGCTGATAGCAATGCTCTTTCGGATGGCACCCATGATGGCGTCATCGTTTTTCGACAGTTGGTAAGGGTTGAAGGCCTCGTTGGCGACACCTTTCGTCCCTTGCTCATCGCTTGTCTTAGGCAGCAGGTTCTTCAGTTTGGCCACTGCCACTGTCCACCAGGGGTACTGGGTAAAATATCGCTTGTAGGCGTATAGTGTAGTATCGATGGCTCCGTCGGCGCTTTTCACGCGTATGTCAAACAGGTTGTACACGAATCCGTTGTCGTCCATCAGGTCGGGATAGAGACTCGGATAGATGGCATCTGTAGAGTTGCGATCGCCCAAGTCGATTCCGAAGTTCGAAGCCAAAGCGCCCAAAGTCCCACCAGACGTAGGTATGTTCATTTCTGGGGCCAACACAGTGCTGGTGGTATAGGTTCTTGGCACACAGACGATGATGAGAGCTGATACGACAAAGGTTATGGGCCAAGCGATGAAGAACCATTTCTTTCGCTTGACGATGCTTGCCCACACCTCACGCAGGTCGATAACCTCTTCCTTGTTTTGTTCGTTATTCATGATGCGATAAGTCTTACTTGCTCATATTGGCGATGGTTGCGATCATGGCGGCGATCGACGCGATGCCGGTACCCATGCTCATGGTCTCGGCCACGCTCATCTTGCGACTGATGCGACTGGGCACCACAATCTCGCAACCGGCCTCGATCTTGGCCCCTTGCGAGAGTTTACCCACCATGCCGTTCATATAGATTACGTAGGCGCCGCTCTTACGTGCGTTCTGTGCGAATCCGCCAGCGGCGTTGATGTAATACTTGGCGCTCTTTCCGCGCTCGTAGGCCACTGTGTTGGGGTACATCACCGCTCCGTTCACCTTCACCGTTGCCGTGTATTGCGGCAGGATGAGGCGGTCGCCCTCGCGCAGCACGATATTGGCGTCGCTATTGGGGTTGGCCAAGGCTCGGTCGAGCTCAATACCCACGGGGAAGGTGTTGGGCACCTGGAATTTCTTCAACTGCGTGCTGTTCGACTGCTGCGCCACTTGCTGCACGCTTCCGCCGTTGTTGCTACTGGCAGCCAGTTCGAGGAGCTGCTGCTGCAACTGCTCTTGTTGCATCTTGAAGGCAGCCTCCATGCGGGCGCGTTCAGCCTCGTTGGGTCGGCGCTCCAGTCGGGCGCCCTTCACGTAAGCCATGTCGGTTATGCCTCCCGCTGCCTTCAGCAGGTCGGTGAGTCGCATGGTGCGCTTGCTGAGCGTATAGGTGCCAGCAAACATCACCTCTCCGTCGACCGTCACGCTCTGCTGCTTCGAGTAGGCAGGGCTCTTGCGCACATACACCTCGTCGTAAGGCATGAGCGTAAAGCCAGGCTCGCCATCGATCACGAAGCCATCCTTCAGCGCAAACGAGTAGTTCTTGGAAATAATACTATCGGTGGTCAGGGCCTTGGGGTTGCTCACGCGGCGCGCCACATCCACCTTCACCGTCGAAGCCGTCTCAAGCAGTCCACCGGCTTGGAGCACAAAGTCCTCCAGCGTCTCGTTGTCGGCATATTTGTAAACGCCAGGGTATTGCACCTCGCCCTGGATGGTGATGGTGCGCTCCGAAAGTGTCTCTGTCTTGCTGGGTATGAAGAGCACATCGTTCTCCTGCAACGGCAGGTCGGCCACACGCCCGTCCATAATGCCGGCCACATCAACGCTCACCACCTTCAGTGTGCGATCGGGATTCATGCGGTGCATCACGGCGCGTGCGGTGAACGCCTCCTCGGTGAGACCCTCAGCGTGCTCTATGAGCGTGCGCACGCTATTGACGCTCTCACCCATTTGGTACATGCCGGGGCGGAACACCGCACCTTTGATCTCCACGGTATTCTCGTAGCGGGGCAATATGGAGTCGACGCTCACGCTATCACCGTCGGCTATGCGGAAACTGCTCATGTCGAACTCATCGACGTTGAACACCGCATACTCGCGACCAGTCTTGCGGTTCACGCGCACGCTTTTCGTGTAGGCGTCGCCAGCAAAGCCTCCCGCATATTTCAGGAGACTCTCAAGGCTCTCGCTCTTCTTCATCTCGTAGAACATGGGGCGCTTCACCTTACCCACGATGTTCACCAGGCAGTCGTAGGCGCCCACCGAGATCACATCACCGTCGTGCAACCTCACGTTGCCCGTCATCTTGCCGTTGAGGATGTAGTCGTAGATGTCGCACACGCTGATGAGGCGATTGTTGCGATAGATGTGTATGTTGCGCAGCGTTCCCAGATCGCTCGTGCCGCCCGCCATGTAGAGGGCGTGAAACACGGTTGCGAAGGCCGAGAGCGTGTAGGTGCCCGGCGCCTTCACCTCACCCATGATATTCACGGTGATGGTTCGCGTCTGTCCGAGCGACAGGTTGATGCGGCTGCTGCGATAGCGTGCGCCGAGCGTGTTGCGTATGCGGTTCTTGGCCTGGCTTACAGTCAGTCCGCTCACGTCGATGGGTCCGAAGCCTTCGATCACGATCTGGCCATCGGGCGTCACGGTGCAGTTGAATGTCTTTTGCGAGGCGCCGTACACATCCACCGACACGGCATCGCCTGGCCCGAGCACATAGCTCTGCGGTGTGGCGATGTTCATCGAGGGTTCGAAGGTCAGGTCCTTATTATTGAATATGTCGCGTCCAAACACGCGCTTCTTGCCTTTCTCTTGCTGCTCCAGCAGTTGGTTGAGCCATGCTATGGAGTCTTGGTGCGTCATGTTGCCCAGCTCGGCCTGCATCAGCATGAAGTCCTGGTCATCCTCGTTATATTCGTTCTGCCATTTGTTTATGCCCTGTATGCGCTGCGTGGTGTTGGCCTCACGCTCTATGTTCTCCTCGTGGGTGCGCTGGCGCAGTTCGTCGCGCTTCTTGCCGTTGTTGGTGCGCATGCGGCTATCGCCCTCGTCGGCCTTAGCCATACCGAGGCCCGCCTGCTTGGCCTGCCGCTGGTATTTGCGTTGCACACGCCTAATCTGGTTAATGTCCACACCGCTCTGCATCAGCTTCACTACGATCTGCTTGTCTGATGTGCCTTTCTCCATTTCGCGCTGCACCATCTCAGCCACTTGGCTGTCGGTCATGTTGCTTTGCGCCCTCATGCCTACGGGGCACAGAGCCACGATAAATATGAAAATGATGAGTTTCTTCATCCTTCTGATTTGATTACTCGTTTGTTTGAATGGTTACACCTATATTATTATAGTAACTCCTTTTTTCCCGTTTTATTGTGAACGGAGGCCCTGCAAAGTTACAATAAAAATAAGATACGACAAAACAAATGGCGACGTAACTCGGTCGCACTCGCAAAAGCGTATGGAGGTAGCACTGCGAGAGAGGGGGTGCCAACAATTCGCAACAATCTTTCTGAAGGCTTTTTGATACGAAAACCGAAAAAGCACAAAAAGTGGAAAATAAATGCAAAGAAAGTATAATAAACCCGCACTGGCATACGTTATCATCATAACTAATACGAACAAACAACTATGATGACCAATCCCTCCACCGAATATCCTCAAATGATATCGCTGCTTAGCGAAGAAGACTATGTAGAGGACGGCATGACCGAAGCCGGACGCGACTTGAAACGCTGCGCCGACTTCTTCGTTGCGCTCTTCTGCCTCATTGTCTTCGCCCCACTCTTCCTCATCTGCTACATTGCGGTGAGGCGCGAGGATGATGGTCCGGCCATCTACAAGCAGGAGCGCATTGGGCGCTACGGGCTTCCCTTCTATATCTATAAGTTTCGCAGCATGAAGCTGAACGCCGAGAACGACGGGCCGCAGCTCACCGCCAGCGAGGACGACAACCGCCTGACAAAGGTGGGACGCTTCCTCCGCAGCCATCACCTCGATGAGCTGCCTCAGCTCTACAACGTGCTCATCGGCGACATGGCTTTCATCGGCCCACGCCCCGAGCGCAAATTCTACATCGACCAAATCATGCAGCGCGACCCACGCTACCAGAACCTCTACCAGATTCGCCCGGGCGTGACATCCTACGCCACGCTCTACAATGGCTACTGCGACACCATCGAGAAGATGCTCCGACGTCTCGACCTCGATCTCTATTACCTGAAGCATCGCAGTTGGTGGTTCGACGCCAAGATTCTCTTCATGACCTTCATCAACATCGTAAAGGGCAAGAAGTTCTAAGCCCCCAATAATGATAAAAGACAAGAGGGTGTGTCAAAACAAAAATGACCTCTCTGAAAAATTACAGATTGTAGCCAGTAAATATAAAAGAGCCATATCAACTCTGTTTTGGAGTAATGATATGGCTCTTTTTGTTGTTGAATAAAGTGGTCAAATTTTAGATTGAAAGTTTCTTTCTCAAAAAATAGTTTTGACACAGCCTCTTGTCTTTTATCATTTGACATAAAAACATACGTTGTATCCTATCTTTTAGTGCCATTTATGGCCGTCATAGTGATACTCATTTCCGTCATCACCGTGAAATGAACTTCCACCATCATAGCCATGTCCTGTTATGTCGCCCACACCATCAACATGTATAGTTGGAGTTTTTGCCGTGGGGATAAGACCTATGAAGAAAAAAAATGTAAGAAAAGGATGGTTATCCATGAACGCTCCTATAGCCACACATCCGCTACAGAACCAAAAGACACCGAGTATAGCAAATAATATTGCCGATATGGGGTTCCTAAAGATGTAGAAAATGTTCTTCATGAGCCCAATACCTACACCGAACAATATTCCGATCATGGCAAAAGCCGCTATAGCACCAACTATGCCGAGAAGCAATCCCATCTTATTGAAATCGCAAAACCAAAAGGGGTCACATGCATTATTCATATACACATCTATTGCCAAAGGTGACAATATGCCCACAGGAACAGCCACAATAGTCCCCCACTCATCTAAAAGCTGTATTGCAAGATAAGTAAAAAACAGAGCTAGACCTACATACACAATCATCATAAACCAGTTCTGGTCGGTAAATCTCCAGAATGATGAATACATAAAAGAAGTTGCAGCTAGTAGTTGTTGCATAATTTATTAATTTAGCTTGTTGGTGAAATTAAAAATAGATATCATGAGAAATGAAATCTGTGCCCTCTCAGAACTTGCGGAAGTGCAGGCGGATGACCTTGCCTCGCAGCACCATACGCTTGCCTGACAGGCGCTCCACGAAGAAGTGTTCGGCCAACTCGTTGACTCCCAGAGGGCGCAACACGTCGACGTTGGTGAGCAACGTGTCGTTCACATTGCGATCGTTCACCCTTCCATCGGAGAGCAACAACGAGTCGGCCCTGTGCTCAAAGCGGAACATGTAACCGTAGGAAGGTGCCTGACGCGTATCGAGCATGGTAAGGAACTTGCCCTGCACACCCCAAAATACCTTACTGCTGGTCATATCGACCTGCACGCCGTTGGCCAACGTGTCCACTTGCGACAGTTGCCAATAGCCATCGAGGTCACCATTGTCTGAGGTTTCTATGAAGTCGCCACACGAGGTTGCAGCCATGGTCATCGCCAGGCAGGTGGCAAGAAAGAGAAAGGTCTTTTTCATAAGTTGAATACTCCTGATTTGGAAACAGTCAGTTGGAAACCGGCGTTGGAGCCGAGAATGTGGCCAAAATCCATGCCATAGCCGCCACGCACCTGCCAGCCCTTGGGCATCTGGTAGCCGGCCTCAACGAGGAAGCTCACGTTGTGGTGCTTCTTGGTGTAAGGCGTCACGTAGGTGCCAAGGCCCTCTTGGTAGGTGGCCAGCACGCGGTAGTCGAGGCGCGGCGTGGGCTGTCCGTCGAAGCCGAGGTGGAAAGCCATGAAGCGGTTGTCGGTAAAGGCAATGCTTCCATCCTCGTTGTAGATGGGCGAACGGTAGAGCGGATTGCCGATGGCCTGGCCCCAATGTTGCCAACCGGTGTAGATATAATGGTTGTAAAAGTCGTCACGGCCACCCAAGTGATCGTTGCGGCCTACGGTGTGGTCGTGGTAAACCGGACCGCTCTGGTACTTGGTGTAAAGATATTCGAACACCACGCTACGCAGCCACGTGCCATATTTCAGGTTGAGCTCGGCGCCCAACATCCAGTCTTTGAAGTCGTAAAGGAAGAAACGCGTCTTCTTCTTGGTGTTCCATTCGTCGCCCTCGCCATAACCGTCGTAGTCGAGCTGGAACATCGACGAGAGATCCTCATAGTACTTGTCGGCATAAAGGTGCCACGCCACCCGCTCGCCATCATAATTGAAGCGAACGAGCCAACTGCCCAGCACGTTGCCTTCCTTGTTGCGATACACCGTTCCCTCGCTCGGCTTGTCGCCGCCTGCCGGCACAAAGGCATGCCAAAAGCTACTAATGCCCTTGTCGTTCTCAATGACGCGCATGCCGCCACTGCCGTCGGGCACATAGGCCGTTCCGCCAAAGAGGGTGGCTTGCTCCAGTCCCAACTCGAGCGACCAGGGAATGAAACGGTCCTCGCTGCCTATCTTCAGGTAGCCCGCCTTGCTGTGGTAGAGCACATGGTCGGCATATTTGCTTTGCTTATTGGTGAACGAATGTTGCCAACTGTCGTCGGTCATCATGCCGTAAGCGATGTGGCCTTTCACCTGAAGCCAACGGCCCAAGGCCGGAATGGTCCAATAGCGTGGCAAGGCCAGTCGCACCTGGGGCACCGGACGCGCGTTGATACCCAACGTCTGCGACCCACTGCTCAGCCTATTGTTCTTCAACTCCATGGGCTCCTCCTTGGCTCCGATGGTCAGTGTGCCATGAAGCCAACGGCCCTCAACAAACGCCTGCTGCACCACCACGTTGCTGGTGTAATGAAGCGGGGCGGCCACATCGAGGCCATATCCCACGCCCCAACGGCGCGACGAGTCGTTGAGCAGCGGGCGAATGGCCGTGGCGCGCACATAGCCATTGGTCTCGTCGAGCGACGACAGGCCATGTTTATTGGCGTTGAGCCACAAAGGCGTCTTGTCTTTCGAGAACGAGCCTTGTGTCTCCACTCGGTACCGAATGCCCTCACCCAAGTCCAACTTGCCAGGGTGGGCATCGTATTGCCAAGCATACTGGGCCATCATAGGTGTGGTGGCCAACAGCGACACAAGCGCAAGGATCGTATGTTTCATCTTCACCTGTTTTCGGGGTTAGGGTGGATAGCCGAGGCTCCACCTTATTATTTTATAATATGCAAAGATACATGTTTTTCATGAGGCAAACGGCCTCACGGTCCACAAAATGACAAACAGAGTAGGGATTTTCCCTCACGATGTAGGGAAAAACCTTTTGATGCCCCAGATTATTGACGTATTTTTGCAACGTGAAAAGATGATAGAACATCATCGAACATGTTGAACAATAAAATGTCAGAGATATGAAAAAGTTCATGTTAACGCTTGTTGCACTGATCACAATGACAGTCCAAGCATCAGCAATGAGTTATGAGCAAGCCCGCGACCAGGCTCTCTTTCTCACCGACAAGATGGCATACGAGCTCAATCTCACTGACGACCAATATGAAGCCGCCTATGAGATCAACCTCGATTACCTGATGGGCATCAACGACCACCGCGATCTCTTTGGCAACTATTGGACCCAGCGCAACCTCGACTTTAGCTATATCCTGCTCGATTGGCAATACCGCGCATTTGTAAACGCTACCTATTTCTATCGCCCGCTCTATTGGGACGCAGGTTATTGGCACTTCCGCATCTACGCTCGCTACCCACATCGCGACTACTTCTACTTCGGACGCCCAACGTTCTACGTAAGCTATCGCGGCGGACACAGTTGGAGAATGAACGGCGGAGCCAGTTGGTACCACGGTCGTTCCTGGGGAGGTCCGAGACCCGATGGTGGTCACCGCGTAGGAATGCGCGACGGATTTGACCGCGGCGACTATGGAAGAGGCATGCAGTTGGCCGACAGAAACAACACACGCCAGTTTGGAAACGGCAACCGCACACAGGTGCAGCAGAGCGGGAACCACCGCACCTTCGGCAACGGCCAGCGCTATAACGGCGCACCCCAGCGCACCTTCGGAGGTTCTTCGCGCCAAAGCAGCACACGCACCACGGTGACACAGCCCAACAACGGGCAGCGCACCTTCGGTCGGAGCAACACAACAACGGTGCCCAACCGCACCTTCTCGCCCAGCAATGGCGCATCGCGCTCATTTGGAAACAGCAACCGCCAGTCTGCCCCCAGCAACAGCTTCAGGAGCAGCGGCATCAAGCAGTCGACTCCCACGCGCAGCTTCACCGCTCCCAGTAAGTCGAGCAGCCCCTCAAGGAGCTTTGGTGGCGGAAACAACAACGGTGGCAGCCGCTCTACCGGTGGCCACTTTGGAAGAAGATAAGAAAAGCGTTAATAACAACAAATCAGGCATGATAATCTGAATTAAGGAAAAAATAGCGTCAGGATAACTAAAACTAGAGAGTAATAAGAAAGGCGAAGGGCTGTTTACCACACGGTGAACAGCCCTTTCATTATTCCCAATCGGTCATTAAGGCCGAAACAGGCGAAATAGCAGGATGCTATGGTTACAGGGTTAGCTTGCGCACTTCGGCGTTGGCCATTTTCTCGATCTCGTTCATCGGCTTGTCGTAGTAAACGCTCTGGATAGCCTTGTTCATGATGCCATGGCCTACGGCAAGCACGGTCTTTCCGGGGTAAGTATCGCGCAGCCAAGCCATGAAAGCCTGCGCGCGCTGCTTCATGTGGTCGAGCGTTTCCACGTCATCGGGCCACGGCCGCCCCTTCAAACTGGGTATGAACTTACCCGTAAAGCCACCCCAGTCGCGCTCGCGAAGCAAGGGGGTGGTAACCACCTGCTGTCCATGGGGCTCGGCAATGATGGTGCATGTTTCCACGGCGCGCCACAGGTCGCTGGCCACAAACGCGTCGATGGCCACGTCTTTCATCTTGTCGCGCACCTCACGCGCCTGCTCCCGACCCGTCTCATTGAGCTGGCCATTGGTTTGTCCTTGCATAATTTGCGCCTTGTTGTCGACGGTCTCGCCGTGGCGCACCAGATACAATGTAGTCATTTGCTGATTTCGTTTTTAACCCCAATCGGTCATTGGCTTGTTACACTTAACACTGACAAGCGCCAAAAAGAACCCGTAACATCTTAGTTTCCTTTCCTTTGCGTTCTAACGAGCAATTGGGGGTTAATCATATTTCACATTCAGAATGTTGAAAAACTCACCGCCAAACGAGCGTTGGTAGCAACTTTTTATTACCTTTGCCACATGAAAGTATTCCAAAGCAGCATTTTCAGAGCTCTCTGCGCCATTGTCGTGGGAGCCCTTCTCGTGAAGTATCGCGAGCAGACGGTGACATGGATTACCATCGCCATCGGAGTTATCTTCTTCGTTTCGGGCGTCATCAGCACCGTGGCCTACCTGTCGGCAAAGCGTCAGGCCACGAAGGAGGGTGTGGAAATCTACGACGCCAAGGGCAACCGCCTCACACGTCCTGTGCCGCCGTTCCCCATCGTGGGCATCGGTTCGATCATCCTGGGCGCATGGCTCGCCCTGTTTCCCAACTCGTTTGTCAACGGCCTGATGTTTGTTTTGGCGGGCATGCTCATCCTGGGCGCGCTCAACTTGTTTTTCAACCTGGCTGCCGCCACGCGGTTCTCGTCGATCGGTTGCCTGTGGTGGGTGCTGCCCGTGGCCATCTTCCTTGTGGGCATCACGGCGCTCGTGAAGCCCAGCACCATAGCCTCCGCACCGCTGTTCATCATCGGTTGGGGCATGATGGCCTACGGCATGGTCGACCTGGTGAACACCATCAAGATTCATCGCTGCCGCAAGGCGTTCGAGAAAGCGCAGCAAGGCAACGACGAGGCCGACGTCGTAACCATTGAGGAGATTACCGACGAGCCCGAAGAGAAGTAGCCGCTACTCCTCTGGAACGAGCGTCTTGATGTAGTTGGTGAGCATGCCGATGCCCTTCACGTTCTCGCCTCCCTGTGGGATGATGACGTCGGCGAAGCGCTTGGTGGGCTCAATAAACTGCTCGTGCATGGGCTTGAGCACCTCCAGATAGCGGTCGACCACCATCGACACCGTGCGGCCGCGCTCCACAATGTCGCGTTGGATATTGCGGATGAGTCGCTCATCAGAGTCGCAGTCCACAAAAATCTTCAGGTCCATCATGTCGCGCAAGCGCTTGTTGATCAGCGTCATGATGCCCTCGATGATAATGACGGGCTTCGGCTCCACATGCACCGTTTCGGGCAAGCGATTGCAGAGTAAGTACGAATAGGTGGGTTGCTCCACGGCGTTTCCGTGGCGCAACTCATTCACTTGCTTGATCAGCAGTTTCCAATCGAATGCGTCGGGATGGTCGAAGTTGATGGCTTTGCGATCCTCGTCGGTCATCTCGGTGGTGTCGTTGTAATAGCTGTCGAGCGGCACAACGGCCACGTAATGGGGCGGCAGGGCCTCAACTATTTTTCTTACGACAGTGGTTTTACCCGAACCGGTGCCACCTGCAATACCAATAATGGTTACATTATTTTCCATTTCTTATACGTTTTCTTAGTTTATAGGGCGTTGGGGCGTCAGAGGTTCAGAGTCCCAAGTCGTCGAATAGGTTCTTGTAATATGCGGCCTTGCGCTCGAGCTGCATGGGGTAGGCGCGGCTCGAGCTGGGTTGGCGATACAGGCTCACCGTTCGCCCATCGAAAAGGAAGTCACGATGCTCACCCATCTGCATTTTGCGGATATCTATGCCGTAGTGGCTGGCAAAGAGCTGGGTGGCCAACTGGCCCGCCGTAACCACTCCTTGGCAGTGGGGCAAGGCCCTCAAGAGACCGTCGAGGTCGGCGCGCTCCACCACCTCCAGGTCTTTGTCGGAGGCCGTTCCGGTGGTGCGCCGAATGCGGTTGCACGTGTCGTAGATGGCTATGCCCACCTCGGCCAAGAACCTCTTGAGCTCTGCCAGGCGGTAGGTCTTGTGGGCCTCGTCCACGAAATGCAGTTTGTCGCCGAAGAAACACAGTCCCACGATGCGCCACATGTCGTTGGTGTAATTGGGGTAATACCAATCCATGCACCACCGTTTGGGGGCCGGCGGAAACGTGCCCAACATGAGCAAGCGGGCGTTGGCGGGCAGAAAAGGCTCAAAGGGATGGGTCTCCACAGGAGCCTCATCCCTAAGCTGTGTTGTTTTTTCCGTTTGCACCATTGTCATGTTCCATGAGGTTACGTGTTTGCCTTGGATTCGCCTAACAGCAAATCGGTCGGCTTACTGCTTGGCCTTGTCCTTCGCCTCGCGCTCTTGCCTCTCGAGCTCACACTCGGCAATGTTTTGCTTCTCGGCCTCGGTGAAATCGGGCAACAGGCAATCGCCGGCGTCCTTGGTGGCCACACCTTGCTCCTTCATCAGGTAGATGGCGGTGGGCAGGTGGTCTGAATAGCCATCGAGCCACACACCGCCTGCGGTGGTGCGCTTTGTGCCGCCCTTATATTTGCCCTCGGTTTGGAAGAGGTAGGGCATGCGCTGGATCTCACACTTCCAGTATTTGAGCGTGCTGCCGTCGCGGTGTCCCTTCTTGTTGAGCAGGTTGGGCGAAAGGATGATCTGGTCGAAGAGGTTCCACGCGCCCTGATACATCAGCGTTCCCTGGCCTTGCTTGACGAGCACATTGTACCACGGGTTGAACATGTCGTTCTTTCCCACCTTTTCTATGTCTTCCTTGGCCGACAGGGCCTCGTACATGCTCTTGTTGGTGGGGTCGTCGTTCATATCGCCCATCACGATCACCTTGCAGTTGGGATTCTTCTTTTGGATGCGCTCTTTCAGCGCTTTTATCTGGGCTCCACCCACCTCACGCGAGTAGGAACCGCCGAAACGGCTGGGCAGGTGGGCCACAATGACCACCACATGCTCGCCAGCCAGCAAACCGCTCACGGCCAGATAGCCGCGGGTGCGGAACTTGGCGTCTTGCTTCTCGGTGGGAACGTAGGGATAGAGCTTCACGTCTTTCACGGTGAACAGGCTGGGCTGGTAAATCAGAGCGCAGTCGATGCCGCGATGGTCAGGACCTTCCACATGGCAGAACTGGTAGTTGCGTGCTTTCAGGGCGGGCTGGGCACAGAGGTCGGTGAGCACCTTGTTGTTCTCCACCTCACTCAAGCCGATGACCGCACAACCCACGCCGGGCAGCGTGGTGGTGGCCATATCGCTCAGGGCATGCGACATGTTATGGAGCTTATGACTGTATTTCAGGCCGTTCCAATGGTAGGATCCATTGGGAAGGAATTGGTAATCGTTCTTGCCTACATCGTGACACGTGTCGAACAAGTTTTCCTGATTGTAGAAGCCTACGGCGTAAACCGAGAACTTCTTTTGCGCTGACACGGTAAGGCACAATGCCAACACGGCCAACAATGCAAAAAAATGTCTTTTCATCTGTGTTTCTATTTTTTCTGCAAATATCGGAATTTATATTCAAACACGTGCCTGATTTACTGAAAAATTGCGGGCGGGCCGACCAAAATTCATCCGATTATACGATATGGTGCAAATCCGTAATTTCATACATTCACATCATGATGCATGAATTTGCATTTCCAATGGCGGGTCGGCAGGACGCATCCCCCACCCTGCCATCCCACGTTCTCACGTATCCAAGCGCACCGAAAATAGCCAACAATCTATAGCCAAAACTACACACTTCTTTTTCACGACGGAAAGACGGGGCGCAAATATGCGATTCTCAGTGCATTTTTGTAACCACCTAACAATCAACACGTTACATTCATGGTTCCACTTTCAACCCTCCACATTCAACTTTCCGCCTTGCGGTTAGGCATGTTTCGCACCACGGAACATGCCTAAACGAGCCTCGAAAGACGCCTAAACGCAAGACGATACATGCCAAACCGCAACGCGATCGGGCATCTTTCGCAACCCCTTGGCTCAGAGAAGAGGGGACGAGGACGTAAAAACGGCTTGCCAGCGCGCTATTTCGGCCAAAATCGTCGACAAACTTTTTAACCAAATAACCTAACAAGCCTATCCGCTTCGCACCACCCCACACGGTAAGATTTTCTCAGATGGCAACAGAAAATTCATAAAAAAACTTTTGTATTCGGAATATATTTCGTTACTTTGCACCTTATATAATTAAACCATTAAAATCATATCCTTCAACTATGCAGAAAAAGCTTCTTTTCGCGCTGGTAGCTATGGGTATGGCGCATCAGGCCTGGGGTCAGTCAGACTCTATCGGCCAGCCTCCCATTTCCATCGGCGAGCAGGCTTTCACCTTCACCGAAGCACAGCTTGGCGAGGACGAGAACGTGACGCAGAGCGTGTCGCTCATCTCTTCCAACACCAACGCCTACGCCAGTCAGGTGGGCTACAGGTGGAGCCCTGTCAGATTCAAGTACAGGGCCTACAACGCCAAGTACAATTCGATCTACATCAACGGAAACCCCGTGAACGACATTGAGCGCGGCGAGTTCAGATACTCTTTCGTAGGCGGTTTGAACAACCAGACACGCAACGTGGAGTCGGCGTTGCCCTTCGAGAACAACAACTTCTCCATGACAGGACTGGGAGGCAGCAACAACTACAACTTCCGCCCGTCGGCCATGCCCGTCGGCCAACGTGTGTCGCTGGCCGCAGCCAACCGCAACTACACGGCGCGAGCCATGTACTCGTACAACTCGGGCCTCAACAACAATGGTTGGGCGTGGTCGGCATCGCTCACCTACCGCTGGGCCAACCGCGGATATGTGGAGGGAACGTTCTACAACTCGCTGTCGTATTACTTCGGCGTGGAGAAGGTGTTCAACAACCAGCACTCGCTCTCGCTCGTAACATGGGGCAACCCCACGGAGCGCGCCGCCCAAAGCGCATCGACCGATGAGATGTACTGGCTGGCCAACAACTACAACTACAACCCCAACTGGGGTTACCAGAACGGCAAGCGACGCAACAGCCGCATCGTCAACGACTTCGCACCTGCCGCCCTGCTCACATGGGACTTCAAGCTCGACGACCAGACGAAACTTACCACGTCGCTCCTCGGCAAATACTCCATGTATAGCAGCACACGCCTCAACTACAACAACGCCACCAACCCCGCACCCGACTACTACAGCCTCATGCCGAGCTATTTCTACGACGTTTGGGGTGGATCGGGCTCATCCAGCGCTTCCGACCTGGAGGCTTGGCAAACGGCGGTCAACTATTTCAAGGCCTCGAAGGCTCATCGCCAAATCAACTGGGACAAGCTCTACTATGCCAACAAGATGGCCTCTGCACAGGGCGCCGACGCCATGTATTACCAGCAGGCTTACCACGACGACCAGCTCGCGCTGACGCTCTCGTCGATCCTCCACAAGGACCTGACGAACCATAGCTTCTTCGACGCTGGCGTAAACCTGAGCACCAACAAGGGCATGCACTACCAGACCATGGAGGACTTGCTGGGCGCCACACAGTTCCACAACACCAACTACTACGTGGTGGGCACCTACGACATCAACGACCCGCGCGCCCTCTACGATGTGCGCGACGGCAACAAGCTGGTGCGCGAGGGCGACCGCTTCGGCTACGACTACAACATCTTCGTGAACCGCGCACAGGCTTGGGCGGGCTATCAGACGGAGATTAAGTGGGCGCGACTCTTCGCAAGCGGCCGAATTGGCGGCACAACGCTGCAGCGCGAAGGAAACATGCAGAACGGACTGGCCATCAACAACTCGCTGGGAAAGAGCGGAACGGCTTACTTCCTCGACGGTGGAGCCAAGGCCGGAGCCAACCTGCGCCTCTGCCAGGGCAACACGCTCTCGCTCGGTGTGGGCTATGAGTGGAAGGCACCCGACGCCCGTGTGGCATTCGCCTCACCGCAAATCAACAACGACTTCGTAAAGGACCTCACCAACGAGAAGATCTTCTCGGCTGAGCTGGGCTACCAATTCCAGAACAACTGGTTGCGCGCCAACGTGCAGGGATACTTCAGCCGACTGGCCGATGTCACCGAGTATAGCATGTACTACTACGACAGCAGCAACTCGTTCTCATACGTCTCGCTCTCGGGAATCAACAAGCAATACTACGGTGTGGAGTTGGGGCTCGACTTCAAGCTGACCTCTTCGTTCAACATCAACGCACTGGCCACCATCAGCGAGGCTAAGTATGCCAACAATGCAAAGGCCACCTACATGCTCTCAAACGATGGCAAGTATTACAACGACATCGTGGTCAACAAGAACATGCGCGAGGGCGGAACGCCCCTCTCGGCCTACTCGGTAGACCTGTCATACCACTCACGTGGATGGTTCATCGACCTCATTGGCAACTACTACGACCGCATCTACCTCTATTACACGCCTGTGACACGCTACTACAAGAACCTTCCCACGCTGAAGGATGAGAGCGGAAACATCATCATGGACGCCAACAACGAGACCATGCACGACGTAAGCAAGGCGCCCGACCAGGCCAAGGGACACGGCGGATTCATGCTCGACGCTTCGATCGGAAAGAGCATCTACGTGGGTAAGAACTCGCTGAGCATCAACCTGACGCTCACCAACGTGCTCAACAACCGCAAGATCGTTACTGGCGGTATGGAACAGAACCGACAGACCTACGACGAGAGCGGAGAGGCCATCCGCACCTACAACTTCATGAACAGCCCGAAGAAGTTCTACACGAACGGCATCAACGGCATGATCATCGTCACCTATAAATTCTAAAGAAAGGAGAACGACATGAAAATGAAAGCAACTTACTTTTTCCTCCTCGCCCTCGTGTGCAGCCTGTTCACGGCTTGCATGGACGGCGACTGGGATGAGCCCAACTTCAACGGCGGAGCTCCTTTCGGCAACAACAGCATTGAGGAGCACAACGTGATCAGCATCAGCGAGCTCATCAAAAAATATCCCAATGTGTTTGCCAGCACCGACCAAAACGCCAAGATTGAGGAGGATATCCAAATCAAGGGACGCATCACTGGCAACGACCTCGGTGGAAACATCTATAAGCAGGTAACCCTGCAAGACAACACCGGCGCCATCATCATCGCCATCAACGAGGGCGGCCTCAATGGCTACCTCGCAGAGGGCACTGAGATACTCGTCGACCTGAAAGACCTCTACATCGGAGGATACCGCAAGCAGCCTGAGCTGGGAGCGCCCTACAACGGAAACAGCATCGGACGTATGTCGAAAGACATCTGGGCGCAGCATTTCAAGATTGTAGGAGCCTGCGACACAACGGTCATCAAGGCGGTCGACTTCAACGACATCAAGGACAACATGAACAACAACTGCGCCAAGCTCGTTACGCTGAAGGGCGTCACTTTCAAGAACGCCGACGGAAAGAACACGTTCACCACGGGCACTGCCCAAGGCAACGCGGTCAACCAGCAGTTCAACGAGTATGGAACAAACGTTGTGGTGCGCACCAGCACCTACGCCGACTTTGCCGCCATGGCGCTGCCCTACGACAGCATCAACAAGAAACCCGCCACCTGCAACATCACAGGTATTGCCACACGCTACAACGCCACATGGCAAATTCTTATCCGCAAGACCAGCGACATACAGGTCATCAAATAGTTTACGATATAGTGTATCATAGAATTCATTAAAAAGAAACAAATAAAATGAAAGCGATATTCAAATCCGTCATGGCTCTTATGGCCATCTGCGCATTCACGGCTTGCTCGGACGTGCCCATGCCTTACAGCGATCCCAGTGAGGAAAACGGTGGCGAAGAGAACACCGGCGTGTACCTCGACGAGAGCTTCGAAAGCAATTTCGGAAAGTTCTCGGTAAGCAACGTGAAGGGAACACCATGGGTCATCGACTACAAAACGGCCAAGGCCACAGGCTACGACAACGCCGCACAGAAGACCACTGAGTCGGAGTCGTACCTCGTGTCGGCACCCATCGACCTGACAAGCAGCAACGGAGCGCACCTCCAGTTTGAGTATATCCTGCGCTATGTCAACGCCAGCCAGAACGCCAACAAGGTGCTCATCACCGACAACTACACCGGCGATCCCACCACAACGGCATGGACCGACATGACCGGCACGCTCACCGAGGGTACCGATTGGCTCACCTTCGTCACCTACGACAGGAACCTCCCCGAGGCGTTCATCGGAAAGAACAACGTTGTGATCGCCCTGATGTACTCATGCAAGACTTCCTCTTCGACCATCGAGGTGAAGAACCTCAAGCTCCTGGAGGGAACGGCCCAGAACGCCGGCGGCGACACGCCAAAGCCCAACACTGACCTCAATACCGAGGCTACGGCATGGACCGTGGCCGAAGCACTCCAGAAGATCAGCGAGAACGGTGGCGAGGCCCTCAGCGGTGAGGCTTACGTGAAGGGTGTTATCTCATCTATCGACTTCTACAACGAGACCTATAAGAGTCTCTCTTACTACATCTCAGACGACGGCAGCGCAAACAACACCCTGCAGATCTACTCTGGCAAGGGCATCGATGGCGCCGACTTCAACTCGAAGAACGACCTGAAGGTGGGTCAAAAAGTTGTGGTAAAGGGTATCCTGAAGGCTTTTAACGGCAAGAACGAAATGGACAAGAACAACCGTCTCATCTCGGTTAGCGGTGGTGGCGAAACACCCGCAGTAACGGGCCTGACAGCCACCTTCGCCACAGGCAACGATGGCTTCAGCGTCAAGAACGTATCGCTCAGCGAGGGACTCACAGAGGTGTGGAAGTTCGATGCCGCCAACAAGTGCATGAAGGCCAACGGTTACGCCAACAAGAAGAACAATCCCGCACAGAGCATGCTCGTGTCGCCTGCCTTCAGCCTTGAGGGACTGACCACCGCAACGCTGACTTTCAAACAGGCCGCCAAGTACATGAAAAACGCAGCCGATGAGCTCCAGGTGCTCGCCTCAACCGATGGCACCAACTGGACCAAGCTCAACATGTCGGCCATGCCCGACGGATCCAACTGGGATTTCATCAGCACCACATGCGACCTGAGCGCATTCGCCGGAAAGGCCACGGTCTACATCGCATTCCAATATACCAGCACCACAGAAGCAGCTCCCGAGTGGAGAGTGAACAATGTGGTGGTAAAGTAAGACCAACGGCATAAAAACATACGCAAATCTTTGGCGGGTTGCAGAATTCTTCGTAATTTTGCACCCGCTAATTGTATATAGCGCATTAATCATAATTACAACAATAAACAAAATGAAAAAAGGTATTCACCCAGAAAACTATCGCCCCGTCGTGTTCAAGGACATGTCCAACGGCGATATGTTCCTTACAAAGTCTACTTGCAAGACGAATGATACAGTAGAGTTTGAAGGCGAGACTTACCCCGTGGTAAAGGTTGAAATTTCAAGCTCTTCTCACCCGTTCTATACTGGTAAGAACAAGCTTGTCGACACTGCCGGTCGCGTTGACCGCTTCATGAACCGTTACGGTAAGTTGAAGAAGTAATACTCGACATACAATTACACGGTATAAAGCAATAAAAAGTGCGGTCGAACGTAGTTGCATATGCGTTCTGCCGCACTTTTTTCTTTCCTTACGCCCTGTAATACCATAGGACACGAAACATGAAACATTATTGTCTTGTAGCGTTATCGCTATTCGCCATCGCCCTGACTTGCTTTTCTTGTCAGGAAGACGACAACCTGCCCAGCCAGAAACCGGGCACACAGACTGGCGTAAACACCAACGCCAACGCCACCAATGTAAACCCAAACTACGGACGTTTGGAGTTTCCACGTCTGAAAACAGGAGGAAACAACCTTGTGCTGGTGCACTCCGTAGACAACTATGGCGTGAACTTCGCCGTGGAATGGGACTGCGACAAGAAGGCGCAACGATGGACTTGCTACCAGCTCAACTCCATCAACAGCGTGAAGAACTGGAGCCGCGACAACTGGAAAAAGACCGAATGGGGAGGCGACCCGTTCCAAGAGGACACCACCATACCACAGCAATACCGCACCACACTGGCCGACTACAGATCGTCGGGCTACGACCGCGGACACATCTGCCCATCGGCCGACCGCCTCAACTCAAAGGAGGCCAACGAGCAGACCTATTACCTCAGCAACATCCAGCCGCAGGTAAACGGGTTTAACACGGGAGTGTGGCTGACCATGGAGGGCGCGCTGCGCAACACCTGGAACACCAACAACTACCGCGACGTGCTCTACATCTGCAAGGGCGGAACCATCGACAAGAGCAGCCAGATAGCTGGCTACACCTCGAAGAGTAAGCTCATCGTGCCCAAATACTACTTCACGGCTATCCTCTCGGTAAAGAACGGAAAGTACCACGCACTCGGACTGTGGTTTGAGCACAAGTCGAACGAAGACACCAAGCTCCGCAACTACGCCGTAACCATCGACCGATTGGAGAAGCTTACCGGCATCGATTTCTTCTGCAACCTGCCCGACGCCATCGAGAACGAGGTGGAAGCGAAGATCGACCTCAAATGGTGGGGCTTGTAAAAGGCCATTCGCTCGCCCACTCCACATAGGGCAAGAACCAACACAAACAAAGGAGGCAAACACCTGTCGATGGTGTTTGCCTCCTTTGTTTGTGTTGGCCCAATGTCTGACAGGCAAGAGCCGACGGCTTGTCTAAGAGCAGGCAATGCCATATATGGCTAAAGCCAATGACTCGTCTGACAGGAGCCAACCGTATGTTTGAAAAGGTCCGAAGCGTGGGATTAGCGCATTACGAGCTTCAGCTTCACGGCCTTGCAACCATCGCTCGTGGGCTGTGCCGCCTTGGCGTTGCTATCGCCCTTGTAGCGCTCAAACCAGAAGTCGTCGACCTCACCGCCATCGGCAGCCCAGAGGTAGCCTGTAAAGGTGCGGTTGTCGAGGTTCAGGTCGTCATAATCGATGGTCATCACATAGTCGCTCGTTGTGCCATCGCTATGCTTCTCCTTGTAAGTAAGGTAAATAGTGCCGTTGTTGGGATCGATGTACCATGTGAAATTGCGGGTGAAAGGCTCATCGGCGATATACTGCTTGCCCCACTTGTCGTAGTAGATCTCATAGTCATATTGTGTTCCCGTGCCACTGATGCTCTGGCGGTTATACTGCTTAAACTCGATGTCGGTGCTGTAGAGGATGCTGTCGATGGCCACACCGGCCGAGTCTATTTGGTAAGCCATCAGCTCGCCACGCCACTGTCCGGCCAGCGTCTGCGCCATGCTCACACAGAAATCCTCATCGTCGTCTTCATCCGGACGGTTGTTGGGGCGATAATCGCCACCATAGTCGTAATCGCCATACCAGTAAGGATCATTATCGCCACAGCTGGTCAGTACCATGGGCAACGCCAGCAACATAGCCACCCATATCATCTTCATTGTTTTCATATTGCGCATCTTGATTTAGTTGTTGTTAATTCGGTTCGTTACATTCCTAACTGGCTCTGCGATCGCTACTCACTCCTGGGTTCTGAAAACCCTCATGGGCTTGGCGTCGCCCGAGGCAGCACGCGCTCCGGGTGCGGGCTTGGCGTAATAGCCTGTCCTATAGTCGTAACCATAATAGTAGTCGTTCCAGTTGGGCGATGAGGTGTGGTTCATGCGGAACTTGACTTTCGTGTCACCATAATAGATGGTTCCGTCGAAGTAGTTGTCGTCGAGACGGTAGTTGGCGATCTCAACGTACGTGTCTTCCTCCATGAGGTGGATGCGGATAACACCACCGCGCACCTTCCACTCGGTGTGGTTGGCCACGTAGCGCCAAGGGGCGTCGCCAGCGTAGTGATCTATCCAATAACCCGTTCCCGAACTGTATCGGTAGGGATCCTGCACAAAGCAGAGTTCCGTGTAAGTGGCGTCGTAGGTGTATCCATCGTAAACGGAGCTCACATACATGTTGCCCCTCCACGTGCCTTCGAGCGTGTAAGCTATGTCGTAATCCTCGTCGCACGAGGTGAGCGTCAGCGCCATCATGGCCACCAAGGCCATCGTCATGAGAGTAGAAAGCTTTTTCATAATCGAATCGTTTTAAGTTTCCTTAATGTTATATGCTGCAAAAATAGTTAATCCCCATGGCATTTGCAAGCCATAACCTCCTATTCTTTCGGGGGAAATCCCTATTCGTTAAGGGGGAAAACACGACCGCAACGTTGCTTCAGGCAGCGCCAACCCATTGAAACCTTGTTCACATGTGCCACTATTTTGGCCTAAATATCATTAAATCTTGAAAAAACAACCCTCCATTCGGGGCTATCTCCTCCTATTTTAGTAAATTTGCATACAGAACATAAAACGGAATAATACAACATAACAAACCAAAGGATATAAAAAATGAGAACTGTTTACGAGTTTTCGGTCAAAGACCGCAAGGGTAACAACGTGTCGCTCCGCGAGTATGCCAACGAGGTGCTCCTCATCGTCAACACGGCCACAAAGTGCGGTTTCACCCCCACCTACACTGAGTTGGAAGCACTCTACGAGAAATATCATTCACAAGGCTTCGAGATTCTCGACTTCCCCTGCAACCAGTTTGGGCAGCAGGCTCCAGGAACCGACGAGTCGATCCACCAGTTCTGTAAGCTCACCTACGGCACCGAATTCTCACGTTTCAAGAAGGTCAAGGTCAACGGCGACGACGCAGACCCCCTGTTCAAGTTCCTCAAGGAGCAGAAGGGATTCGCTGGCTTCGACATGACCAACGAGATTGCACCGGTACTCGTGGATCTGCTCGACGAGGCCGACCCCAACTGGCGCGAGACACCAGACATCAAGTGGAACTTCACCAAATTCCTCGTCAACAAGAAGGGACAAGTGGTGAAGCGCTATGAGCCCACAGAGAAAATAGAAAACATCGCCAAGGACGTGGAAGAACTCCTGGCATAACCATAAACACTCATCAACACTACCATGGAACACACAAAGTGCCTCATCATCGGAAGCGGACCCGCTGGTTACACAGCAGCCATCTATGCCGGACGCGCCAACCTCAGCCCCATCGAGTACTGCGGCATACAAACGGGCGGACAGCTCACGCAGACTACCATCGTGGAGAACTTCCCCGGATACCCTGAGGGCGTCGACGCCAACCAAATGATGATGGAAATCAGGCAGCAGGCCGAACGCTTCGGAGCCGACATCCGCGACGGCATCATCACCGATGTGGACCTCACCAAGCGCCCCTATGTGGTCACTACCGACCGTGGCGAGCAGGTGGAGGCCGATACCATCATCATCGCAACTGGCGCATCGGCCAAGTATTTAGGCCTGGACGACGAGAAGAAATACAACGGACAGGGCGTTTCGGCCTGTGCCACCTGCGACGGATTCTTCTATCGCAAGAAGGTCGTGGCAGTAGTGGGCGGTGGCGACACAGCCTGCGAGGAAGCCAACTATCTGGCTGGCCTATGCCAAAAGGTCTATATGATTGTGCGCAAACCTTTCCTGCGCGCCTCCGACATCATGCGCAAACGCGTGGAGGAGAACCCCAAGATCGAGATTCTCTACGAAACCAACACACTGGGCCTTTATGGCGAGAATGGTGTGGAGGGCGCTCATCTTGTGTGGCGTAAGGGTGAGGCCGATGAGAAGCGCTACGACCTGCCCATCGACGGTTTCTTCCTGGCCATCGGCCACAAGCCCAACACCGACATCTTCCGTGGCAAGCTCGACATGGACGAGGTGGGCTACATCAAGACGCAAGGCGCATCACCCCGCACCAGCGTGGAGGGCGTGTTTGCGGCAGGCGACTGCGCCGACCCCTCATACCGACAGGCCATCGTGGCCGCCGCTTCGGGCTGCAAGGCTGCCCTTGAGGCTCAGTGGTTTCTCAATCGATAACCCTTAGCCTGCTCTTACGTAAGCAACGGTAGCGAAACGCTTATCCGAAGGCTAACGCCGTAAGACACCAACATTGTAAGAAACATACCAACCATAATAGAGGCGACAACTTATCGGGGCATCACCCCGACTATTGTCGCCTCTTTCATAGAATCTCGCCTACATCCCATCCCACCGGTTTCAATCCGCCAACACATAAGGGAAGCTTCGTTCCACACATGCTTTATGGAGAAAGGAATGGCGCACAACACATGCGCAACATTCCACTCCTTGCCCTAATTTATAAGCGGCGATAACGCAATCGGTGTCGGATTTATCGCTATTAAACTATAGATTGCTAATCGATTACCCGTTTATTGTTTTTTTATTCGATGCCCCCGACAGCAGCCATAAACCGACAAAGGTCAGCGCTCCGTTGAGCATCAACAGCTCATAGCCAAACTGATAGCCGGTAGTGCGAGCCACAACATCGTTCAAGACATAGCAAACGATGGGTGAGGCAACGGCCACATAAGGCACCACCCGATCGTTGACGCTTCGTTTTGTGAGCAGTCCGTAGGCAAAAAGTCCCAACAACGGACCGTAGGTATACGAGCAAAGAATGTAGATGGCATCGATAACACTGGTGGAATTCACCACGCGGAAGGCTAAGATAAACAGAGCAAACACCACGGCTATGCCCAGGTGGGCGCGCTTGCGAAGGCACTCATCGTCCTTACGTCCGCGAATATCCACGCAATAACTGGTGGTCAACGAGGTGAGCGCTGAGTCAGCACTGCTGAACGATGCGGCCACAATGCCCACCGTAAAGAGCACCACCACCACTGAGCCCAACCGCCCCGTGGCAGCAAACATGGGAAGCAGTTCGTCGCCTGCCTGCGGCAACGCCACACCCTGACGCTGCGCCAGCAGCATAAGCAACACACCAAGGCACATAAACAACAGGTTGGCCGGCACAAAGGCAAAACCATAGGTACACATGTCTTTCTGAGCATCGCGCAAGGTCTTGCAGGTCAGGTTCTTCTGCATCATGTCCTGATCGAGGCCCGTCATCACTATCACGATGAACACACCACTAAGGAATTGCTTCCAGAAGTTTTGCTTCGACACCCAGTCGTCGAACACAAACATCCGCGAATGGCTATCGGCAGCCACAGCCGAGAGCGCCTCAGGCAACGTCATGCCCAAAGCGCCCACCACATGAACGATGATGAGCGCCAAGGCACCAAACATGCAAAGGGTCTGGAAGGTATCGGTCCACACGAGTGTTTTCACGCCGCCACGACGGGTGTAAAACCAGATTAGCGCCACCATGACCACCACTGTCAGGGGAAAGGGAACGCCATATGCGTCGAGCACAAACCGTTGTAGGATGATGCACACCACATAAAACCGGACGGCGGCGCCCGTCATCTTCGACACGAGAAAGAACCAAGCGCCTGTCTTATACGACCGAAGGCCCAAGCGTTGGCCCAAGTAAGTGTAGATGGTGGTGAGGTTCAGCTTGTAATAAACGGGCAGCAACAGGAAGGCCACGGCAAAATATCCAAGGATAAAACCCAAGCAAGTCTGCACGTAGGTCATCTGAATGTTCATCACCATACCGGGAACCGACACAAAGGTGACGCCCGAAATCGATGCGCCCACCATGCCAAACGCCACCATATACCAAGGCGAACGGCGATTGGCCCGATAGAAAGTGTCGTTGCTCGACCGACGGGCCGTAAGCCGACTCATGACGAACAACGCACAGAAATAAAGTATGACGGTAATCAATATGTCCATAACAAATGCTATTTTACACTCCCCACGCGCTCACTCCTGTCGCTCCATGCCGCGCAATACACCCACAGCCTCGGCCACAGAGGGGATGTTCTTCACCTGGATAAGGCGGTGACCACGCACGTCCCTGAACTGGCAACGGCGCGGATTGGCCATGACATACTTGATGATTCGGCCGAAAGCCTTGCTCTGATAGAACGGACTGTCTTGCTGAGAGACAAACTGCAGGTTCATCACACCTTGCCGGAGCGCTATCTTTTCGCATCCAAGGCGCTTGCCTATGCGACGTAGCGTTACCACCTGCATCAACTCCTCACCCTCGTGGGGCACCGGTCCGAAGCGGTCTATCAGGCGCTGGCGATAGGCGTCGAGCGCCTCATCGCGGTCGATATTGTCGAGTTCGCGATAAAGCAACATACGCTCGGCGCTTCCAGGAACATAGGTTTCGGGGAAATACATCTCCAAATCGCTGTCGACAGCACAGTCTTCCACAAACTCATCGCCTGAGATTTCCTTTCCTTGGGCAATGTCTTGCGCATAAAGATCAGCAAACTCATCGTTCTTCAACTCGGTCACAGCCTGGTTAAGAATCTTCTGATAGGTCTCATATCCCAGGTCTTCCATGAAGCCACTCTGCTCCGCTCCCAGGAGGTTCCCGGCTCCTCGGATGTCAAGGTCCTGCATGGCCAAGTTGAAGCCGCTGCCCAATTCCGAGAAGGTTTCCAAGGCCTCCAAGCGGCGACGGGCCTCAGGGGTAAGCACGCTACGCGGCGGCGCCATGAGGTAACAGAACGCCTTGCGGTTGCTTCGGCCCACACGGCCACGCATCTGATGGAGGTCCGACAGTCCGAAATGGTGGGCGTCGTTGATGATAATGGTGTTGGCATTGGATATGTCGATACCATTCTCCACGATGGTGGTGGAGAGCAGCACATCGTAATCGTAATTGATGAACCCCATAATGATCTCCTCCAGCTTCTCCGGAGGCATCTGACCGTGGCCTATCGCCACACGGGCATCGGGCACATACTTATGGATTATCTCCTCGATATGTTGCAAGCCGGCAATGCGATCGCTCACGAAATACACCTGTCCGTTGCGGCTCATCTCGAAGCTGATGGCGTCGGCGATGACACTTCCCTCAAAGGTGCACAATTCCGTATGGATAGGATAACGGTTGGGAGGCGGCGTACGGATGATGCTCATGTCGCGTGCGCCCATCAGCGAGAACTGCAATGTGCGTGGGATGGGCGTAGCCGACATGGTCAAGGTATCGACGTTGGTCTTCAGCTTACGCAGCTTCTCCTTGGTCGATACGCCAAACTTCTGCTCCTCGTCGATGATGAGCAGTCCCAGGTCGTGCCACGCAACGGTCTTTCCCAGCAACTTATGCGTTCCCACCAAGATATCGACCTTTCCACTCTCAAGGTCGGCCAGCACCTGCTTGGTTTGCTTAGCCGAACGGGCACGGGATAGGTAATCGACCCTGACAGGGAAGTCCTTGAGGCGCGAACGGAACGTTTGGTAGTGTTGATAGGCCAACACCGTCGTTGGCACCAGCACAGCCACCTGCTTCGAGTCGCACGCCGCCTTGAATGCCGCACGCACGGCAATCTCTGTCTTTCCAAATCCCACGTCGCCACACACGAGGCGATCCATGGGTTGGGCGCGCTCCATATCGGCCTTCACCTCTTGCGTGGTGCGCAACTGGTCGGGCGTGTCCTCATACAGGAAACTGGCTTCCAGTTCATGCTGCATGAAGTTGTCGGGCGAGAAAGCGTACCCTTTCTCGTGGCGTCGCTTTGCGTAAAGCCGAATGAGGTCGCGGGCAATGTCCTTGATTTTCTTCTTCGTCTTCTCCTTCAGACGCTCCCAGGCGCCTGTGCCCAGCGTGCTCAAGCGGGGCGGTTCGCCCGTGTCGCTACGTCGATACTTAGAAATCTTATAGAGCGAATGGATGGACACGTCCACCTTGTCGTTGTTCTGATAGATGATACGGATAACCTCTTGATAGGTGCCATCGGGCGTAGGCACACGTACCAAGCCACCAAACTTACCGATACCCAAGTCCACATGCACGATGTAATCGCCAGGCTCCATCTCCTGCAACTCCTTCATGGTCAGGGCCATCTTACCTGCCCGTGCGCTGTCCGACTTGAGATTGTACTTATGGAAACGGTCGAAGATTTGGTGATCGGTAAAGAAACAAGCCCGCAGATCGCTGTCGGCGAATCCCTCGTGCACCGTTTTGCTCACAGGAATGAAGGTAATCGCCGTCCGCTGAGCGTTCGAATGCGAGCGTTCATGGTCGGATCCCGTCTCATCGAAGATATCTTTCAGTCGCTGTTGTTGCTTGGCGCTGTCGGCCAAGATGTAAATCTTATACCCCTGCAACAGGTAGTCTTCGAGAGCTTTGCGCAGCAAGTCGAAGTTCTTATGGAACAGAGGTTGCGGCGTGGTATGGAACGTCAGGCGGATGCTTTCGCCTGTGGCCACGGCGCCCATGAGGTCCTGTGGACTCTGGTTGGCTACCGATGGCCCAAAGAACACGTGCTGGAAGCGAGCGGCATTGCGCATGAAACGCACCGACGTACAGAGGTTCATATCGCGCGTCATGTCGCGTTGTATCTGCGCTTGCTCCATCTCCGTGGCTCCCTCCAGACGCTCGGTGAGTGCCTGCGAGGAGAATCCTTCATTGTAAATGCGCTCCACAGTGTCGCGAACAAACGTCAGGTCTTTCATCACCAACAAGGCGTCGTCGGGCAAAAACTCCAGGAAGGGCACCTTCTCAGTGGTCAACGATGCCAACTCGGGCACGATTTCCACCTCCGTCTTGCGGTCTTTCGACAACTGATCTTCCACGGTAAACGTGCGTATGGTGTCCACCTCGTCGCCAAAGAAGTCGATACGGAAAGGCAACTCGCTGGAGAACGAATACACGTCGAGGATGCTACCACGCATGGCAAACTGCCCCGGTTCGTACACATAGTCGACCTCCTTGAATCCCAGGTCGCGCAAACGATGCGCCAGATCGGTGATCTCAATGGTTTGGTTGGCCTTCAGCGACACACGGCGCTCATCGAGATGGGTTTGCGAAACCACCAGTTCGGCAATGGCTTCTGGGTAAGTAACAATCAACAGGGGTTTCCTATCGCCCGTCTTTTTCTCATCGGTCGATGTGACATGTGCTGCCACCTTGGCCAGCACCTCAGTGCGCAGGATGCCGTTGGCGGCGTCGCGCTGACCGTATTTCACGGCACGCCGATAGCTCGAAGGAAAGAAAAGGGGTTCGTAGGGCAACGCCTCCGAAACGCCATTTGACTTCGGAGAGCCTGCCACCTCCTTCGAGCTCATGGTCGAAACCGCCTTGGCGCCATCTTCAGAAGCCTGCTTTCCACCAGCCAGCGATGGTTTTGGGGCCTCCTCGGCGGCTTTCGTCCCACCACCCGATGCACCTTGTTTGGCCACCATAGGCATAGCGCCAGGCGCCGTCTGGTCGTTGAGGTCATTAAAAAAATAGCCAGCTTCATCAGCGTCGGACAAGACAAACACGGTGTCGCGACGCAAACGCTTGGCCACAGCGCCAAAGAAAATGGGGGCGGCAGAGGCCAATAGTCCCTGCAGGAAAACGTCTCTCACCGATTTGTTTTCCAGGGACTTGAGCATGGCACCCGCCTGAGGCAGGGTGCCATATAGTTTCAGAATGTCTTGTAAGTTCAATTCTTTATCTTTGGATATTTACGGAACCATCCGTCGAGCCTGAGCCTCATGACGCCGAAGAGCGCCTCGCTGAAGATGCCACCGCTCATCTTGCTCGTTCCTTCCTTGCGGTTGACGAAGACCACCGAGACCTCCTTGATCTTGAATCCGATGCGGTAGGCGGTGTATTTCATCTCAATCTGGAAGGCGTATCCCTTGAATCGGATCTTGTCGAACTCAAGAGTCTGGAGCACGCGACGGCGATAGCAGACAAATCCTGCCGTGGTGTCGTTCACGCTGATGCCTGTGACGAAGCGCACATACTTGGAGGCGAAATAGCTCATCAGCACGCGTCCCATGGGCCAATTGACCACATTCACACCCGTGATGTAACGCGATCCCACCGACACGTCGGCGCCCTCGTCGTGGCAAGCGGCGTAAAGGCGCGGCAGGTCGTTAGGATTGTGACTGAAATCGGCGTCCATCTCGAAGATGTACTCATAGTCGCGCTCCAACGCCCACTTAAATCCGGCAATATAAGCGGTGCCGAGCCCCAGCTTTCCGGTGCGCTCCACGAGGAACAACCGATCGGCAAACTCGTCGCGCATCAACCGTTTCACGATGTCGGCGGTGCCATCAGGACTGCCGTCATCGATGACGAGGATGTGGAAACACTTCTCCAACGAGAATACCGCACGGACAATCTTTTCCATGTTCTCTTTCTCGTTGTATGTAGGAATGATAACTATCGAATCACTTGTATGCATAGCAATTGGTTAGGTTTTACTTGTTAGGATGCACGTCGACAGACGTTCCTTTCTTGCAAAAGTATAAAATTAAGAAGGAAGCGCCAAGGATTTAGCATGGAAAATAGGGCTTTTTACCACTTTTTACCATCCATTGGCAACCGCGATATTACTGGTCGCGGTTTTCCACATAGCCTTGGTACTCGGGCGTCAGGCCGTCCATGATAGCCTGATAGCACGTATCCTCCATTTCCTTCTCAAACTCACGGCCCTGTCCTTTCTGCTCAATGGGCTTGTGGATGGTGAGCGTCAGCGGGTGCCACTCCACCCAATGCCAGTCGTGCATGCGTGGCATGACATCGAAGGAACCATTGATGGTCAGTGGGCAAACAGGCAGTTGCAACTCGTCGGCCAGCATAAATGCGCCACGACGGAACTTGCCCATGTGGCCCGTGAACGACCGTGCGCCTTCGGGAAAGACCACCAACGACATGCCGTCGCGCAACACCTTGCGCGCCTCATCGTACGTAGCCTTGATCTTCGACACGCCACTACGGTCCACGAAGATGTGGTGGGCATACTGGCAAGCCATCCCAACGAAGGGCACCTTACGCAGCGACCGCTTCATCATCCACTTGAAGTTGCGGTTGAGGAAACCATAAATCAGGAAGATGTCGAACGCTCCCTGATGGTTGGCAACAAAGACATACGACTGACCTTTGCGCAGGTTCTCGCGCCCTTCCACCTTCACGGGCAGGAACAACAGAGCCACGATGAAGCGCGACCAGCACTTACCGGGATAATAGCCCCAGAAGTGACCGTTGCCCAAGAGGCAGCCGACAACCGTTACCAAGGCCGTCAAAATCGATGCCAACAGGAATAGTGGCAACACGACACAAAGCTGATAAAGACGATAAATGTACTTCATTATTTTGTTTTATGTAAGGTAATCACTACTATTTCAGGCGAGATGCCAAATCGGAATGGCACCAATCCCCCGAGTCCCGACGACACAAAGAGTTGGCTTTCGCCCCGCTCGTAATGGCCATAGTCCTCAGCGTAGACCCAACGTGTGGGGCGCCATCCGAAGACCGACATCTGTCCGCCATGCGTATGGCCGCTGAGCGTGAGCGCCACCCGCTTCGTAGGCACGATGGTTGCATCCCATGCGGCCGGGTTATGCTGCAACATGATGGTGAAAGCCTGCCGCCCCACCCCATGCATGGTCTTTTCAAAATTGGCGCTGTCGGGGTCGCCATAGTTTTGTTCGCCAGCTATGACGATGGAATCTTGCCCCCGTCGCAAGACAACATGCTCGTTGAGCAGCACGCGCCAACCACATCTCCGTTGCTGGGCGATGGTCTCCGCTCGGTTGGCCGCTTCCACAGCGGGCGAAGCATGCACATACTTGCTATAGTCGTGGTTGCCCAACACCGACATCACACCATCGCGTGCCTTCAGCGAAGCCAGCAACCCGCTCACGGGATAGAGCTCCTGCGGCTGTGCGTTTTGCAAGTCGCCGGTAAACACGATGAGGTCGGGGCGCTGCGCATTGATGCTATCGAGATCGCGCTTCAGCAAGCCCACGTTGCGCGCTTCGAGCGTTCCCACATGGGCATCGGTAAACTGCACGATGCGGTATCCCGCGAAAGCGTCCGGCAGATTGTCGAAATAGAGGTCGACGCGCCTTACCTCCAGCCTGTCGATTCCTACCGCAAAGCCATAGGCCAAAACATACCAGTTGCCCAGGATGAGCACCACGGCCAACAGGTTTCCCCAGTTGCGGTGGCCTCCCGTCAGTCGGCAGCACACAAATCCCACCCCTGAGCACAAGGCGAAAAGCACCTTAGGCACCACCACGAGCCCAATGAGAACCATGAAGACGTTGACCCACATGAGGTCGTCGGGCACGAAGTTGCGTATGGTGGCCAGCGCCACTGCATAGCCCAAGAGCAGCACACCCGGCATCCACCACAACGCCCGCATCCACCACCGACAGTTGGGATGTCGCCGACGATAGTGCCAATCGATGTAGAGATCCGACAGCACAATGGACAATACGATAGGTATGATGATTCTTGCTATCATAACAGGTGGCGCAATCTATGCGCTACGTTGGGAGTTTTTCTATTGTATGGTTAAACGATATATTGTGTGCGACGGGATGTTATCTATAATATAAGGTGATGGCTCGTCTGCTATGTCCACCCGCTTTGTCATCCTCGCTTCAGCAAACTGCCACTGAGGAAGCGTCGCATCAGTTCGACGGGCACTCCTCGGCGACGCGCATAGTCGCGTAGCTGGTCCTCGCCAATCTTCCCCAAGTCGAAGTATCGCGCCTTGGGATGTGCGAACATGAACCCCGACACCGAGGCGTGGGGCTGCATCATGCCAGTCTCCGTGAGGTGGATGCCTATCTGCTTCATGCCGATGAGGTCTGAGAGCAGGAAGTTGACGCTTGTGTCGGGCAGCGAGGGGTAGCCCACGGCGGGGCGTATGCCTTGGTAACGCTCGGCGTGAAGGTCGTCCATCGACAGGTTCTCCTCGGGCGCATAGCCCCAGTAATGTCGCCTTACCTGCAAGTGCATGAGTTCGGCTGTGGCCTCAGCAAGTCGGTCGGCGAGCACTTGCGAGAGCATGCGCTGGTAAACATCATCGCTCCCTTCGCGCTCCATACTGGGCTCCACGGTAGTGGCAAAGGCCCCCACCCTGTCAGCCTTGCCCGACGACAAGGGCCTCACAAAGTCGGCCAGGCAGAGGTCGGACTGCCCATCGGCGCATGCATGTTGCTGCCTGAGCAAGGGGATGCGCACGCCTCCCATCACCAAGTCGTCGCCATCGCCATTGGCTTCCATGACGTCGAACACCGCCAGGGTGTGGTATCGTCCCTCCCAACTGTCGAGCACTTGGTTGGCGTCGTCCACGATCCGCTCCTTCTCACTTTCGGGCTTTCCATTGAGGCTCCACGCATGGAAGAAGTAGATCCAGTTGATATAGGGCCTGACCTCATGGATGTCGTAGGTCAACCTCACGCGTTCTCCTTTCCCTCCCCACTTTCTGGGAGTCGGAATCGGATGGCTTCGCCGTGATACTGGCTGTCGAAGGCGCCCTCGTCGAGCACCACATGTCCGTTGCAAAGGGTCTTCGCGACGCGCCAATCGTAGCGCTGCCCCAGCATAGGGCTCCATCCACACTTGCTCTGTATCACCTCTTCGGTCACCGTCCAGGGGTCGTGTGGCCTGACGATGGCTATGTCGGCCTTGTATCCTGGGCGCAGGAATCCACGCTTGCTGACCTCAAACAGTCGGGCGGGATTGTGGCACATGAGCTTCACCAATTGGGTGAGGGTGAGCACCCCCTCGTCGACCAGCGCCAACATTGTTACCAACGAGAACTGCACCATGGGCATTCCCGATGCGGCCTTTGCGCATCCGCCCTGCTTGTCCTTGAGCTGGTGGGGCGCATGGTCGGTTCCGATGGTGGTGATACGCCCATCGGCGAGCGCCTTTCGGAGCGCCTCGCGGTCCTCGGGGCGCTTGATGGCGGGGTTGCACTTGATGAGCGCTCCCTTCTCCTGATAGTCGAGATGCGAGAACCAAAGGTGGGCTATGACGGCCTCGGCCGTTATCTGGGGCAATGGCCTTGTGGGCTCATCGCTTGCGGGTTCAAACAGCTGGAGCTCCTTTTCGGTACTGACGTGGGCCACATGGAGGCGCGTACCAAACTGGCGCGCCAGGTTGACGGCGAGCGCCGAGCTCTCGTAACAAGCCTCCTCAGAGCGTATGAGCGGGTGCAGCATGATGGGTGGGTCGTCGCCATAGGCCTCTTTCATGCGCTTCATGTTCTCGTTGATGAGCGTCGAATCCTCACAATGCGTCATCACGGGCAGGCCCAAGGCGGCACAGGTCTTGAACACCTCGATGAGCGACCCGAGCTTATCCACCAGCATGCCTCCCGTGGAGGCGCCCATAAACAGCTTGATGCCTGGCAGCCGGGTCTTGTCGAGTATGGAGTAATCGGCCACGTTATCGCTCGTGGCGCCATAGTGGAAAGCGTAGTTGACGTGGCTTTCCTCGTGCCCGCGCCGCATCTTGTCGTCCCACGCCCCTTGCGTGGTGGTTTGCGGAACGGTGTTGGGCATATCGAAGAACGACGTCACACCGCCATAGGCGGCCGCCCTCGACTCACACTCGATGTCGGCCTTGTCGGTCAGTCCGGGCTCACGGAAGTGCACATGACTGTCGATCACGCCGGGCAACACAAAACACCCCGTGGCATCCAATCGGTTGTCGAAGATGCCACGGGGTGTTTCCTTTCCTTTCACGACCTCCACGATGCGGTCGTCCTCAATGATTACGGAGCCTTCGAATATCTCGCCTTCGTTGACGATCTGGCCTCCACCAATGATAGTTCTCATTGCTATATGGGTTTGTGCGAGCCTTTCGGCGCTATTGGCCCGAGGCGCTTCTAAACCTCGCGCCCGCTTGGCTCGCCTTGAATAATCATTCCGTTTGAGCAGCAGCCTCGCCCCATTATTGTTTCGGGGCGGCCATTTGCGCGGGCGTAGGCCCGTCCTGAGGTGGCGCCACCTGCTGCATGGGCGCCTGCGCCGGCATATCCTTCATGCCGTTCATGATGTTCTGGTTTTCCTGCGCGGCTTGGTAATACTCCTTCACCTGCGGGTCGTTCTTGAACTTTTCCGTGGCCTTGCTCATGATGTCCTCGATCCAAGCGTCGAGCATAGGCACCTCATAGCGGTTGATGCAAGTGTTGATAAACACGTAGGGACCCAGCACGTTGTCGAAGTTCTCGGTGATAAACGAGGTGACGAGCTTGTCCATCTTCGCGTTGATCTCGGCGTCCTCACGCGCCAATCGGGCGTTAACCACCTCCATGTCGCTACCGTTCATGATGGCCTGGTCGTGCTTATGCACCAGCTCAACGCTTTGGTTGGTGAGCTGCGTGAACTTGCTTCTGAAATCCGACAACTTCTCGTTGAGCGGTGTTCCGGTGACGCTCTCCTGTGTGTTGTCGATCTTCACCTGTATGTCGCCGCTCTCAAGCACCACGGGCAGTCCGCTTGTCTCGTTGAGGAAGATGGTTCCCACGCGCACCGAGTCGATGGACCCCTCAAACTGGAACTGTCCATGCACAACGTCGCACGAGTCGAGATTTTTCAGGGTGGTGTCCTTAAACACCTTCAGGTACAACTTCTGCCCATCGAGCGTTGATACATTCGACGTTCCGTTGATGTTGAAGGTGCTGGCGCAAGAGGTGAAAGCCATCAGGCTGGCAATGGCATATAAGACTTTATTCATATAACGGTTCTGTTCAAGCAACACAAAGATACGATGTATTTAGGAAGGTTGGAAATAAATTTTAGCAATTTAAACGTATCACCTACTCTTTTATGTTTTTTTTGGAAAGTTCATGGTCGAGCCTGTGCATGGTGTACACCTCGAGCACTGCGGCGATGAGCAGCAACACCACCCACTTATTGTAGACGTAAGTGAGGTAGTCGAGATAATTGCCAAACAGGGGCTTGAAGAATCCCCACGCCGTATCGACCATGAGTATGCCCGACACCACAAAGAGGATGTCGGCCAAGCTCTGTATGTGTTTGAGGCGTCGGATGGAGAGCTCCTTGCCCTCGTAAGCCTGCATCATCTGCATGAGGGCGAACATGAAGGCTCCCAGGAGGAACACCCAGCAGACTATTTGCTGCTGCCACATAAACACGAAGCATCCTGCGCCAATGACCATGAGCGCACCGCCTACAAGAAAAACAAGTGATTGGATTTTACTGAGCTGTTTCATCGTAATCGTTGGTTTCGGCCGACTCGTCAACGCCGGGCTGACGGTCGGTGCTGAGCACAAAGATGTCCTCGTCGTCGGCTTTCATGAAGTATCGCTCGCGCGCAATCTTCTCTATCTCCTTGTGGTTGCGCTGCACGGCGCGCAACCGCCTGACGATGGCTTCGTTCTTTTGGTTGTAGGCCTTAATCTCGTCCTTCAACTCGCTGATCTGAAGGTCGTACTTAAACCTACGCATCAAGCTGTTGTCGTCGATAAAACCGACGACAGCCACGCCCACCACAATCGTGATAAGGTACTTGTAGCGCGACAGGATGTTCAAAACGAAGTTGATCTTGCTGCTCATTCTCTTTGGTATAAGTCGATGCAAAGTTAATGCAAATCAACGGAAAAAGCAAAAGAAATCTTTTTTTTGTTTTGCCCTTCTCGCAATTTACACTAACTTTGCAAAGAGAAATCACCATATTACACATGACTGACAACTACATTGTTTCGGCGCGCAAGTACCGCCCGATGACGTTCTCGTCGGTGGTGGGACAAGAGGCCCTGACCACCACGCTCAAGAACGCCGTGAAGAGCGGAAAGCTGGCCCACGCCTACCTGTTCTGCGGACCGCGAGGAGTGGGCAAGACCACCTGCGCCCGCATCTTCGCCAAGGCCATCAACTGCTCATCGCCCACCGCCGACGGCGAGGCTTGCAACGAGTGTGAAAACTGCAAGGCGTTCAACGAGGGGCGCTCGATGAACATCTTTGAGCTCGACGCAGCCAGCAACAACTCGGTGGAAAACATCAAGACGCTGATGGAGCAGACCCTGATTCCGCCCCAGGTAGGCAAGTACAAGGTGTTTATCATCGACGAGGTGCACATGCTCTCCACAGCGGCCTTCAACGCTTTTCTGAAGACCCTGGAGGAGCCACCCCAGCACGTCATATTCATTCTCGCCACCACTGAGAAGCACAAGATTCTGCCCACCATCCTCTCGCGCTGCCAGATTTACGACTTTGAGCGCATGACGGTGCCCCGCATCATCGACCACCTGAAGATGGTGGCGGCGAAAGAGGGCATCAGCTACGAGGAGGAGGCGCTCAACGTGATTGCCGAAAAGGCCGACGGCGGCATGCGCGACGCACTGTCGATCTTCGACCAGGTGAACAGTTTCTGCCAAGGCAATATTACCTACGAGAAGGTGCTCGAGGACCTCAACGTGCTCGACGCCGACAACTATTTCCGCATCATCGACCTGTCGCTTGAAAACAAGGTGAGCGATATCATGGTGCTGCTCGACAGCATCATTGCCAAGGGTTTCGACGCAGGCAACCTCATCAACGGACTGGCCTCGCACGTGCGCAGCGTGATGATGGCGCGCGACGCCCAAACGCTGCCCCTCCTGGAGACCAGCGAACGCCAACGCCAGCGCTACCAGGAGCAGGCCAAGAAGTGCCCGCTGCCCTTCCTCTTCAAGGCGTTGAAGATCATGAACGAGTGTGACGTGAACTACCGACAGAGCAGCAACAAGCGCTTGCTGGTGGAGCTGACGCTCATTCGTGTGGCGCAGATCACGCAGCCCGACGACGATGACGCGGCGGGGGCGGGGCGCAGCCCTAAGCGTTTGAAATCCCTGTTTAAGAACCTCATGAACACCCAACCCAAAACGGCAGCGCAGGTGGCCGGGGCTGGGAAGACCCTTGCAAGGGCGGCCCAGCAAAAAGCCGCCCGCTCTACCGATGTGCCCAAGACTGAACCCGTAGCGGCCGAGGCTCCCAAGGCGGCGCCAGCGCCAACAGCCCATATCGCAGGACCGCTGGGCAACGTGCGACTCAACATCAAGGGACCGGGCAACATTACCTTCAACGACCTGAGAAGCAAACCCAAGGCACCCGACTACCTAAAGACGTTTACGCCCGACGATGGCAAGGAAACCAAGGAACAGCAGTCGGCACAGGCCGGCCAGCCGTTTACCGAGGAGCAACTCTGCATGGAGTGGACGCTGATGTGCAACCGCATGCCGCAACGACTGGTGGGATTGGCGGCCCGACTGAAGAACATCACGCCCCACATTACCTCCTACCCCAACATCGAAGCGGTTATCGACAACGAGATATTGCTGCAACAGGTGAACGAGATTCGGGGCAACATACGCGCCACCATGCGCAAGACGTTGCACAACGGCAGCATCGAACTGACGTTGCGCCTGGCCGAGCCTTCGGAGATGAAGCGGGTGTACACCAAGCGCGAGTTGTTCGACCATCTTCGCCAGAACAACCCGGCCATCGAGAAACTGAGGGCCGCGCTCAGTTTGGAGCTGGCATAAGTCACCACTCGAACCACATAACACGACCTACCACGCCACCGCACTTTTCCTCATCCTGGAAAGGTGCGGTGGTGTGGTTTCGGAGCCATGGGAAAGCCCCAAAATCCCCAACAATCTATAGTGAGAACTACACGTTTCTTTTCCACGAAAGAAATATTTGGCCAAAATACGCCATTCTCAGCGCATTTGCATAACACCCTGACTGTCAACATGTTGTGCTCATAATTCAATTTTTCACGCTCCACGCCCCACATTACGTCTCACCGTTTGGCATGTTTCGCACCACGATACCTACCTAACGGCAATGCGAAACATGGTCTTTTGGAATGCGAAACATGGCTTTCCGCAACGCCTTTAGGCATGTTTCGCAACGTCGTGGCTCAGAACAGCCACCTCAATCGCATAAAAACGCAGTTTTCGCACGCTATTTCACACCGAAAAGCGTGCACAGATTTTTCAGAACTTTCTGAACATTTTGGCCTGTCGCACCTCGCGGCAACAACAAAAAAAACCGACCATCGAACAGCGCGAGGGGTGCTCGCCTGCCGATCATCGGTTTTCGGAAGTGTTTTATCAAGTATTTAAGAATTATATAAGTTGTAAGCCCATGTCGGCACATTCGCGACGCATCTCGTCGGGCCAAATGCTGGCCTGTATCTCGCCGATGTGGGCTTTGTGGAGCAGCACCATGCACAAGCGGCTCTGGCCGATGCCACCACCAATGCTCAGGGGCAGCTTGTCGCCCAACAGTTGCTGGTGGAAATAGAGCTTCTCGCGCGCTTCCTCGCCTTCGAGCTTCAGCTGGCGCAGCAGGGCTTCCTTGTCGACACGGATACCCATGGAGCTCAACTCGATGGAGCGTCCCAGCACGGGGTACCATATCAGGATATCGCCATTGAGACCCTCGCGGCCATTCTCGGCCACCGTCGACCAGTCGTCGTAGTCGGGGGCGCGGCCATCGTGCTTCTTACCGTCGCTCAGACGGCAACCGATGCCCTCTACAAACACGGCGCCATACTTCTCGCAGATGGCATCCTCGCGCTCCTTCGGCGAGAGGTCGGGGTACATGTCGAGCAGCTCCTGACTGTGGACGAAATGAATGTCGCGCGGCAGGAAGGGCTTCACCTGCGGGAACGTCTCACACGTGAGGTACTCCGTGCGCAGAATGGCGGCGTAGATGCGGCGCACCACATTCTCCAAAAAAGCGAGCGTGCGGTCGCCCTCGGTGATGACAGCCTCCCAGTCCCACTGGTCCACATAGAGCGAGTGGAGATTGTCGAGCTCCTCATCGGCGCGAATGGCGTTCATGTCGGTGTAGATGCCGTAGCCCGGCTCCACCTTGTATTCAGCCAGCGTCAGGCGCTTCCATTTGGCCAGCGAGTGAACCACCTCAGCGCGGGCCTCACCCATGTCCTTGATGGGGAAGGTAACGGGGCGCTCCACACCGTTGAGATCGTCGTTGATACCCAGACCCTGCAACACAAAGAGGGGGGCGGTAACACGGCGCAGACGCAACTCCGTGGAGAGATTTTGCTGAAAGAATTCCTTGATCTGCTTAATGCCCAACTCGGTTTGGCATGTGCCCAAAAGGGCTTGGTAAACCTGGGGCTTTATCACTTTGCTCATGGCTGTTATGCTGTCTTTTTACGTTCCTTAGATGGAATAATCACACTAATTCATATGCAAAGGTAATCATTTGCCGTTAATATGCAAGAATTTATCTGCCTATTTTCTGCAAAATGACAGATTTTTTATTATTCTTGTAGCGTTTTGCAATAATTATGCAATACATCACAGTATTGGGGATAGGAGTTTTAACTATATTTTCATTCTTATTTAAGGGGAAATGGTTATCTTTGCACGCAAATTCAGCTAACAACAAACATCACTCATGAAACGACTATCTACTTTAGCTTTGTCGCTGATGGCGGCATGCATGCCCGCATTGGCCGACAACACCACCCAGTCGGTGAGCCAAGTTACCAGTGCCGTGACGCTCGACAAGGATGTGGACTACCACGTCACATCGGCCACGCCGTTCACCGCCACGGGTAGCATCAACCTCACCAACACCGACCACGCCGTCATTATTCTCGACGCCCTGAAGCCATCGCTCGCGCTCAACCAACTGGCCTTCATCACCATCAACGGTGAGCAAGCCGTAAACGGCAAGAACTGCCAGGTGAAGATCTACAACCGCGGAGCCATCATCATGCCCTACGGAGCCGACTTTAAGCCGCTCACCGTGTACACGGAGCCCAACTTCAAAGGTGAGAGCTGCAACAATTTCAACACCGGCAACTCGGGCGGATTCATGCAGACGCTCAGCAAGGACCAACTCAACAACCGCATCAAGAGCTTCCGACTGAAACGCGGATACATGGTGACCTTCGCGCTCAAAGAGGGCGGACGCGGATACAGCCGCTGCTTCGTGGCCGACAAGGCCGACATCGAGGTAAACCTGCCCGCGCTCATGCGAAACCGCATCTCTTCGTACCGATTGTTTAAGTGGAACGATGTGTCGAAGGCCGGACTGGCCAACGATACGCGCGGGGAGTCGAACGACGCACTCAACACGCAATGGTGCTATAGCTTCGGTCTTGGCGAAAACACGGGCATAGACCGCGAGTGTGTGCCCCACCACATCTATGAGGACTGGCCCAATGCGGCAGCGTGCGGCAGCGTAAACTACGCAACCTCGTCGCCCAACATGAAGACCAACAACGAGCCGCGCAACACGGCCGACGACCGCCCGCAGACACTCGACGAGATTCTGAACAACTGGGAGTCGCTCATGCGCACCGGCCAACGCCTCTGCACACCGTCGTCGTGGGACGGAAGCTCTGGCTTCAACCAGCAATTCCTCGACTCTATCGACGCCCGCGGATGGCGCTGCGACATCCTCGACATACACTCTTATTGGGCTACGGGATCGTTCTACTCGCTCAACGGACTGTACCAAAACGCACGCCGCCCCATTTGGGTTACCGAGTGGTGCTGGGGTGCCTCTTGGAACAATAACGGTGCCTTTGCCAAAGGCGTGACCGAGGCGCAGAACGCCGACAACGTGATGAACATCTGCAACCTCATGAACAGCTGGGACTACGTGGAGCGTTACGCCTATTGGAACAGCGAGCGCGACCCGTCGAGAATCTACAAGAACGGAGCGCTGACCGAGTGTGGCAAGCGCTACGCCGCCATGAACCCCGGACTGGGCTACAACAGCAAGGTGGCCACCTACGTGCCCAGCAACCCGCGCACATACAGCCCCTACAACCTCGAGCTGTCGTTCCGCCCCGACAAGAGCATCGCTACGCTCACATGGGGAGAGAAGAACGGTGAACTCAACGACTCAATGTGGATTGAGCGCAAGGTGGGAACCGACCGAAACGCCGTATTCGAGTACTATAAGAACGTCGACCTCACAGAGGATGCTTCAAGCTACACCTTCCGCGACACCGTCACCACATCGGGCTACTACACGTACAGAGTGGCCATCCGCACTTTCAACAACCGCCTGCTCTACACCAACGAGGTGACCAACAGCATCGACGGAACAACATCGGTGGGCAAGGATGAGCAGCACGGAGCGCTGCAGTATGGCACGGTAACGACGGGTTCGTCGAAGGAGGGATACCTCTATTTCGACAACACCTTCGATGAGCAGCCTGCCATTGTGTTTGGTAGCCTCAGCAATCGCACGAACAGCATGATGCCTATGGAGCGTGTGTCGAACGTGTACACCACAAAGACGGCCACGGACGAGCGCGTGTATTCGTTCTTCCGCTACAGCGTCTACCCCTTCAACCAGACGAAGAGCACAAGCATGAAGACCGACTTCTACAACGACTATACCGACTACACCTCTTATATAGTGGCCAAGGCTGGAACGGGAAAGATTGGCAACCTTAGCTATGAGGCTGGCATATCGAACAACTGCTCGGCCGACGACACGGTGAGCGTGGCCTTCACCGAGGCCTTCGCCGAAGCTCCCGTGGTGCTCGCAACGCCCATCATGGCCATCTCATCCACTGAGCGATACCCGGTGTTGCCGCGTGTGTTCGACGTAACAGCCAAAGGTTGCAAGGTGGTGTTGCAGCGTCAGCAGGCGCTCATCGACAAGAAAGAGCTCAGGCGCACGCTGAAATTCTCATACGTGGCCATCGAGAAGGGTCAGACAAACGATGGGAATGGCAAGCTCATCACCGTGAAAGACACCACCATGAGCTTCAACTCGAAGGTTACGCTGAAGGATGTGTCGTTTGGCGAGAAGCTGGAGGAGGCCACCTTCCTCGTGCAGATGCAAACGCTCAACACTCCGGCACTTGCCGTGCTCCGCACACGTCCAGTAAGCCTCTACCAAGACGCCGACTCGGTGGGTACACGCGTACGCTTGCAGATCGACGACACCAGCAAGGCCAAAGCGCCCACAAACAAAGCTCCCTGGGAGGAGCGCATCGGATGGGTTGCCATCAGCAAAGACAGCAAGTTTGTTACGGCCATCAAGGGCGTAACCGACAACAAGGACTACGACACACGGCGCGTGGTTTACACCATCAACGGTGTGATGACCGGAAAAGACCTCAACCAACTGCCGGCTGGCATCTACATCGTCAAGGAGAACGGGGTGACACGCAAGGTAATGAAGAAGTAAGGAAACTTTCACAACCCCCAAATAGCAAAGGCTTGACCACGTGTCGAGCCTTTGCCTTTTACCCCAAAACGTTTGCCTATTCATTCTATCACGGACATGAACATCGAGAAACAGAAAGAAATCATCAAGCGACAAGACGGACTGTCGAACACGCTCGGCATGGAATTCATATCAACCCCCGAGCCCGATACGCTCATCGGACGCATGAAAGTGGACAAGCTCAACCGACAGGTGTTTGGCTTTCTATCGGGCGGAGCGTCGCTGGCGCTGGCCGAAAATGTAGCCGGCGTGGCCTCCATGGCCCTCTGTCCGGAGCGCATCAGCGTGGGAATCAATGTCAGCGGAAGCCACGTGAGGGCGGTCAGGGAAGGCGATGTGGTGACGGCTTACGCCAAACTGAAGCACAAGGGGCGAACCATCCATGAGTGGCAGGTTGACATCAAGAACGGAAAGGACGAGTTGGTGTCGACCGTGCATGTAACCAACTATGTGGTGCAGGCATCGCAAAAGCAAGGGCTCGAGAAGGGGCTGATGAACGACTAATCGCTCACCGTCAGCAAAAAAGCATGGAGCAACATACGAAAAAGCATGGCCGCACATAGTATGCTGCCATGCTTTTTCGTATGTAAAAAGGCGGCATCGGCCTACATTCGGAAGGCCAATGGGCGCGATGGTTCCAATAATAGCTTGGGATGGAGGCGAAAACTTATCCCTCGCGGAAGAAGTCGAGGGCTTCGCGAATCTCCTCGTCGGTGGCTGTTTGGTTGATCAGCACATCGCCAATGGCGTCGAGCAAGGTGAAATTGATGACACCCGACATGTTCTTCTTGTCGTGGCGCATCAGCGCAATGAGCTCGTCGTAGTCGTCGCAACTGATGTTGAACGACCCGTAATTGTCGCGGATGAAACGCACCGTCTGCCGCATCTGCTCCGAGGGGAAGCCTGTCTTGACCACCGAAAGGAAGAGCTCGCAAATCAAGCCATAGGCCACCGCGTAGCCGTGGAGGATGGGGGCCTCTCCCTCAGCGTGGTGCTTCAGGGAGAAACTCTCGAAGGCGTGGCCAAACGTGTGGCCATAGTTGAGGGCCTTGCGAAGGCCTTTCTCGTTCGGATCGCGACTCACGACCTTCTCCTTGACCTTCACCGAGGCGGCCACCAAGGCCTGCAACTGGTCGTAATCGGGGTTCGACAGGTCAAACTGCAGCAAGTTGGCCCAGGTATTCTCGTTAGAGATCAAACCGTGTTTCAGCATCTCAGCATAGCCCGAACGCAGGTTCTTGTCGTCGAGCGTGCGAAGGAAACGGGTGTCGAGAAGCACAAACTTAGAGTCGTTGAACACGCCCACCTCATTCTTCAGGCCGTTGAAATTGATGCCGGTCTTGCCTCCCACCGACGCGTCGACCATCGACAGCAGGGTTGTGGGAATATTGATGAAGTCGATGCCACGCTTGAACGTCGACGCAGCAAAGCCTCCCAGGTCGGTCACCATGCCACCACCCAGGTTGATCAAGCAACTGTGGCGATCGGCACCGCCATCGTCAAGACCCTGCCAAACATGAGCCAACGACTCCAAATTCTTATGCACATCCGTAGAGCCAATGGTGATAACCTTCGCTCCTTTCAGGCAAAAGAAGTTATTCACAAGGGGAAGACACTGCTCGTGTGTAACCTCATCGGTAAGCACAAAAAGGCGATCGTGCTCACACTCGGAGATGGCAATGGCCAACTCCGTTTCCAAATTCCGGGATATAATGACTCTCTGCTCCATACGCATACTATGTGTTACTCCAATAAATTATGTTTTAGGCTCCCACAATGATGATCATCTGCTTCTGTTAACATTGTGTTCTGCTCCCACAAATATAATGATAATAACATAGGAATGACATCATTAAGCCCCACAAATTAAGACTTTTTAAGCCACCGAACCACCATTTTGCGCACATCAACCAAGCAGTGTGCAAACAATTTGTGGCCCTTGAGAAAAAATATTTGGTGTCGGTTTTAAACTTATTCTTCTTCTTTACGTCTACTTAAATAGAACAAAGACCAACAGGGTTTGGAACTGAAACCAACAACATTTTAAACGAATACTAACAAAGATAGCCGCAAACGCTATCACCACAAATAAAAAATGATATGAGAAAAGGTTTCCTCTTAGCCGTGCTATTGCTCGTTACGACAATGGCGTTTGCCCAAAAAAGAGAGATTTCGGGATTCTTGGTCGACAGCGAGTCGAAAGAACCCCTCGCATTTGCCACCGTGCAACTGCTCAAGATGGACTCCACGTTTGTAGAAGGTGCCTTGTCGAACGACAGCGGTAAGTTTGTCATTCAGGCGCCAGCCAATGAGAAATACTTGCTCAAGGTGACAAGCGTAGGCTATCTTTCCACCATCAAACGCATACAGATGCAAGACGACCACAACCTCAACATGGGGCTCTTGCAGGTGGAGGCCAATGCCACCACGCTCAAGGAGGCATTGGTGAAGGCGCAGGCCCTGAAAGTAACCGTGAAGGAAGACACCTTCATCTATAATAGCGCGGCTTACCGCACGCCCGAAGGTTCGACCATCGAGGAACTCGTAAAACGACTGCCGGGAGCCAAAGTCGACGACGACGGAAAGATCACCATCAACGGCAAGGAGGTGAAAAAAATATTGGTGGACGGTAAGGAATTTATGACGGGCGACACAAAGACGGCCATGAAGAACATTCCTACATCCATCATCAGCAAGGTGAAAGCCTACGACCAGAAGAGCGACCTGGCACGTGTCACAGGCATTGACGACGGAGACGAGCAGACGGTGCTTGACTTCGGAACGAAGCCGGGAAGCAACAAGGGACTCATTTCGAACGTCGACGTGGGCGTGGGAACAAAGGACCGATACGCCGCACGACTCTTCGGAGGATACTTTAAGAGCGACTTGCGCGTGTTTGGAATGGGAAATGCCAACAACGTCAACGACATGGGGTTTGGCGGACGAGGCGGTGGCTTCGGACGAGGACGAAGCGGACTCAACGCCTCGAAGATGCTGGGAGCCAACTTCAACTATGAGAAGAAAGACACGCTCAAGCTCAGCGGAAGCGTAAGATGGAACCACAGCGACGGAGATGCCTACAGTAAGACGGCGTCGGAAAACTTCGTAAGCACCGTGGGATCGTTCTCTAACAGCATCAACCAGAGCTATTCGAGAAGCAATAGTTGGAACGCACAGTTCCGCGTGGAATGGACTCCTGACAGCATGACCAACATCATGTTCCGACCAACCATGAGCTATAGCACAAGCGATGGTCTGTCGGCAAGCCGATCGGCATCGTTCAACGACGACCCATACAACTATGTCGTCGATCCGCTTGACGAGGCCTCGCTCAAAGACATGAGCGCCGACAGCCTCGTGGTGAACTCCAACCAACGCTCGTCAATGAGCTATAGCAAGAACAAGAGCTTTGGAGGAATGCTGCAGTTCAACCGCCGACTCAACAGCAAAGGCCGCAACATGACCCTGAGAGCAGACGCCAACTACAGCGACTCGCATTCCAACAGTCTGTCGATGAACAACGTGCATCTCTACCAACTGAAGGACATCTACGGAAACGACTCCACCTATCAGACCAATCGTTACACGCTCACGCCCAGCAAAAACTGGAACTACACCCTGCAAGCCACCTATAGCGAACCGTTGTGGAAGGGCGCATTCCTGCAGCTGCGCTACCGTTTCAACTACAGCTACAGCAAGAGCGACCGAAACACATACGACTTCTCAAACCTCGGAGAGGACTTTTTCGACGGACTGTTGGCGGGCTACCGCCTTTGGGACAACTACCTGAACCGACTCGACAAGCCCTACACCGACTACCTCGACACCGACCTGAGCCGATTCTCGGAGTACAAGAACTATACGCATAGCATCGAACTGATGCTCCGAATGATACAAACCAAGTGGCAATTGAACGCGGGTGTGCTGGCCCAACCGCAGAAATCGCATTACGTGCAAGACTATCTGGGCGTAAGCGCCGACACCACACGCAGCGTGTTCAACATCTCGCCGACCTTCGATTTCCGCTATCGCTTCAACAAAGTGAGCAACCTTCGATTCAACTATCGCGCCTCAACATCGCAGCCAAGCATCTCCGACATGCTCGATATCTACGACGACTCTGATCCGCTCAACATCTCTACGGGTAACCCCGGACTGAAACCGTCGTTCACGCAGCGTATGTCGCTCTATTATAACAGCTATTTCCAAAAAACGAAACAGTCGGTTATGGCCAACGTGGGATTCTCTACCACCAACAATTCCATCAGCCGCCGCATCACCTACAACGAGCAGACGGGTGGACGCATCACACGTCCTGAAAACATAAACGGCAACTGGAACATCAACTCAGCATTGATGTTCAACACGCCGCTCGACTCTGCCGGCAACTGGAACGTGAACACCTTCACCGACTTTAGCTTCAGCAATCAAGTGGGGTATGTATCGCTCCGCCGCGACCAAAGCTCGCAGAAGAACACCACAAAGGACATGAACCTCAACGAGCGACTGTCGGCCAGCTATCGCAACGACTGGCTCGAGGTGGAGTTCGACGGCTCGCTGGGCTATCGCCACGCACGCAACGAACTACAAGCTACGGCAAACCTCGACACGTGGCAGTTCGCATACGGACTCAACTTCAACATCAGGGCACCGTGGGGTACGACCATCGCCACCGACCTTCACATGAACAGCCGACGCGGTTATAGCGACGCGTCGCTCAACACCAATGAGTTCGTGTGGAATGCGCAGATCTCCCAGAGCTTCCTCAAAGGCAAACCGCTCACCATCATGCTCCAGTTCTACGACATTCTGCACAACCAAAGCAACTTCTCACGTTCGCTCAGCGCAAGCCAAAGAACCGATACTGAGTATAATTCCATCAACAGCTACGCCATGCTGCACGTCAACTATCGCCTCAATCTCTTCGGTGGAAAGGAAGCCCGCCAAGGCATGAGAGGTCCCGGTGATGGTCCTGGCCGTGACCGACCTGGCAGAGGCGGATTCCGCCCCGGCCCGCCTCCCGGAGGCGGATTCGGCGGACCGAGATAATTCAAACGCCAATTGCCCAAGCCAAAAGCATCCATCCAAGACGCGCCAAGGCAAGTATGCAAGAGCCGTAAAAGCCAAAGCGAGACTCGCAAACATCATAAACATCACTTCATAAAACCCAAAAGTGCCGGCATGGTTCATACCACGTCGGCACTTTTCAGTATTTATTCGTCAACATCAGACACTCGTTGCCCTAACAATCGCGCCTTGTTGAATTATCCATTACTCGTCATCGTCCCAATCTTCGTCGTCATCGAAGCCAAACATGGCGGGCTCCACAAACGCGTCGATGGCCCTTCGCTCTTTCTTGGTGGGTCGTCCGGTACCACGCGCACGGTCGACAAACCCACTGATTCGGCTCATCTCGAGCAACTCGTACTGCTTGGGGTCGGTGACATTCTCGTAGACCTGTGGCACCAGTTTGGCTCCCACACGCTGCTCGATGCAGGCCAACACCTTAAAAGAATAGGTGATGGGCGGCTTCTTCACGCTTACCACGTCGCCCGCTTTGATCAGGTGACTGGGTTTCACGTTGCTTCCCGCGATGGTGACGCGACTGTTCTTGATGGCGTCGGCGGCCACCGATCGCGTCTTGAAGATGCGCACGGCCCACAACCATTTGTCGATACGTGCGCTTTCGGTCACTTTAGGGAGTCGTTCCTGTTTCATCACTTTCGGTTGTTTATTTTCTCTTTCCCAGCTTGTTAAACTGGTTCATGGTGTTGCCGATGCCCTGCAACACAAAACTCTTGATGATCTCCACCGACATGTCGATGGCAGGTTGCAAGAGCTTCATGTCCTCGTCTGAGTAATGTCCGAGCACCCAATCGACCTGTCCACCACGCGGAAAGTCGTTGCCGATGCCCAGTCGGAGCCTCGCGTAATCTTGTCCGATGAGCTGAATGATGTGCCCCAAGCCGTTATGTCCGCCATTGCTTCCACTGGCCTTCAGTCGAAATTCGCCCAACGGCAACGCCACATCGTCGCTGACGACCAAGAGCCGTTGCTGGTCGATATTCTCCTTATTGAGCCAATAGCGCACCGCGTTTCCGCTGAGGTTCATGAAGGTCGTCGGCTTCAGAAGGAACACTTTCCGTCCCTTGATCGACGTCTCGGCCACATAACCATAACGCTTGTCCTCAAAACAAATATTGGACGCCTTTGCGAAAGCGTCCAATACCATAAATCCTGTATTGTGGCGGGTTCCGGCGTACTCGTCGCCAGGGTTTCCCAACCCACAAATTAAGTATTTGTCCATCTAAAGAAAAACAGAGTTCTGTCTTATCTTAAATATTACTCGGCGGCGTCGTCGGCAGCGGCAGCAGCGGCAGCAGCAGCCATAGCGTTACGTGTCATCTTGATAGAGCAGACAACAACGTCCTTGCTTGTAGCGAGCTCCAGGCCCTCGAATGAGAGCTCACCCACCTTGATGCTCTTACCGATGCGCAGAGCGGTAACGTCAACGTCGAGGTGCTCAGGAATCTGCTGATAAGGAGCGGTAACATCTATCTTGCGGATAGAGAGGTTCAGACGGCCACCGTCACGAACACCCTGGGCCAGACCGTTGAGCTTAACGGGAATACCGATGGTGATGGGCTTCTTATCGTTCACCTCATAGAAGTCAACGTGCAGAGGAGCGTCTGTCACGGGGTGGAACTGGATCTCCTTCATGATAGCTGTGTGCTTCTCGCCCTCGATGTCGAGGCAGATCACATAGATGTGAGGAGTATAGATGAGCTTGCGGAGCTCTGTGAAAGCGATGGTGAAGGCCAGAGCCTCGGGCTTGCCATCAACTTTCTTCTCACCATAAAGGTTACAAGGAACATAGCCTTCCTTACGGAGGGCCTTAGAAGCTTTCTTACCAAGGTCAACGCGCTTCTTACCTGTTACACTAATCTCTTTCATAATTGTGTTACTCTAAATTAAATTGTGAATTAATTCGCCATCACACTGGACTGTAAAAGACCTGCGCTTATGCTGCGATATGCGGCCCGCGCCCGCCTTTGCCAATCTGAAAAGCGGTGCAAAGTTACTACTTTTTATTTTAATGTGCAAAGTTTCTCTAAAAAAACAAAGTTTTATGTATCTCACGCTTGCATATATATAGTTTTTTAAGTACTTTTGCATCAATAAGTGTAATTTAGAAGAACGTAAAGGGTAAGAGCAATGATCAATCGTGAACTCATTCGCATTAAGATAGTCCAGTTAACCTACGCATACTATCAAAACGGAAATAGAAATATGGACAACGCCGAGAAGGAGCTGTTGTTCAGTTTGTCAAAGGCTTACGATCTTTATAACTTCCTTCTCGAACTGATTGTGGCCGTCACGCGCGAGGAGCGCCATCGCTATGATGTGATGAACCAGCGCGCAGAACGCGAGGGTGCGGAGCCGCCATCTAACAAGTTCGTCAACAACCAATTTGCCACACAACTCGAAGAGAACAACATGCTCAACGAATTCATCGAGGTAAAGAAATTGACATGGAAGAACGACATCGAGTTTGTGCGCAAGCTTTGCAATCAGATTGAGCAAAGCCAGGTATACCAAGACTACATGGCCGACGCCGACGACTCATACGAGGCCGACCGCGAGGTGTGGCGCAAGCTTTACAAGCAGCTTGTGCAAGACAACCCCGACATCGACACGCTCCTGGAGGAGAAGAGCCTCTACTGGAACGACGACAAGGAGGTTATCGACACCTTCGTGCTGAAGACCATCAAGCGCTTCGACCCGGCAAGAGGCTGCAAGCAGGAGCTGTTGCCCGAGTATAAGGACGAGGAGGACAAGGAGTTTGCTCGCAAGCTTTTCAGGGCCACCATCCTCAACGCCGACACCTACCAGCACTACATGAGCGACGCCTCTCGCAACTGGGACTTCGCGCGCCTGGCCTACATGGACGTAGTGATCATGCAGATCGCCATCGCCGAGATGCTCACCTTCCCCGGCATTCCCGCACAGGTCACCATCAACGAGTTTGTGGAACTGGCCAAGCTCTACAGCACCCCGCGCAGCAGCAGCTACGTCAACGGCATGCTCGACTCCATCGCCCGCTACCTTATTTCTACGGGCAAGATGATGAAGGAGATGCCCGAGCCGCGCAACCGCCAGCAGGACCGTCAGGCCAACGGCGACGGCGCTTCCACTGGCCGCGTGCGCTTTGTGCATCGCCCGAAGACCAACGAGGAGCCGAAGGCACCCGAGGCTGCCGGCACCGACAGCGCAACAACCGACCCCGCTGACGCCAATGAGGCCCACAACGCCAACGGCGCAGCACAAGACTAAAGCATAATAATTAAAAAAGAAGTAAATAAACAATGAGTACACTGGTATTGGCTGCACAGGCAGCACAACAAGGCGGTGGCATGGGTGGCATGCTCATCATGATGGTTGCCATCTTCGCCATCATGTGGTTTTTCATGATTCGCCCCCAGCAAAAGCGCCAAAAGAAGATTCGCGAGTTCCAAAACGCCTTGCAAAAAGGCACTAAGGTCGTGCTCGGTGGTGGCATCTACGGCACCGTGAAGACCATCGACCCGGCCAAGAACACGGTCGAAGTGGAAGTGGCACATAATGTTGTCCTCACCGTGGACAAGGGTTACGTCTTCGCCGACGTCGCCCAGCAGCAACCCAATGCATAAGTTGCAGCGAACATTTCAAGTGGTCAGGAGCTCCCTGTTCAGTTGGATGAACAAGGAGTTTCTGATTTTTCTGTTCTTCCTCGTGCTGAGTGGCATCTTCTGGCTGATGATGACGCTCAATGAGACCTATGAGAAAGAGCTGCCAGTGGCCGTGCGCCTCACCGGCGCCCCTGGCAACGTGGTCATGACATCGGAGATGAGCGACACCGTGCGCGTCACCGTGCGCGACAAGGGCTTCATGATTCTCTCCTACATGTCGAGCAACAAGCTCAAGCCTATCACCCTCAATTTCAACGCCTACGCAAACAAGCAGAGCGGACACGGACAAGTACCCTTGTCGGATGTGCAGCGGCTTGTGAGGCAGCAATTGTTCTCGTCGTCGACCATCACGTCGATCAAGGCCGACGCGCTCACTTTCAACTTCAACTATGGCGAGCGCAAAACCGTTGGCGTAAAGCTCATCGGCAACATCGTACCGACGAGAAACTATTACCTATCCCACGTGCAACTCACGCCAGAGAAGGTAACCATCTTCGCCTCAAGGAGCAAGCTCGATAGCATCAAGGAGGTGCAGACAGAATATGTGAACATCACCAACTTCGACGACACCGTGCGCCAAATGGTGAGAATCAAAAAGATACCGGGAGTCAAGGTGGTGCCCGAGAAGGTGAAGATGACCCTCTTGGTCGACATCCTCACCGAGGAGAGCATCAACGTGCCCATCACCACCATCAACAAGCCCGGCGACCTCACCATCCGCACCTTCCCCAACCACGTGAAGGTAACGTTCTCAGTGGGTTCCCGACTGTTCCGCCGCGTCAAGGCGTCCGATTTCCAAGTGGTCATCGATTACAACGAGGTGGCAGCCCATCCTTCCGACAAGTGCAAGCTCCACCTACGCGCCAAGCCGTCGATAGTAAGCAATGCGCGACTGGATATGACGCAAGTGGATTATCTCATCGAGCAACAATGATACGCACAGCCATCACCGGAGGCATAGGCAGCGGCAAGAGCCACGTATGCCGATTGTTGGCCCAGCGCGGCATCAGGGTTTACGACTGCGACGCGGCCGCCAAGCGACTCATGCGCGACGACGCACAGCTCCGTCAGCAGCTCACCGAGCTTGTAGGTCCGCGCGTATATATAAATAAGGTGTTGCAGAAGCCGGTGCTCGCCCAATTCCTATTGGCATCCGAGGCCAACAAGCAGGCGGTGAACGCCGTGGTGCACCCCGCCGTGGCGCGCGACTTCCTTGAAAGCGACTACCCTTGGCTGGAAAGCGCCATCCTTTTCGAAAGCGGGTTCGACCAGCGCATACGCTTCAACCGCATCGTCTGCGTCACGGCCCCCACCGAAGTGCGCGTGGAGCGCATCATGAAACGCGACAACATCAGCAGGGAGAAAGCCCTCGCATGGATAGGTTGCCAAATGTCGCAAGATGAGATGGTACGCCGATCCAACTTCGTGATCAACAACGATGGGCTCACAGACCTTGACGATCAAATAGAACTATTACTCAATCACAAATAACAGACAATAAACAATGGAAACAATTCTTTCAATCGCCGGCAAGCCAGGCCTCTACAAGCTGGTTAGCCGCGGTAAAGCAACCCTGATAGTGGAGACCATCGACGAGAAGCATCTCCGCATGCCTGCCTTCGCCACCGACCGCGTGACGAGCCTTGGCGACATTGCCATGTACACCGACGCAGACGACATCGCCCTTTGGGAGGTGCTCGCCAAGGTGGGCGAGAAGGAAGGTCTAAAGGAGGCTTCGCTCAACTATAAGAAGTGCTCAAGCAAGGAGTTGCGCGATTACTTCGCTGAGGTGCTGCCCAACTTCGACCAAGACCGTGTGCACGACAGCGACATCAAGAAGTTGCTGCAGTGGTACAACATCCTCGTGAAGAACGGTTACACCGACTTCAAGGCCGTGCTCGCTCCCACAGAGGGCGACAATGTGGACGACCGCCAAGAGCAGGAAAACGCATAAGGCCCACAAGCCTCAACCCACTACAAGGCTGCTTTCCCCCAACGGGAAGGCAGCCTTTTTTAGTTTCCACCAGCCACGTCGGGTAGAAAATCATATAAGAAACAAGAGCTGAAAACAACCAACAAACTATAGTCAAAACTACATTGTTTTTTCCTTCGAGCCAATCTTTGGCCGCAAATACGCGATTCTCACGCATTTTTGCATTGTTTTTGTAACACCCTGAAAGCCAACTTCTTACAACCACAAGGCACCGTTCAACCTACCACCTTCGACCGCCAACGTTACGAAAGATGCCTAATCGAGTTGCGAAAGATGCCTTTTCGAGACTCGAAACATGGCTAATCGAGCTGCGAAAGACCATCTTTCGCAGCTCGATTAGGCACCTTTCGCAACGGCTGCTCTCAGACGAGCCATCACCACAACTACCTAACGATACCCTCGGCAGCCATTTTACGCCCAACTCACCCATAAAAACCACGACCCCGTTCTCTATTTCGAAAGAAATAGGCGACAAACTTTTTAGCCAAAAACGCTGACAATTCCTACTGTTGCGACGCCTATGCAAGAACCTAATGTGGCAATCGGAAAAGCATTGGCAGGCAATCGAAAACAAACCAATAGGCAATCGGAAACGAACCAACAAGCAGAAAGCGACGCACCAGCAGACAGATGTCAGCACACAAATAGAACATTTCGGCGAGACGGAAGGATAGGAATCGACGAAAGAATGTTGTGAATATTCACACCCCTCACACCATCCCGCAACCCCTACAACTAACCATGGGAAGAACCTCCAGCCGCGACAGATTGTCGCACGCAAACGCCAGAATGGCAGAAAACCACAAACGGCACAATCGTTGCAGTAAGGTAAGCGTAATCGAAAATAAATAAAATAAACAAATAACATAGGAGAATATGATTATGTATACACGCAACAACTGGCTTCCCGAAGTCTTCAACGACTTCCTTAACACCGAACACATGCCTCGCACCAACGCCACCGCTCCGGCCATCAATGTGCTTGAGGACAACGACAAGTACACGGTGGAGCTTGCCGCGCCAGGCATGAACAAGGACGATTTCGACGTGAACATCAATCAGGACGGCGACCTCACCATCAAGATGGAGAAGCACCAAGGCGAGGATGCTCCCAAGGGCCACTATCTCCGTCGCGAGTTTGCCTATTCCAAATACGAGCAGACGCTCATCCTTCCCGACGACGTGAATAAACAAGACATCTCGGCTCGTGTGGCCGACGGTGTGCTCACCATCGCCCTGCCCAAGATCAAGGTGGAGGAGAACAAGGTGGCTCGTAGCATCGAGATTGGCTAACGCTTTGGCGCACAACCGTTTCGAAGCCGCATAGAAGAAAGATGAATAAGAGTAGTTTGATAGATTTATAATTGTGTGATTGTTAGTTTTGAGCCTCGGATATTAGTATATCCGAGGCTTTTTGCTACCTTTGCAAGCGATAAGCGGCCCACGGCCATCAAGAAGCAAACCTTCTGGCCGTTCGCCGTCCCTATCGTTACAACCAAACAAACACAGTAATGATGAACAACCTTACATTGTTGGCCCTCGTTCCTTCGAACGTATGGCTGCAGGCGTTGCTGCTTGTGGCCGGTGTGGCCGTAGTATTATGGGGCGCCGACAGGCTCACCGACGGTTCTGTGGCATTGGCCGAACGCATGGGCATCCCCCAGATTGTGATTGGCCTCACCGTAGTGGCCATGGGCACATCGATGCCCGAGTTTTTCGTGAGCCTGATGTCGGCCATCAACGGCACCCCCGACCTGGCCGTAGGCAATGTGGTGGGAAGCAATATTTTCAACACATTGCTCATCGTAGGCGTAGCGGCCATGGTGGCTCCCATCACCATTCTCCACACCACGGTTCGCAAAGACATACCATTCGCCATGGTGGCCTCCACCCTACTGCTGATGATGTGCTTAGACAGCGAAATCGGTCGTATCGACGCATTGGTGCTGTTCGTTTTATTCATCGTTTTCATGGTATTCACCGTTCGCGGCGCGCACCAGCCGAAGCCCACCGACGACGCTCCAGCCAACGCCGAAGCCGAAGCGAAACCCGCCATGAGTCCGTTGAAGGCCTGCCTGCTCATGCTGTTGGGCCTCGTATGCCTGGTGTTGGGCAGCAACGTGTTTGTGGGCAACGCTTCAGCCATCGCCCATAGCCTGGGCGTGAGCGACGCCGTGATCGGCCTCACCATCGTGGCCGGTGGCACCTCACTGCCCGAGTTGGCCACGAGCACCGTGGCAGCCTATCGTGGCAACAGCGGCATAGCCATTGGCAACGTGCTGGGCAGCAACGTGTTTAATATCCTCATGATTCTCGGCATCACGGGCCTCATCTCGCCCATGGCCATCCAGGGCATCACCACCGTCGACCTCACCATGATGGTTGTGTCGATCATGATGCTGTGGCTCTTCTCGTTCACCAAGTACCGCGTGGAACGATGGGAGGGCGCCGCGCTCGCCATCGTGTTCATAGGCTACATGGCGTATCTCATCAGCGCAGCCGTGGCATAAGGCGCGCAAGTGCGGAGAACCCCACTTGCGATACCAATAACAAGAACATAGGCGAGTTCCATCTCATCCAGGCGCGCATCTCCCATCAGCACAGCGCAGATGCGCCAGCCATGAGGTGGAACCGTTCGGCGTTATGCTGTTCCGATGATGAAGACTGCTCTGAGAAGGGATGGGTAAGAAAAAAGAAAGCATCATCGTTGCCATACTGAGCCTACCGAGGGTATTAAAGCCCCATTGGCAAACCCGTTTCCTCTTTAACCCAATCATCGCAGCACAAAGCGTACGTTTCACTTTTCCTTCCAGAAAGAGGAATTCTTTGGAGTTTTATTCGTAACTTTGCACCCGCAAACTTACCGAGGGGTACTTGCTCAACCCCCTTTAACAAAACAAGACATGAAAAAACAGAACCAAACCGTGAGTGTGCTGTTTATGCTTTTCAGCATACTCTTCTGCGTTTGCCTCATTGCGGCAAACGTGCTCGAGACCAAACAAATTGCCGCTGGCCCCATCACGCTGACCGGAGGGCTTATCGTGTTCCCCATTTCCTACATCATCAACGACTGTGTGTGTGAGGTGTGGGGCTTCCGCAAAGCGCGCCTGCTCATCTGGACGGGCTTCGCCATGAACTTCCTCTTTGTGGCCCTCGGTGCCCTCTGCGACGCCATTCCCGGTGCCTCCTATTGGCACAACGACGAGGGATTCCACGCCATCTTCGGCTTGGCTCCGCGCATTGCGGCCGCCTCGTTTGTGGCGTTCCTCATCGGCAGTTTCATGAACGCCTACGTGATGAGCAAGATGAAGATACGCGACGGCGGACGCCATTTCTCGGCTCGCGCCATCCTGTCGACGGTGGCGGGCGAAACATGCGACAGCCTCATCTTCTTCCCTCTGGCCTTGGGAGGCGTAGTGCCGGCCGAAGAATTGCCCGCGCTCATGCTCTGGCAAGTGGTGCTCAAGACCGCCTACGAGGTGGTAGTGCTGCCTATCACCATCCGTGTGGTGAAGGCCATGAAGCAACATGAGGGCGAAGACGTTTACGACAATGGAATTAGCTACAACGTTTTGAAAATCAAAGCTTTATAATATGCAAACAAGAGAAGAAGAGGGACTGAAGTCGCTCGGAAAGAAAACTGAATACCGGATGGATTATGCGCCCGAGGTGCTGGAGACCTTCGTCAACAAGCATCAGGACAACGACTATTGGGTGCAGTTCAACTGCCCCGAGTTCACCAGTCTCTGCCCCATCACCGGGCAGCCCGATTTTGCGGAAATCCGCATCAGTTACATCCCCGACGTGCGAATGGTGGAGAGCAAGAGCCTGAAGCTTTACCTGTTTAGCTTCCGCAACCACGGCGATTTCCATGAGGATTGTGTCAACATCATCATGAAGGACCTCATCAAACTGATGGATCCCAAGTATATCGAGGTAACCGGACTGTTCACCCCACGCGGTGGCATCAGCATCTATCCTTACGCCAACTACGGTCGCAAGGGCACAGCCTACGAGGAGTTGGCCCGCACGCGCTTTGCCCAGCACGGCCTACGCGGTTAATCGCCCACAAAACAAAATCGGTCATTAGACGCATGAACAACAATGCTTGTTCCGTCTAATGACCGATTGTTTTTATTCCCAACCGAACGTCCCTATTGAGCCAAACGTTTGACTATAAGGCGGCTGGCCGCCATTCCACTACTCGGTGGTCTGTTCCAACGCCTTCTGCGAGCGCATGGCGGCAATGGCCTTGGCGCGCCGGTTCACGTCGTTGATGTCGTTCTTGCGGTAATAGCTGCGCGAAGCCTCGCGGTCGGTAAGCACCAGCGAGTCGTCGTCGAGATAGTCGATGGAGCACGTGTCGTACGAAACGCTCTCGTAGCCCACCACCGTATTGTCCTTGCCCGAGTACTTGGGCTTACCGCTAATCATCACAAACTTGCCGTTCCAGATGTGCCATGCGATGAACCATCCCAACGGAGGATAAACCACCGGGCTCTCTTCAGCCAGCGTGCTCGACTCCTGCACATACCCCACACTGGTGGCCTCCCACTGGCGCTTCAGCCAAAAGCCATACTCGCGGGGAATGAAATACATGTTTTTCAGCGAGTCGGACATCAACCGCATGGCCTGTGCCTGCTCCTGCTTCGTCATCTTCTCATGGCCGCGCAACTGCGGCATAACGATATAGCACCAAATGCCCTTGAGCTGGTCGAGGTCGATCACAATGTCGGCCTCATGCTTATTGGTCTTGTTCAGCACCACACCAATCCAGTCCCCCGTCTTTATTCGGCCCAACACCCGGTGCTGCCTACTGGCCTTGAGGATGTTATAGGTCACGGGGTCGCTACCATCATTGGGCAGCAACACCACCACCGTGTCGGAGCACCCCTCACACGCCAGTCCGTAGATGGTGCTATCGCCCTTCAAGGGCTGGTCGTAACTGGGAAGCTGTTGAACCTTCTCAACAGGCTTCTTCTCTTCGTGGCACGCCGTCAGAGCAAGGGCGGCCAACAGGGAAACAAACAGAATCTTGACGTTCATCTTAATGTTGTTTATGGTGCGGAGATAGCGCAAACGAGCGCCATGAAAGCTTGCTTTCAAATGGCCGAGTGCAGCCTATCTTATGCAAAGATAGTTATAAAACATAAAAAAACAATCGGATAGTCCGTAATTTGATTTTTTTTATCTAATTTTGCAGCCCAGCACCAACTCCTCATTTATTAGGTATGCAAATGGGTGTTGGCTGCTATCTTTATAAAAATAAGAAATCATCAAGATAAGAATAAATGAAGAAGAAAATTCAGTTCAGTCTCGTCTATCGCGACATGTGGCAGAGCTCAGGCAAGTTCCAGCCACGCAAGGACCAGCTGGAGCGCATCGCTCCCGTCATCATCGATATGGGCTGCTTTGCCCGTGTGGAAACCAACGGTGGCGCTTTCGAGCAAGTGCAGCTCCTCGCCGGCGAGAACCCCAACGACGCCGTGCGTGCCTTCTGTAAGCCTTTCAACGAGGTGGGCATCAAAACACACATGCTCGACCGCGGCCTTAACGCCCTCCGCATGTACCCCGTGCCCGATGATGTTCGCGCCATGATGTACCGCGTGAAGCACGCACAGGGTGTTGACATCCCCCGCATCTTCGACGGTCTGAACGACATCCGTAACATAGCTCCGTCCATCAAGTGGGCCAAGGAGGCTGGCATGACACCGCAGGGAACACTCTGCATCACCACATCGCCCGTCCACACCTTGGAGTACTACGCTGAGTTGGCCGACAAGGAGATCGAGGCAGGTGCCGAGGAGATCTGCTTGAAGGACATGGCCGGCATCGGACAGCCCGCTTTCCTGGGCAAGCTCACCAAGATGATCAAGGACAAGCACCCCGAGATCATCATCGAATACCACGGACACTCAGGCCCCGGACTCTCTATGGCCTCTATCCTCGAGGTCTGCGAGAACGGCGCCGACATCATCGACACAGCCATCGAGCCTCTGTCATGGGGTAAGGTTCACCCAGATATCATCTCTGTGCAGTCGATGTTGAAGCACGCCGGTTTCGACGTTCCCGAGGTCAACATGAGCGCATACATGAAGGCTCGCGCGCTCACTCAGGAGTTTATCGACGAGTGGTTGGGCTACTTCATCAACCCCGGCAACAAGGTCATGTCGTCGCTCCTGCTCACCTGCGGACTGCCTGGCGGCATGATGGGCTCTATGATGGCCGACCTGGGTGGCATGCGCACCACCATCAACAACCTCAGAAAGAAGAAGGGCGAGGAAGAGTTGTCGATGGACGACCTGCTCATCAAGCTCTTCGATGAGGTGGCATACGTATGGCCTCGCGTGGGTTATCCTCCCTTGGTAACCCCGTTCTCACAATACACCAAGAACATCGCCCTGATGAACCTGCTCACCATGGAGCAAGGCAAGGGCCGTTTCGTCATGATGGACGACGCCATGTGGGGCATGATCCTTGGCAAGAGCGGCAAGGTTCCCGGAGAGATCACACCAGAATTGAAGGAGCTTGCAAAGAAGCAAGGCCGCCAGTTCACCGACGCCGATCCCCACACGCTGCTCCCCAACGCCCTCGACGACTTCAAGAAGGAGATGGACGAGAACGGCTGGGAGTATGGCAAGGACGACGAGGAGCTCTTCGAGCTGGCCATGCACCCCGAGCAGTATCGCAACTATAAGAGCGGCCAGGCCAAGAAGAACATGTTGGCCGATATGCAGAAAGCTAAGGACGCCGAGATTGGCGCAACCGTTTCGCCTGAGGAGGCTGCCGCATTCAAGCACGCCAAGGCCGACGCTATCGTGGCTCCTGTCAAGGGCCAGATCTTCTGGGAGTTCCAGGGCGACGGCGAGGCTGCACCCGCAGTGGAGCCTTACATCGGCAAGGCTTACAAAGAGGGCGACGCCTTCTGCTGGATCCAAGCTCCTTGGGGCGAGTTTGTCGAGGTCAAGGCCGACCTGGGTGGCAAGCTCGTAGAAATCAACGCCAAGCAGGGATCGAAGGTCCAGAAGGGCAATGTGCTGGCTTACATCCAGCGCGACTAATACGCTTTGAATCCCCTATCGAAGATGGATTATCAGAAAATCATCGACAAATATTATCCCGAGGCCAATCGGCTTCGGGATATTTTGATTCTGCATAGCCGGCAAGTGGCCGACCGTGCCTTGCGCATCTGCGACGCCCACCCAGAGATGGGGCTCGACCGCCAGTTTGTAGAGGAGGCTGCCATGCTACACGACATCGGCATCTTCCGTTGCGATGCGCCAGGCATTGCCTGCCATGGCACGGAACCCTACATCTGCCACGGCCGCATCGGAGCCGAGCTCTTGAGAAGCGAGGGCTACGAACGCCACGCCCGAGTGTGCGAGCGCCACACAGGCGCCGGACTGTCGCTCCACGACATCACCTCGCAAGACCTGCCCCTCCCCCACCAAGATTTCCTGCCCGAAACGCCTGAGGAGAAGGTCATTTGCTATGCCGACAAGTTCTATAGCAAGTCGAATCTGCAAAAGGTAAAGACCCAAGAACAAGCCGAGAAGAGCCTCGCCAAGTTCGGACAAGAGGGCCTGGCACGCTTCAAGACATGGGAAAAGCTGTTCGAAGGATAGTTAAAAATAAGAAAAACATCCATAAATCCCTTATTATTGCGTAATTTTGCAGTTCGTTGAGGACAAGCCCTCTCCAACAAGGAGGGCACACATCCTCCCAAAGGAAGGCGCTTCTTATCCAACCAAGAAACGCGTTTCCAATAAAAGGAACATAAATCTCCAACAACGAGAGCACAAACTCTCAGTAACGGGAACTCAAAGTTTCAACTACGAGGACTCAAAAACTCGACAACAAGAACTCTGAGGTTTGGCAACAAGAACTCTGAGGTTTGGCAACAAGAACTCTGGAGGGCGACAACGAAGACACACGTCTTCGGTGACGGGAACGCACTTCTCATATTTCAATAAGGGATATTCCGCAGTTTAATGAGGACGAAATCATTCATAGCACTTCTGCTTTTCGCCGTGGCATTTGCCATGGCCGATAGCTCCGTGCCCCAATTTTGGAAACGCAATAAGCCTGCCGCAGCCGATTCGGTAGGCACGGCCGATTCCATCCTTTCACCCACCGACACGACTCAGATGGACTCTCTTCAACTGGCCATCTACCGTCACAACAAGGCCATCGACGACTCCATCCGCCTCGACTCGCTCAACCGCCAGAAGAAGAACGGCATCGACGCCCCCGTGGTCTACGAGGCGCAAGACTCGCTGGTCTACGATGCCGCTTCCAACACCGCACACCTTTATGGCTCATCGACTGTCGACTACGAGAACATGAACCTCCAAAGCGACAAGATCTACATGAGCCTCGACAGCAGCCTGGTGCACGCCACAGGCTCGCCCGACTCAACGGCCGAGGATGGTCTGAAGGGCAAGCCCGTGTTCACCATGGGTCAAGACAAATACGACACTGACACAATGGCCTTCAATTTCAAGACGAAGAAGGGCCTTGTTCGCAACGCATACACTGAGCAGCAGGATGGTTTCCTCACCAGCCAGGTGTCGAAACGCAACGACAACGGTGACATTTACCTGGCTCACGGACGCTACACAACGTGCGATGCGGAGCATCCCGACTTCTACATCGCCCTTTCTCGCGCCAAGGTTCGCCCGGGCAAGGACGTGGTTTTCGGCCCCGCCTATCTCGTTGTGGCCGACGTTCCCCTGCCCTTGGCCATTCCCTATGGCTTCTTCCCCTTCACGAAGAGCTACTCCAGCGGCTTCATTATGCCTACGTATGGCGACGAGAACACACGCGGTTTCTATCTCCGCGACGGTGGATACTACTTTGCCATGAGCGACAAGTGGGACCTGAAGCTGTTGGGCGAGATCTACACGAAGGGCTCATGGGGCATCTCCGCCGCCAGCAACTACCGCAAACGCTACAAGTATAGCGGATCGTTCTACTTCAGTTACCAGGACACCAAGACCGGCGACAAGGGCATGCCCGACTTCCAAAAGCAAGAGAGCTTCAAGATTCAGTGGAGCCATCGCCAAGACGCCAAGGCCAACCCGTTCAGCTCCTTGTCGGCCAGCGTAAACTTTGCGTCGACGAGCTATGAGCGCAACAACCTGAACAGCATGTACAATCCGCAATCGCTCACCCAATCGACACGCACCTCTTCCGTCAGCTGGAGCACCACGTTCTCGAGCCTCGGACTGTCGCTGAGCAGCTCGGCCAACCTCTCGCAGAACATGCGCAACTCATCTATCGCAATGACATTGCCCGACCTGAATGTCAGCATTAGCCGCTTCTACCCCTTCCGCCGCAAGCACATGGTGGGCGATGAGCGCTGGTACGAGAAGATCTCGCTGAGCTACACGGGTCACCTGAGCAACTCCATCAGCACGAAAGAAGACAAGTTGATGCACTCGAACCTCATCAAAGACTGGCGCAATGGCATGCAACACAATATCCCGGTGAACGCCAACTTCACATTGTTCAATTACCTCAACGTCACTCCTTCGTTCAACTTCACCGACCGAATGTACTCGAACAAGGTGACCCGCTCGTGGGACGAGGAGCGCCAAGTGGAAGTTTCCGACACCACTTACGGCTTCCATAACGTTTACAACTGGAACCTCAGCCTCTCGGCAAGCACCAAGCTCTACGGTATGTACACGGGTAGCCCGCGCTTGTTCAAGAAGCATCCATGGCAAATTCGCCACGTGTTCACGCCGCAGGTGAGCTTCAGCTACGCTCCCAACTTCGGTTCGGCTCGCTACGGCTACTACGACACTTACCAGAAGACCGACGCCAACGGCAACGTATCGCTGGTGGAATACTCGCCCTATAGCAACTCCCTCTATGGCGTTCCCGGCAAGGGTCGCACGGGAAGCATCTCTTGGGACGTGAGCAACAACGTGGAGATGAAGATAAAGACCGACAAGGACTCCACAGGCTTCAAGAAGATTAGCATCATCGACGAGTTGGGTGCCTCCATGTCTTACAACATGGCAGCCGCCACACATCGTTGGAGCGACCTGTCGATGCGCTTGCGCTTGAAGTGGTGGAAAAACTACACCTTCAACATGAACGCCGTGTTTGCCACCTACGCCTACGAGCTCGACGAGAACGGCCATCCCTACGTTGGCAACCACACCGAGTGGGGCAAGGGACGCTTCGGACGCTTCCAGGGCATGTCGCAAAACTTCTCCTTCACGCTCAACCCTCAGCAACTGAAGAAGTGGTTTGGCGGAGGCGACGACAAGAAGGACAACAAGAAAGACGACAACGATGATGAGGGCATGGACACCGACGTTGAGAGCAACGTCGACGACGACATGGTGAAAGGCCAGCGTGGCGCCAAGGGCGGCAACAACGGCGGCAAGGCCGAGACCGACGCCGACGGCTATATGCGCTTCTCCTTGCCTTGGTCGCTGACCATCGGCTATGGTGTCACCATGCGTGAGGACACCCGCGAGGCCAAGTTCAACAAGAAAACCATGCGTTATCCCTACCGTTTCACGCAGACCTTGAACTTCAGCGGCAATGTGCGCATCAGCGACGGCTGGAACATCAGCTTCTCGAGCGGTTACGATTTCGAGAATAAGGAGATCAGCATGACCACCGCTTCCTTGCAGCGCGACCTCCACTGCTTCAACATGAGCTGCTCTGTGGTGCTCGCTCCCTACACCAGCTACAATTTCTCCTTCCGTTGCAACGCCGCCACTCTGACCGATGCGCTCAAGTATGACAAGCGGAGCGGCTACAGCAACGCAGTGCAGTGGTACTAAGCCCTCAATCGGTCATTAGAACGAAAAGATTAGATTATTAGGCATTTTCAACAACCAATTTGGACTAAACGCAACACCCCGGTGCCAACAATGGTTAGCACCGGGGTGTTGCGTTTTTATATCCTAAGGGGCTGTAAGGCCCTAACAGCTAATTGGTCGCCACCAGATCGGCGATCGATTTGCGCTCCCCCACTATCCAGATGATGTCACCCTGCTTGAATTGTCGCGAGGGATTGATCATCGTCAGGTCGTGCTGGCCATCCTCCAATCCCACCAACATACAGTTGTAAACGTCTCTTATGCCACTCTCCGAGAGCGACTTGCCGATAAACGGGCAGTTGGCCGAAAGCTTCATCTTCTGCAGTTTCATCTCGCGCTCCTCGATATGGGGATCCTCGGGCACCAGCTCCCCCTTGAGCGACTGTCCGAAAGCCTGCAACTGTTCGTCGTTTCCGATGACCTGCAACCTATCGCCAGGGAAGATGATGGCGTCGCCACCGGGTATGTTGATACGCTGTCGGCCACGCAGCACACTGCTGACGTGCACGCCGAAGCGCGAACTAAAGCGCAGGTTGGCCAGCGTCTGTCCGGCCCACTGCGAGTCCTTGGGAATGTCGAACGACCCAATATGAATATCGCGGTCTATCAGTTTTCCTTCGAAGAGCGGGCGCCTCTTTCCACTCACCTGCTCAGCAATGTCGCGCGAGCGGAGGTTCTGCACAAAGCGCCTCTCCATGGTGATGCTCTGCCTTTTCAGGTTTCTCGACATCACCATGAGCACGATGGCCACCACGGCCAGCGTGATGACGATGGCGTTGGCAAAGCGAGCCAGATAGTTGCAGATGTAGAACAGGATGGCGGTGGCTATGGCGCTGCGCACCAAGATGGTGAAGAGGAGCGGCAGGCGATTGAGGCGGCTCTCCGTCCACAGGGTGCGAAACTCCTCGCTATGGTTGTTTTTCATGACCAACGCACGCATGAAGGGCGACAGGCAGAGCACCGTCAGCACTCCCGTCACACCGTTGGCCCACCAGTGGGGCAGCAGGTGACGCATGAACTGGAGCACAAAGGTAAGCATCACCGCCGTCACGGCGATACACAGGATGGTATAGATCAGCGTGTTGACACCCATCTTCTTGAAGAGCCTGCGCCACAAGCTCTGCTCGGCGTTGGTCGACTGGTGGGCCACGCCCATGTGCTCAAGGCGTCGGCGCCACCTATGCGGCAAGTGGTGTTCCAACAACGAATAGGTGGGCTCAGCGGCCCTTATCATATAAGGTGTGAGAAACGTGGTGATGACGCTCACCGCCACAATGACCGGGTAGAGAAAGTCGCTGATGACATGGAGCGACCGTCCCAACGAAGCGATGATAAACGCAAACTCGCCCACCTGCGCCATGGAGAAGCCGCAGCGCATAGCCGTTCGGAGCGGTTGGCCACTGAGCATGTAGCTGAACGTGCCAAGCACCGCCTGCCCCAAGAGAATGGCCACCACCAGCACACCGATGGGTGCGGCATAGGCCACCAGCACATGGGGGTCGACCAGCATGCCCACCGACACGAAGAAGATGGCTCCGAAGAGGTTCTTCACCGGTGCCACCACCTCCTCGATACGCTCCACCTCAATGGTCTCGGCCAAGATGCTACCCATGACAAAGGCGCCAAAGGCCGAGCTGAAGCCCACCGCCGTGGAGATCCACGCCATGGCACAGCAAAGGCCGAGCGCCACGATGACCAGCGTCTCGTCGGTCATGAGTTTGCGGGTGGCCCTCAGGAACGTGGGCACCACATACAGTCCGACCACGAACCACAACACCAAGAAGAAGCCGATGCGCACCAGCGACCCAAGCATCTGCCCGCCATCGGGGTTGCTGCCACTGGCAATGGCCGACAGCATCACCATCATCACGATGGCCAGAATGTCCTCCAGGATGAGAACGCTCATCACCAGTCGGGCAAACGACTGCTGCAAGAGCCCCATGTCGTCGAACGCCTTGTAGATAATGGTTGTCGACGACATGGCCACCATACCGCCCAGGAAGATGCAGTCCATGCGGTCCCAGCCGAAGGCCCCCGCCACTCCCATGCCCATCATGAGCATGAAGAAGATGATGCTTACGGCCGCTATGACGGGCGCCATGCCCATCTTCAGGATTTTCTTAACCGAGAATTCGAGTCCCAATGCGAAGAGCAGGAACGTCACGCCAATGTCGGCCCATGTGTGTATGTCGCCCTTGTCGACCACCGACATGGTGTAAGGCATGTGTGGCGACACCACGAATCCGGCCACGATGTAGCCCAGCACGAGAGGTTGTTTCAGCCGTTTGAACACAAGGGTCACCACGCCGGCCACCACAAGGATGAGCGCCAGGTCTTTAATAAGGTTGGGAAGTTCTGCCATAAAGGAATGTGTTTGTATGTTATGATGGCCTGAGCCGCTCGCCGGCCCCGCCCAAAAAGCAAAAAGGGGCACATCTACATGCGCCCCTTATCTCATACTGATTGTGCTAACACGAGCATTGTTGATTGTTTGCAAATTTACCTAAAAAAG
>ENA-OPMP01000002-OPMP01000002.1-human-gut-metagenome-genome-assembly--contig:-NODE-2-length-181758-cov-27.139524_pt1 | contig 181758 bp, 135 predicted proteins | sample MGYA00241527_ERZ501751 | MGnify/ENA primary metagenome ERZ501751 (study PRJEB25962, sample SAMEA2042647) | human gut metagenome | biome: human gut; feature: human-associated habitat; material: faeces... | reverse complement strand
CAAGATGCCGAAAGAAACGCTGACAAGAGTTGAAAAGAATCCATAAGATCCTAACAATTCACCTGTTTCGGTCTAATGATCGATTTGGGTTGAAGGTTAAGTTTGGTGGAAGCCAATGGTTTGCAAACGAGAAAGACGAGTCGTTCAAGAGTAGTATCGGACAGATTTATCAAACGTTTGATGGGCAGGAACTTTACCCTTCCGTAGAGGAGAAGGCGGCCATGCTGCTTTATCTCGTGGTGAAGAACCATTCGTTCAGCGACGGAAACAAGCGCATTGCGGCCATGCTCTTCCTGTGGTTTCTCAACAACAACCATGTGCTCTATGCCGAAGATGGTCACAAACGCATTGCCGACAACACGCTTGTGGCCCTCACTTTGATGATCGCAGAGAGCCGAACGGAGGAGAAGGATGTCATGGTGAAGGTGGTGGTGAACCTGATCAACAAAGACAACCAATAGGCGTGGACCTTGAAGTGGTAGTATAGATAATCATCATAGCATAGGTAAATGATTTCAAAACAGCGCATAAGCCATTTCTTGCAATCGTTAGGCGGCATTCTGATGCGGCCTATTGGGGAGAGCTTGGCTTTCTTCATCTCCATGTATTTGTTGGGAGTCGTATGTGTGTTGTTTGTCCCTTACGATAGCAGTCGGTTGGTTGGGGTGTTCCAACTCTTTGCCGACCTGTACCTGTTGTGCGCTTTTCTGCTCTTGGTTCCGCAGCGCTTTCGGCCCTTTACGAAAGGTGTGTTATATGCGTTGTTCTACGTTGTTGCCTTGATTGATGCCTTTTGCTATGCCCATCTTGGTACCGCTTTCTGTCCAACGTTTCTGCAACAGGTCATCTATACGAATCCACGCGAATGTTCGGAGTTCCTTTCGCTTATCACGTGGAGCGATCTGTGGTCGCCTTTCGGGTTGGTTCTGACGCTTCTTGGAGCCCACATCCTTTTAGCCATTTGGCCTCGGAAACCCAAATGGATGGGGTTGGCCCAGATGCGAAACCTATGCAAGCCCGTCTGTGCCGTTCCCGTATGTTGCCTTTTCTTTGTAGGATTTTTTGCCACAATCGATAGTCGCGAGTATGTCTTTTATCGTGTAATATGTGGTCTCGACGAACTGAACGTGCAGCGAATGAAGGACTTTGAGCCCAAGACGAAATACTATCTTCCCATCTATCGCTTGGCTTATTCGGTTTCGGAGAATATCCAGCAAGCTGCCATCTGTCGCGATCTTGCGAAGTCGTTGGACAAAGCGGTGGTGACGTCGCGCCTTTCTTCCGGGCCCCATATTGTCCTTATTATTGGTGAGAGTTGCAATAAGCGACATTCCTCGTTGTATGGTTATGACAAGTTGACTACGCCTTGTCAGCAGCGAATGTATGATACCGGACGACTGGCGGTATTCTCCGACGTGGTGAGTCCGTGGAATGTTACATGTGAAGCCTTCCAATCGATCATGACCACCCATTGCATAGGCATGGACGGCACGTGGGCGTCGCAGCCCTTGTTCCCGCACCTGTTTCGTCTGGCAGGCTATCATACGGAGTTCTTCAGTAATCAATATTTGGCCAATACCGTAGGTTTTAGCGCGTTTAAGGAGGAGATCTTTATGAGCAACGCGCGCTTTAGCCATGCCATGTTTGATGTTCGCAACGATTCGCTCCATCGCTTCGACGATGGGTTGATTGACGATTATCGTGCTCTGACGGGTAAGTCGAACAAGCCAAAACTGAGTGTTTTTCATTTCTTAGGGCTCCATTTCGATTTTAGTCAGCGGTATCCGGCCTCACGGGTCGTGTTTGCGGAAACCGATTATAGCCGCAAGGACTTAAACGCCGAACATCTTAAGCTCTTGGCAGATTACGACAACGCCTATCGTTACAACGACTCTATCATAGGCGAGATCGTGAAGATGGTTGATCAGGAGGAGGCGATTGTAGTGTTTCTTTCTGACCATGGCGAGCGCATTTTCGATGACAACACACAGGAATGGGGCCGTACCTTGGAGTGGAGTGCGGCCAATATACGTCAGCAATACGACATCCCGTTTTGGATTTATGTCACCGAGAGGTACAAGTCGTGCCATCCTCGGATGTGGCATGACATACAAGACGCTCGGCGCCGACCCTTCATGACCGACGCGGTTTCGCACGTGTTGTTGCATTTGGCAGGCATTCAAACGCCATGGTATTCGCCCGTTCATGATGTGTTGAGCCGCAAATACGATCCGCAAAGACCACGAATCCTCAATAGGGAACGAAAATATGCTTATTGACAAGGGCGTCTTCGGTGGGAAGAAACCAGACGAACCGTCAATCTGTTAGGTTGTTTTCCCCCTTTGGCACACACCATGTTGTCAATTGGTTAGGTTGGTTTTTCCCTTTGGAATAGTCTGTGACGTCCGTCGGTTTTAAGGGTTTTGTCATTCGTGGGCCGCGTTTATGCGTCCTTGCGCTTTCCCCATGAAAGTTCCCTTTTTTACAGCCGGAGCCCCCTGGACTTGCGCATCGTTGCTTTTTGTCGCTTTTCCCGTTATGTGATCGCACCCAATGTTTTCTGCAATATCATTGTAACTCGCTTGTAACAAGGGCTTAACCGATTGGAACCAAATAGTCGTTGTTGGGTCGAGAAATGTGGAATTATGGAGGACAACGTCGGAATATTTGTTGTTATTACCCTAATATTAAATAATTTTTTGTATCTTTGCGAATGTTATCTCACTAAGACAGTCGCATGATAGAACGCTTGATAGATAATTTAAGCTATTCCTTAGATGGCATGTTTAGTTACATGACCCCAAGGCTGTGGATGCTTGGCGTTGTGTTACCATTCTTTTTGGCCATGTGTTTTACGGCCCTTGTTCACCCTTTGATCGTGAAAATGGCCGCCAGCCGCAATATGTTTGATGTTCCCGACAGCCGCAAACTGCAGTCGCGTCCGGTGCCTGTGATGGGCGGAATGGCCGTGTTCTTCGGTATCGTGGTGGGCGCGGGAGCCACCAGTGTGTTCTTCAACAGTTACGCCCTTTTCACCTGTATCATTACGCTCACGGTGATGATGTATGTCGGTATGGTCGACGATCTGCTGGGGCTCAGCCCCACTCTCCGTCTCATCATTGAGATCTGCTTGGTAGGTTTCATTGTTTACATGGACAAAACCAATATCAATGACATGCACGGGTTGTTTGGTATAGGCAAGCTACCTGTGTATCTCAGTCTGCCGTTGTGTGCCGTTTCGTGCGTGGGTATCATCAATTCCATCAACCTCATCGATGGTGTCGATGGTCTCTCGAGCGGCATCTGCATATTCGCTTGCTTATGTTTCGGCATTGTGTTTTGCTCATCTTATGATGGTACGATGGCCGTCATGGCCTCTCTGGCTGCTGGAGCGTTGGTGCCATTCTTCTTCCACAATGTGTTCGGATTGAAGAGCAAGATGTTTGTTGGCGACTCTGGCACATTGATGTTGGGCATGTTGATGAGCATCTTCTGCATGCGAATGATCGACAACACGTCGCTGGCGGCCTTGAACCACCCGCGCCTTGGCGTTGTGGCATTCTCGTTGAGCGTGCTCTCCGTGCCCGTCTTCGACACCTTGCGCGTTATGTTTGGTCGCATCTTCCGCGGCATATCGCCGTTCCATCCCGACCGAAGCCACCTTCACCACCTGTTCATTGAGTTGGGCTTCTCGCATATTGGCACTTCCGTTTCGGTCATTTCCCTCAATGCGTTCAACGTGTTTTGTTGGCTCCTTTGCTACCTCTTTGGCGGCGATGCCACTGAGCAGTTCATCGTTGTGGTCGTAGTTGGTCTGCTCAACACCATTGGCTTCTACTATTCCGTGCGCAAGATGAACCACCAACGCGCACCCTATCGTGCGCTCCGTTGGCTCGCCCGCAAGAGCCACACGGAAGTGGGGCGCCCCTTCATGACCATGCGCCGACTGATGGACTCAATCTAACTCGTGCGTGACCTTTGCGCTCAGTCGCTTTGGTTGCTGACCAAATGGTGGCATATGCGCTCTCTTTGCGTTAAACTTGTATAATTTTTGGAGCCAGAGATTGACGATTGTTTGCTTTTTGTTCATTATTTATTACTTTAGCGGAATCAAACAATCGTCAATTCCTTTTGCCCTATGAAATGTGCTTTACGATACTTATTGACGGCGCTCCTCTTATGGATGCCGTTGTGTAGTGGCCTTCTTCGTGCCGACAATCTCGATGCGTTGGAGAACCGTCTGCGCCAAAATCAACAGATACAAGAGAAGGTTTACGTCCACACCGACAACACTTGTTACTTCATTGGCGACACCATCTGGTACAAAGCCTACGTGGTTCGCGCCGACAACCTGCACCCCACCGACATGAGCAAGATGCTCTATGTGGAACTGTTGGCCCCCGATGGCGTGGTGGTCGCCCGCCAACGCGTGGTGGTAAGCGACAAAAACTACACCTGTGGACAGTTTGCCCTCAAAGACAGCCTGTACAGTGGTTACTACGAGATACGCGCTTACACCCGTTGGATGCTCAATTTCAACGTCAAGTTACGTCCCTATACCCGCGACGATCGCGCCCTGTTCTACAATTATCAGATGGCCGCCGACTATTACCGCGATTGGGAAGACCTGTACAGTCGTGTGGTTCCCGTGTATAGCCGTCCCCGTGAGGCAGGCGACTATGATGGCAAATACATGTACGCCCGCCCCAAGCGTGAGGTACCGTTTGTAAAGAAAGACAAACTCCTCTGCAAGTTCTTCCCCGAGGGAGGCACGCTCGTCGAGGGTCTTAAGAGCCGAGTGGCGTTTGAGGTGACCGACCAAGACGGTCAGGCGCTTACCATTGGCGGCACGCTCGACGGCAAAACCAAGTTTAAGCCCACCCACATGGGGCGTGGCACGTTCTACTATACGCCTTCAGATAGCACACATGGGCGGGTGACGTTCCAATGGAAAGGCGACAAATACAACTTCCGATTACCCAAGGCTGAAGAAGCCGGCGCCGTGCTTGAATTGCAAAATCCCGACTTCGACGGTCACACCCAGAGTCCAACGTTCGCCTTGCGCAGCCGTGGTTGCGCACCAGCCGCCTACGCCGTGTTGTGCCGAGGCAAGTTGCTTCAGTTCCAACGCCTGCAGGGCTCCACTACTGTTACGCCCGATGTAAGCCAGTTGCCCACTGGCGTCAACGAGTTGATGATATTCGATGCGGAAGCCAACGTGCTTGCCGACCGTCTCTTCTTCGTGAACCATCACGACATGGGCACGCCGCTGCAGGTAAGCACCGATAAGCTCGACTATAAGCCTTACGAGCCCATCCAGCTCCATATTGCCGCCACCGATGGCACGTCGGGTATGCCCGTTTCCGTGTCTTTGCGCGACACTCGCACCGACGACTCGTCGTACGACGATGGTAACATGCTCACCGACCTGTTGCTTAGCAGCGACCTGAAGGGCTTCATTGCATCGCCCGCCTACTATTTTGCAGGCGACGACGCTGAGCGTCGGCAGGCCCTCGACGTGCTGATGTTGGTGCAGGGATGGCGCAAATATACGCCGCTCGCCACCGATAAGAAACAGGTGGGACTGGGCCAGATGGTGTTTCGCCGCCTGCGCTATACGCCAGAGAAGACCCTTACCGTGGAAGGCATCGTTCGCAAGCAGCTCGATGTGCCCATGCTGTTTGTCGATGATGTGCAGGGTCTCAGTTCCGGAACGAGCGTTGCGAGCCTGATGGCCGAGAAGGCCGCCAATGCCGTGAGCCAAGGAGGCATCACCATGAGTGGTTGGAACGCAGGCAACAATGTGGCCGAGGGAAGTCTCGAAGACACCGAGAACTCTCAGCCCGACGGCAGTTCGTCGACCGACGACGCATCTTCCGACGCCAATGCCACGCAAACAGGCACTTCCGAGGGTAGCTACTTGGGCGTCAATCAGCGTTCCATCAAGCACGAGGTGCTCATCGAGGCCGAGGTGGAAAAGGATGGAATGAGCGCCGGCAGTGTGCAGGAGACCCACGACGGAGGCCAGTTTCTCTTCCAGATACCCCCATTCTACGATAAGGCCGTGCTGTTCCTTACCGCTTACGACCGTAAGGATTCGCTGAAGCGTTGCCTCACGGCCGGTCAGGATAAGTATCGTTTCGATGAGGAGAGGTACCCCGATTATTATGTCACTCGCCATCTGTTTTATCCCGTTTTTGCCCATCCCTACAACTATTATCAGACCCACCTGCCTGATATTGGCACCTCATTGGTTATCGGTGAGGACAGCATCGACAATAGCTCGTCGGATGGCGCTCGCACGCTTCGCAACATTAGCGTGAAGGCCAAGCGTCGCACCCGTCGCGCCCTCGACTACTCTAAGCCCGCCTATGTGGCCGACGCCTACGACATTTACAATGAGGCCACCGACCGCGGACTGTCGTGGGGTGTGATCAACATGGGCGCTTTTCCACCCACGGCCTGCCAAACCGTCTACGGCAACATGAACCGTTACCGCTCTTACAATGTGGTAGGAAAGCTCGATCGTTACACGTTCTACACCAATTTCATCCCCATGCAGGATATCATCAAGAACCGTTCCGATGCGGCCCTGTTCAAGGACCTGCACCTCAACCGTGTAGACAGCATCAGGTTCTATACCGACTTTGAGCCACGCAACTACACCGATCGTCATACGGAACAGCTCAATCTGGAGGATGTAGTGGTCGTTTATGTGCCCGTTGCCGACGATGGCAAGCGCTTCACCTATCGTGATCGCCGCATCATGTTGGAAGGCTTCACCTATCCCGAGGAGCATTACAGTCCCGACTATAGTACGCAGAAGCCCGCCGAACCTACCGATTACCGTCGCACACTCTATTGGAACCCCAATGCCGTGCTCGACGAGAATGGTGAGTTTACCGCCACGGTTTACAACAACAGCAAGGACACCCGTGTCAAGGTCTCGGCCGCTGGACAAGCCGCCGACGGCAAGTTCTTCGTTCAAGAGTAGGCTGCGCACCCCGCCCCTCATAACGCCTCACGCCATACGGCGCCCGCAATGATTGCAGCGCAAGCCGTATGGCGTGAGGCGTTTGCGTAAATGCGAAGTCGCACCAACGACATGAGGGCTCAACGCGCTTGTGCGAACGAGCCCTTGTAGCTTGACAGTTTAACAACTCTTGGCCAACAAATGGCCGGCCACTACGGCCACAAAGCCCACGGCAACGCTGCCCGCCACATAGAGCAGCGTGGTGAGCGAGTCGCCTCCTTTGGCAAGCGAAGCGCTTTCGTTCATGAAGGTGGAGAAAGTGGTGAATCCGCCACAGAAGCCTGTGGTGAGCAATAGCTTGGCCGAGGGCGACAACCATCCGCTACCCACATTCAGTCCGGATAGGAACCCCAGTAGCAGACAGCCCAGCACATTGACGGTGAATGTGCCCAATGGAAAGTTGAGGCTTGCATGCGTGGCAATTAGTTTCGAAACACCGTAACGCATGCCACCGCCAAAGAAACTGCCCAAACTCACAATCAATAACTCTTTCATATTATTATAATAGGTGTAAACCAACGTTTTCTTTCTTCTTGCAAAATTACGCTTTTTCGTCCACAAGACGTTGCCATAGCCCATGTTTTTGTTTTCCACACGGTTTTGTAACACCTATTTTGGCTCGTAGGGAAGGGCAACAAGCATGCGTTGTGATTGTCATACCATTGTAACATGCCTGCAAAAAACCTGTAACATGATCGTCGTAATTTTGCCACCATATTAAAATATGGAGATCCGTCGACGAGGTGTTTGCCCGTTTGGCCGACAACGGCATACGCCTTGTCGACGAGACGCAGCTCACCGACGACCAGAAGGTTTACCTCCGCCAGTTCTTCTACGACAGGTTGAACGGACTGGTCAACCCCATTGGGCTCAACGAGATCGACAACCTCGGACGCCTTGAGGACAACCGCATCTACCTGTTGGTGGAGCGCAAGGAAGCTGGCGACGACGGCATGACCCGCTACGCCATAGTGAAGACTTCACCCTCATAGCCGACAGTGCGAAGGCCAAGCGCATCATTGTGCCCAATATGGGACTGGCCGATGGAATGATCAATGAAATGATAATAGGATTGAAATGAAAAAGATTGCATTCTTGTTGCTGAGCCTTGTTGCTGCGGCACCTATGGAAGCGCAGAACGTTCGCGTAGGCGGAACGCTGCGAGGCAAGTATGAGTACCAAACCCACGAGAAGGAAGGCCGTTTCGAGGTGCGCACGGCGCGTGTCAACGTGTCGGGCGACATCAACCCCATGGTGTCGTACAAGGCCGAGATCGACTTATGCGACGAGGGCAGCATCAAGATGCTCGACGCTTACACCAAGATTAAACCGTGGCGCACGCTCGACTTTACCATTGGTCAGATGCGCGTGCCCTTTACCATCGACGCCCATCGCTCGCCCCACCAGCAGTACTTTGCCAACCGCTCTTTCATCGCCAAACAGGTTGGTAATGTGCGCGATGTGGGTGCGAGCTTGGGCTACACTTTCGGCGTGGGATTCCCGATCATTGTGCAGGCTGGTATGTTCAACGGGTCGGGACTCACCAACCAGAAGGACTTCTGGACCCATCAGGTGAACTTCTCAGCCAAGGCCCAGTTTCTGTTGCCTTTCGGTCTCGACGTGGTGCTCAGCGCCCAGAAGGTGAAACCCGACGCCGCCACCGTCATGATGTACGACGCCGGCCTGACCTATCACCGCCGAGGCTTCATCGCCGAGGCCGAGTATCTCTATAAGCATTATGCCGACGGCGCCTTCCATCCGGTGCATGCCTTCGACGGCTTCGTGAGCTACGACATTCCCCTTCGCAAGTGCCTGTTCACCAAGGTGTCGCCCTTGGTGCGCTACGACTATATGAGCGACCACAGCGATGGCAAGCGCTACCTCGACGACAAGGCCAACACCGCCGGCCAACTCGTCATCAACGACTATAAGCGAAGCCGCATCACAGCGGGCGCCACGTTGAGCTTCGACAAGCCGTTTGTCTCTGAGATACGCGTCAACTACGAGAAATACCTCTACCGCCACGACGCCCTGCCGAAGGTGAGCGAGCGCGATAAGATTGTGGTGGAGTTCATGACCCATTTCTAACACACAGGTCATTCCCAATCGCTTTGGTTAACGGTTGGGGACTAATTGTAACCATATTGTAACATGGTTGTAAAAACTGTGTAACACGCACAACCTAATTTTGCAGCCTGAAAGAACCAATCAAACAAAAGTTTCAATGGAAACCATTTATCTTTGCATCGTTATTTTCCTGCTCTGCCTGGCCGTTTTCGACCTTTTTGTGGGTGTGAGCAACGATGCCGTCAACTTCTTGCAGTCGGCGGTGGGTGCCCGTGTGGCCGCCTTTCGCACAGTGTTGATCATTGCCTCCGTGGGTGTGGTGCTCGGAGCGGTGCTCTCCTCAGGCATGATGGATGTGGCGCGCCACGGCATCATGATGCCCGACCGCTACTCGTTCCACGAGGTGATGACCATCTTCTTGGCCGTTATGGTGACCGATGTGATCGTGCTCGACGTGTTCAACACGCTCGGCATGCCCACGTCAACTACCGTTTCGCTTGTGTTTGAGCTTTTGGGTGGTACGGCCATGCTGGCCATGCTCAAGGTAATGGCCGACCCCGACCTCGACTATGGCATGCTGCTCAACTCCAGCAAGGCCCTGCAGGTTATTATCGCCATCTTCGTTTCGGTGGCCATATCGTTTGTCGTGGGTATGGTGGTGATGTGGATCAGTCGTGTGGTGTTTACGTTCAATTACGGCAAACACTCGCGCTACAGCATCGCCATCTTCGGCGGCATAGCCTTCACGGCCCTAAGCTATTTCATCTTTTTGAAGGGTGTGGGCAAGAGTCCCTATCTGAGCGACGGCGTTCGCGACTATATCGACACAAACACAAATATGCTCTTGGTGCTGACGTTCATCGCCTCCACCATCGTGATGGAGGTGCTCCATCTGATGAAGGTCAACATCTTCCGCTTCACGGTGCTCATGGGCACGTTCGCCCTGGCCATGGCTTTCGCCGGCAACGACCTGGTCAACTTCATCGGTGTGCCCTTGGCAGGTCTCGATTCTTACCAGGATTATGTTGCCAACGGCCATGGTGTCGGCATCGATGGCTTTATGATGTCGTCGCTCATGGAGAGCGCAAAGACCCCGCCTTTCTACCTCATGGCCGCCGGAATCATCATGATTGTGGCGATGGCTACCTCTAAGAAGGCCCAGAACGTTATCAAGACGTCGGTCGATCTGGCCCGTCAGGACGAGGGCGATGAGATGTTCGGTTCAAGTCGTGCCGCCCGCGCCATCGTGCGTTTCTGCCAAAGCATGATCGAGATGGTGGTGGCCATCTTCCCCGTAGGCTTGCGTAAGTGGATCAACCGCCGCTTCAATGCCAACGACGTGGAGCTGAAAGACGACAAGGCCGCCTTCGATGTGGTGCGCGCTGCCGTGAACCTCGTCATTGCCTCCATGCTCATCACCTTCGGTACCAACCACCGCTTGCCGCTCTCTACTACCTACGTTACCTTCATGGTGGCCATGGGTACGAGTTTGGCCGACCGCGCCTGGAGCCGCGAGAGCGCCGTGTTCCGCATCACGGGTGTGCTGAGTGTGATTGGCGGATGGTTCCTCACGGCTGGTGTGGCCTTCCTCGCCTGCGCCTTGGTTTGCCTCTGCATGTGGTATGGCGGCATCGCCGTGCAGGTGGCCTTCATCGTGCTGGTTATCTTCTTGCTCATACGCAGCAACCGCCAGTACAAGCGCAAGCAGGAGACGACCAAGAAAGACGACGACAACTTCCGCCTCATGATGCGTACCCGAGACCCCGAACTGGTGTGGGAGATGCTTCGCAACCATGTGCGCAACACGCAGTCGAAGGTGTGCCGTTTGGCCTTGGAGCAGTATAACGCTGTGCTCGACGGCTTCAACACCCAGAACGTGAAGATGCTGCGTGGTAGCGACAAGACGCTGCGCCGCGAGCTCGACGTGCTGAAGAAATACCGTCGCCAGGAGTTGCTCGGCTTGAAGCGCTCGCCCATGGATATTGCCATTGAGCGCAACACGTGGTTCCATGTGGGCATCAACTCCGACCAACAGTATATCTACACCTTACGCCGCATGATGCTGCCTGTGAAGGAGCATGTGGACAACAACTTCACCCCGGTGCCCGCCGCTTACATCAGCGAGTATGAGCCCGTTCGACGCCGTGTGAACGACTTGATGAAGATGACCTGCGAGGCCATTGAGACCAACCGCTACGAGCAGTATCGCGGTGTGCTGGCTGAGGCCGATGTGTGCAAGGACGACCTCTCGGTCATTCGTAAGATCCACATCAACCGCATGCAGAAGAGTGGCACCAGCAAGATGATGCAGGTCGACATGGTTTACCTGAACCTCTTGCAGGAGACCCAGCAGCTGCTCAGCGTGATGCGCCACCAGTTGCGCTCCGCCAAGAAGTTTATGGAGGATTGATGTAAACCTCAGGACAATGGGTTGAAAGATTCATGAACATGTTCATGAGGATTTAGGATGATAGCTGGTTGCAAGCCAGCATGGTGAAGGGCAAGCTACAGAGGAGGCTTGCCCTTTTTGCCGCTTGGGCGATGGGTGGGGTGGGTAGCGTTTCTGAACGTGAGAACTGCCACGGACAACCTTGTGGCCCCTGAAAAAGGTTGGCATGTATCCCCCTTTTTTAACACTTATCCGCCAACAAGGAAGCTCTTGGTTGCAAATGCGCGCTTCTCGTGTGTTTTATGCAAATGGCTAATAATAAGGCACTTGCGATTACGCGTGGCGTTTCCCCTCCCCCGATTCCACATTTTTTGCCATGAAACATGCCTAACCGAGGTGCGAAACATGGTCTTTCGACGCTCGAAACATGCCCGATCGAGGTGCGAAACATGCCAAACCTCAAGAAGAAACATGCCTAACGGTGAGCCCTGCTCTTAGATTTCATCTCGCCAAACCGTAAAAACGCCATTTGGGTTCTCTATCTCGCGCAAAATCTCTACACAACTTTTTAACCAAAAAACGATACAAAACAGGTTGCCATAGGGATGAGGCGCTCATGGGTCTATGGCTTTGCCGTGATGGGGTGGGGGCGATAAGCGAGCGAGGAGGTGGGCGGAGGGCGTTGGGTAATGGCTTGGATGTTTGTGCAAAAAATGACGTATGGGCAAAAAAAACTGATTACCGGCATATCTGCCAAGTAATCAGCTTAAAGAGTTTTGGCCCTTAGCCTTTCAAGAAGGCCAACGAGCACCAGCGATGGTTAGGCCTTCTTGGCCTTCTTCTCTGCCAAGGCGGCGCGACGGCTGCTCAGCATCATAGAAACCTTGAGGTCAATCTGGCGACTGCTCAATTCGTTCATCGTTGTCAATTTGTCATTCATACTACAATCTTTTTATCCTTTAATACGTCCGCAAAGTTAATCAGGTGGTGCGATATATCCGTCATCTGAAACGAAAAAAATGGGTTCGCACTTAATTATTTGATATACGTCAATTTTACACTTGATGTAAATCAATTTGGCTATTTGGTGGAGAATTCTTCTTTTTTGTTTCGTTCCGTTGACCCATGTCAAGAAGAACGACCCATGGGAAAATTTGCTTGGGGAATGGTTGCGTGGGTCGGAAAGAGTCAGTACCTTTGCAAGGTTCGCTTGAAAGCAACCTGCTGTTAAGGAGTTTTGTCAATGAAGGCAAAAGGTAAGCATGGTTGGCTTTTCTCCAACCGAACAGATGTTTTTATTATAAAGAAAGGTTTCAATATGATGATTTATGTAGGATTCGCCGCCATTGTCATGGCCCTCGTGTGCACCATGGGCATCCTGTGCGGTAAGATTGATCTCGGCAAGTAGGCCGATTTCAATCTTTTTTCGTTTTCTACGGATCTGTTTTTCAGTACGTATCAACATTCCATTCATCAGCGTTCCGATTCCTCATTCTATCGATTCACAACGCATCACTAAAATATTTAAGCTATGGATTATCTTCCTCACGACCCAGCCATTTTGGTTTCGAGCATCAATCTCTATCTCCGCGACGAGATGTACGACACCCTGGAGGCCCTTTGCTACGCTTACGGGCGCGACCCCGAAGAGCTGAAGGCTTATCTGCGCGACAACGGCTATTATTACGACGAGAGCCAACGGCAGTTTAAGGTGGCTTAAGGCGGGGTGCCGCTACACCTTATTATATATGTAACCCTCGCTCCCCCAATGAATCCCCGAGGTGCCCTATGTTCCCCCCTTGGAGGGGGTTGCGGTTACGTTATGTTAGAAATGTAACAAAAAACATAGCAAAATGTTGGGTTTGCTCAATTACTTTTTGTAATTTTGCCGCCATAATTTTAGTAGATTATGTGTGGAATAGTAGGTTACATAGGGCATCGTGATGCCTTCGACATCTTGGTAAAAGGACTTCATCGTTTGGAATATCGTGGTTACGACTCGTCGGGAGTGGCACTCGTCAATGGTGCCGACGAGTTGCATGTGTATAAGGCAAAGGGTAAGGTGAGCGACCTGGAGCATGCCGCCGAAGGCAAAGACTGCAGCGGCACGGTAGGCATAGCCCACACCCGTTGGGCCACCCATGGTGAGCCGTCGGTGCGCAACGCCCATCCCCATGTTTCCAACTCAGGCAATCTTGTCATCGTTCACAATGGCATCATCGAGAACTTCGCCTTGCTTCGCGACCAGTTGAAGCAGCGTGGGTTCCATTTCAATAGCGACACCGACACCGAGGTGCTCGTCAACCTCATCGAATATGCGCAGCAAACCCACCATTGCAACCTCGCTGAGGCGGTGCGCCATGCCCTGCGCAAGTGTATCGGCGCTTACGCCATTGCTGTGCTCGACCAGCGCGATCCCCACACCTTGGTGGCCGCACGCAAGGGCTCGCCTATGGTGATTGGCATTGGTGAGAACGATAGCGAGTTTTTCATCGCCTCCGACGCCACTCCCATCGCCGAGTACACGAAGAATGTGGTGTATGTGGATGATGAGCAGATCGCCGTTTGTCATCCCGGTCAGCCACTCGACATTACCGACCTCAGAAACCAGCACGTAGACGTGTCGGTGAAGACCATCGACATGGATCTCGACATGCTCGACAAGGGAGGATTCCCCCATTACATGCTGAAGGAGATATTCGACCAGCCCAATTGCCTGCGCGACTGCATGCGTGGCCGACTCTTCGCCGAGGACGACATGGGTGGCAACGACGCCTACGACCCCTCGACAGGTTACGCCGACCCCAATGTGCACAACGATGTGGTGCTGAGCGCCGTGCGCAACAACCGCGACCGTCTGCTCTCAGCTTCGCGATTCATCATTGTGGCGTGTGGAACATCGTGGCACGCTGGCCTCATCGGCAAGCAGCTCATTGAGCACTACTGCAAGATTCCGGTGGAGGTCGACTACGCGTCGGAGTTCCGCTATCGCGACCCGGTGATCTATCCCACCGATGTGGTGATAGCCATCTCGCAGAGTGGTGAGACCGCCGACACGCTGGCAGCCATCAAACTGGCCAAGGAGAAGGGCGCTTGCATCTTCGGCATCGTCAACGCCGTGGGTTCGAGCATCGCACGCGAGACCGACACGGGCATCTATATCCATGTGGGACCGGAGATTGGCGTGGCTTCCACCAAAGCCTTCACGGGGCAGCTCACATGCCTCATCCTCCTGGCTTTGGCCCTCGGACACACCAAGGGCACCATCGATGAGAAGGAGTATGTGGATATGATTCATGAACTCAACGCCATCCCCGCCAAGATCGAGGAGGTGCTGAAGCACAATGAGGACATTCGACTCCTGGCGCGTACCTACACCTACGCCACCAATTTCCTCTACCTCGGACGAGGTTGGAACTATCCGGTGGCCCTGGAGGGAGCGCTCAAGCTGAAGGAAATATCATACATCCACGCTGAGGGATACCCCGCAGCCGAGATGAAGCACGGCCCTATCGCTTTGGTCGACAACATGATGCCGTGCCTCTTTGTGGCCACGCACCACAAGGGATACGAGAAGATCATATCGAACATGCAGGAGGTGAAGGCGCGTGGCGGACGCATCATCGCTGTGGTGTCGGCCAACGACGATGAGGTGAGCAAGATTGCCGACGCCGTCATTGAGGTGCCCGACACGTTGGCCCCGCTGGCCCCGCTGCTCTCCGTCATCCCCTTGCAGATGTTGGCTTACCACATCGCCGTGGAGAAAGGACTTAATGTAGACATGCCACGAAACCTCGCCAAGAGTGTCACCGTGGAATAACCGATTCTGTCATGAACTATTTTATCATTGAAAACGATGCTCAGCAAGGACCGTTCTCGGTGGCTGAGCTGAAACTGAAAGGCATTGGGTCAGACACGCTGGTCTGGACCGACGGAATGGCTGAGTGGGCTCCCGCTTGGCAGGTGGAGGAGTTGCGCCCTCTTTTTGAGAACCAGACGGCTGGAGCGTCGGTGCCGCCACCACCTCCCATCTCTTCGGTGGGTGGCTCTCAGGCGCAACCCACCGAAGCGCCTGGCAATGGGGCGCAGCAGCCCGCTTCCCGTCGCCGCAACCAGCTTTGGGCATTGGTCGTGCTGCTGATTACCGTCGTGGTGCTGGCCGTGTCGAACCCGTCGGAGCGGGCGCACAAGCGTGCCATCATGAAAAACATTACCAACGGCCTCGAACAAGCCATGGACAATGGCGACAGCGACCCCCTTTCGCAGGGCATCAACCTCTTTGGTAAAGTTGTTGGCAATAGCGTTGCCGAGATGGTGATTGACCAAACGATCGAGTATCACAACTATTTCCTGTTCTCTACCACCACGCTTCAGGTTGGACCGAAGGACATAGGCGTGTCGCTGGGATTCCTCGGCAACGTGTTTACGGCCGATGAGGACAAGGTGGCCAGCGCCATTAAGAAAGCGGTGCTGAAAGGTGCCGGAAGTTTCTCGCTGGGCGATGAGGATGCGTCGGCCGACGACCAGGCCGATCCCGACCAGGATGTTCAGGTGCAGCGTAGCGAGAAAGACACCACGATTGTTGATGAGGCTGGTCGCGCCATTGGTCGCGCCGTGGTGAAGCAGGTTACCAAAACCGTGAAGCAGAAGGTGAATGAGAGCACCGACAGCGCCACCTCGAAGGGGGTGGGCCACATCATCGACGAAGTGGAAAAGTTGATTAACGGCAACTAATCTGTCGCTTTCCCGTACCCCTGTCATAAGGAGCCTCGTCCCAATCGTGATTCGTCGCGTGGGCGAGGCTTCTTGTGTTGCTGGGCATGGCTGGCTCGTCGGGGTGCGAAAAGCCTCGGCGTAGCGTGTGGTTTCTGTCTTCTTGCCCGCCCATCGAACGTTTCTTGCTTTATTCTCGCCCATATTTCGCCCACCCATTGCCCAATTTTCTTCTTCCCCTATCATCCCGTCGTTCTGCCCTTGCGCCTGCTCTTGTTCCGTCCTGGTGCTTTTCTCCTGTTCCGTGGGGATATATGGTCTATAACCCTACGTTCTGCCATTTGGATAGGATAATTGTTCTACGACCATGTTTTTTTCGGTTATCACAACCGAAATGTCAATCCTTTGTCGTACCTTTGCATACGAATAGACCTAAATAAATGACAATAACGCATTGCCCCAATTACCTCTTTAAAGCAGTTTTGCAAAGAATACCTTTATGAAGACCACCAAGGAATACATATCACTGATTGCTTCACATGCCGAAGAGCTGAAAACATTGTTCGGCGTTAAGTCGTTGCGCATATTTGGTTCCGTATCGCGAAATGAGCAAAATGACGGCAGCGACATTGATGTGTGCGTGGATATGGAACCTAAAATTTACATGATGGTTCGTTTGAAGCGCTTTTTGGAAGATCTGCTTCAGTGCTCGGTTGATGTGGTGAGAATCCACAAACACATGAATCCTTTCTTACTTGAGGAAATAAATAAAGATGGTATCTATGTCATTGAATAGAATAAGAGGGCTTTTCAACCAAATCAGGCAAGCAATCCTTCACCTAAAGGAATGGAATCAAGACATACTCAGTTCTGACGACTATTACTGTTCACCCGAGGGAATGAAGGTGCTTGCGGCGAGTTGTATGCTAATAGAAGCTATCGGTGAGAGCGTTAGGCAGATTGATAAAATATCCCAATCGAAGCTACTATGTGAACGTCCCGAAATACCTTGGCAAGACGTAATCGGTATTCGTAACCATATTGCGCATGGCTATTTTGACATTGACGGTGATATGGTTTTGGATGTCGTGAAAAACGACTTGGATGATTTGTTGACTGCCGTAGAATATTTCGTCGATAAGTTTCAGGTCGAAGACCAGTAAACAGAGTCTCCACTACTACCTAAATTCTGCAACATCATTATCTTCATATATTATCTACCTATGACCAAACCCATTCTGGCCTTTGTGGCCTGCTTGCTTTTCCCCGTGGCCATCCATGCCCAGTCGGCGCCCTTCGACATGACGCCGCAGCAACTGGCTAACCCCGACAATGAGCCGGCTTACGTCTTTCCTGTGCCCACGCGCCGACAGATGAGCTGGCAGGAGACGGAGTTTTATGCCTTCTTCCACTACGGCATGAATACCTACACCAATCGTGAGTGGGGACTGGGAAGTGAGGATGAGCGCACGTTCGCTCCCACCTTGCCACCCAATCCCAAGCAATGGCTCGAGGCCGTGAAGGCCGCTGGCATGAAGGGTGGTATTGCTGTGGTGAAGCATCACGACGGTTTCTGCCTGTGGCCCACGGCTACCACTACCCACTCGGTGGAGTTGGCGGGCAACGAAAACGGCCGACAGACCAATATTCCACGCGACTTTGCCAAGGCGGCACGTCAGCTAAAATTGAAATATGGCTTCTATGTGTCGCCATGGGATCGCAACAACCTGCACTATGGAACCGACCGATATGTCAACGATGTGTTCCTGCGCCAGTGTGCTGAGCTGGCCCAGTATGGCGACGATCAGTTTGAGATGTGGTTCGATGGCGCCAATGGCGGCGACGGATACTATGGCGGACGCAACACCACGCTGAAGGTGGACCGCTCCACGTATTACGACATTCCCAACCTGCGCGACTCCATTCATAAGGTCTGCCCCGACATCATCCTGTGGGGTGTGGGCGGTGAGGCCCGATGGATTGGCAACGAAGAGGGCTGGGCAGGTGAGACAAACTGGTCGGCTGAGGAAGTGGGCTACGCCCCAGAGAACAATGGTATGTACGGCACCGAGGACGGATGGGCCTGGGAGGCGGGCGAAAGCGACGCCAAACTGACCGACCACGGATGGTTCTGGCATAACGGAGAGAAGCCCATGTCGGCCGAACGACTGTTCCGTATGTATCTTGAGACGGTGGGACGCAACTCAACGCTCATCCTCAACTGCCCTCCTGGACCCGACGGACGTCTGCCCGAGGCCGACGTTACGGTGCTGAAGGAGTTTGGAGTGATGCTCAAGAGTCGCTTGGGCAACGACTTGGCGCGCAAGGCCAAGATACAAGCCACCAACACAAGGCAGGCGGGTCGCAAGCGCAACTATGGCGTGAAGCACCTCACCGACGGCAAGACGCTCACCTATTGGGCAACCGACGATGATGTGAAAACGGCTACGCTCACCCTCACCTGGAGCCGCCCGCAGACGGTGCGCTACGTGGATCTCATGGAGCATATACGTCGCGGACAGCGTGTTAGGGCCTTCCACATTGAGGTTTCGACCGATGGACAGCAGTGGAAACGTGTGGCCAACGGCTGCAAGACCACAACCATCGGCTATCGTCGCATAGTGCCTCTCAACGGCAGCACGGCCAAGAGCTACGACCAAGGCTTGACGGTCAAGGCCCTGCGCATCGTCATTGATGATAGCAAGGCGTGCCCGTTGCTGCAGAAGGTGGCCGTTTACTAATCGTGTGTTCGTGCCATTACATGTGTCAATCATCTGTTTACACCCCTTCGCATACCACATTTCACATCATGAAAAATAGCATATTCCTATTCATATCGTTCCTTTGCGCCATGCCTGCCATGGCCCAGCATATCGGCTTTGAGCAGAAAGATTATCGCGCCATCGGCGTTTACGACCGTTGGGAGGACTCGCCTTTCCGCGATGGAAGGCTCGAAGGTCACACCGCCATCACAACGAACCCCGATCGTCGGGGCAACACCAGCGATAAGGTTGTGGCCTTCAGGCGTTCGCATCTGGCATCTAACATCTATGGTGTGCGCATCGATCTCGCCAAGCCCTTTGCCCTTACGCCCCAAGGAAAGGTAGTTCACGTGCTCGTTAATCGTCCGCAGGGCGGTAGGGTGATGCTCGTGGGACTTGGCAAACGCCACGACCGAGTGGGCCAAACCGCCGATGTGGAGCAGTTCTGGGTCTACTCCACGACCGACGTTCCTCATGGACAGTGGGCCGATGCGGTGTTCCCTATCAAGAGTGCCAATGGCGTAGACATCCACAGTTTGGTGCTGGTGCCCGACGCCGAGTCGACACACACGCTGGCTGCCGACTGGATTGCCTATGTCGACGACATCCTCGTGGACGACAGCAGCGAACCTCGCATCAGTCTTAATAGCGCCAAGGGTGCCGCCGCAGAGGCCGCCGACGCCCAGCAAACCACAGCCAGCGTAACGGCTGCCAGTCGCAATGGTACCGTGGTGGCTGCCGATGGGCAGACGCTCAACAACTTCCTCGCTGAGAAGAACAAGGCTCTTGTCGTGAAGGTTCTGCCTGCCCCCGGCTTCGGCTGCAAGGGCTTGCGCGTGAGGTTTGGTCATAAGCTTGCCGGTCCTCAGAAGGTAGGCGGCCAACAGATGTGGCAAGAGGCGTATATAGGCGATAAGCAATTCACCAACGGCCAGTGTGTGATCCCAGCCGAATATATCGTCGGCGAAGTGGAAATTGAGGGCGACTTCATCTCCGTGAAGTAACCTGTCGGCCCATCACTCGGCGCCCGACGGTCTGCCGTCTCGGAGGTCTTGCCCAATGGTTTTGTGCGTCTTGTGCGCTCACTCAACGGGGCTTGATTGGGGCCTAAGCGGGGCGCGTTCTCTCAGACAACGCGCCTTGGCTTGTCGCGTCAAACATCAAAAAGAGCATGTCGGGGGTGCTCGATCCTCGGCAAACAACCTATTCTATCACCAACAAATCATTATGAAACATCAAGAAGAGAGCAACGTCCTCTTGGCTTCGGCGTTACTCATGCCGTTGGCACTCACCGCCACGGCAGCGCAAAAGTCGCATCACCAACGCACCGACAAGCCCAACGTCATCTTTATCGTGGCCGACGACCTCGGTTATGGCGACCTTGGATGCTACGGGGCTCAGGGCGTGTCCACGCCTAACGTGGACAAGTTGGCCAAGGAGGGTACGCGCTTCACCGACTGCCATGCCGTGGCGTCGATCAGTACACCATCGCGCTACTCGCTGCTCACGGGCGAATATGCTTGGCGTCGTCCCGACACCGATGTGGCTCCGGGCAATGCGGCAATGATTATCAAGCCCCAACAGCTCACCGTGGCCGACCTTTTCAAGAGTCGCGGCTATGCTACGGCTGCCATAGGAAAGTGGCATCTCGGCTTGGGCGACAAGACCGGCGAGCAGGATTGGAACGCTCCGCTTGCTGCCGGACCGGGCGATCTGGGTTTCGATTACTCGTATCTCATGGCCGCCACGTCGGATCGCGTGCCATGTGTGTTCATCGAGAACGGCATCGTGGCTAACCACGACCCATCGGCTCCCATTGAGGTGAGCTATCGCAAGCCGTTCGAAGGGGTGCCGACAGGGCAGACAAACCCCGAGCTGATGTATAACCTCAAGCCGAGCCATGGCCACAACATGGCTGTGGTAAACGGCATTGGCCGCATCGGATACATGAAGGGCGGTGGCAAGGCCCTGTGGAAGGACGAGAACATTGCCGACTCGATTACGACCCATGCCTTGAACTTCATCAAGCGTCATGCCGACGAACCGTTTATGATGTATCTTTGCACCAACGACGTTCACGTGCCCCGCTTCCCGCATCAGCGCTTCCGCGGCAAGAGCACCATGGGCCTTCGTGGCGACGCCATCGCGCAGTTCGACTGGACGGTGGGGCAGGTTACGAGCCTCTTGAAGAAGCTTGGCCTCGACGAGAACACGCTTGTCATCCTCACCAGCGACAATGGTCCGGTGCTCGATGATGGTTATCAGGACCGCGCCGAGGAACTTCTGGGCAACCATAAGCCCTCGGGACCGTTCCGCTCAGGTAAGTATAGCAGCTTCGAGGGAGGAACGATGGTTCCGTTTATCGCCAGGTGGCCGAAGACCATTGCTGCTGGACAGCAGTCGGATGCGCTCATCAGCCACATCGACCTGATGGCCACCATGGCCAGCCTGTTGAACGTTCCCATCCCACAGCGCGAGGCCGCCGACAGTCGCGACCAACTACAATCGTGGCTTGGCAAGGACAAGGTTGGTCGCGACTATGTGGTGGAACAGAGCACCTCACGTGTGCTGTCGGTCAGAACCAAGCAATGGAAGTACATTGAGCCCAGCAATGGTCCGAAGATGATTACTTGGGGTCCGAAGATCGAGACGGGCAACGACAAGCTACCACAGCTCTACAACCTCAACGGCAATCCGTATGAAACGACCAATGTGGCCGCCGAAAACCCAGAGATCGTGAGCCAGATGCAGGCCATCATCCAAAAGGAACGCACCGCCCACAAGGCGTCTGTCCAAGTGAAATAAGCGCTTCGCCAACATTCGGTAGCGCATTAACCCTACTGCCGCCTCACCCATGCCATCGACAAGATCATGGGCGAGGCGGCTTTGTTTTTGGTAGAATGGTGTTTCCCAATGCAAGAAACGTCGACAAGAATCAACCACATCCTTATCTTCTTCCCGTTCCGTTATAATGACCGATAGGGACTCGTCGAATGTGGGTGAGAAACGAACCGTTAAACAACGATAATGGTCTTTTGGCATCTTTCTCGACGAAAAAGTTGGGCGTTCATCCCTTTTCATGTAGGAAAATGTGTATATTTGCACCTATGTAGATAGAGAATGGGCGCTTGCGGAATGGGCACCCAATACATGATTTGGCCATGCGGAATGGCCGTGGCCATATCATCGGTTTGTTGGCCGATGCAGGCTAATCTCCCAAAACGGAACATAACGGAATGAAAACCCTAATAACTCGCAACCCCTTGGGGCGTTGGATGTGCATGCTCATGGCCAGCCTGTTGTTGTGTGTCCTTACGATTCAAGGCCAGTCGTTGGCCCAAATGCGCCTTGTACCTATCGACTTGTCGGAGACCATCCCCGACAACGACATCACCGCACTCTACCAAGACCACGACGGGTTTGTGTGGATTGGCACATCCAACGGCCTTTACCGTTACGACGGCCGTCATGTGCAGTGTTATCGCAACACGCTGCTCTTCCCACACCTGCTTCCCTCCAATGAGATCACCTGTATGCTTGACGATGGCAACAACCGCCTTTGGATTGGCACGCGCCAGGGGGTGTGCCGCATGAACCTGAAGGATGGGAGCACCCAAAGCTATGACTTCAAGGACTTCGCCAATAGCAACATTGTGAAATGTATGCTCTTCACCCGCGACGAGACGCTGTGGATCGGAAGTGAGGGAGGACTCTACCGCTATCAGCCGAAGGACGACACCTTTGTGCTTCAATGCAGCGAAAGGGGCAATGCCAAGGTGCCACAAGCATCCATCACCACGTTGTTTGAGGACCATAAGGGATATGTCTGGATTGGCACGTGGGACCACGGGCTCTACCGTTACAATCCATCCGATAAGAGTTTCTACGCCATGCCCTCGTTTAATCCGCAACAATCGGCTCATGTCGTGTATGAGAGCAATGGGGTGTTGTGGGTTGGAACATGGGGCAGTGGACTCTATAAGATCAGCAATCCTTACGACACCAACAAGCCCCTGAGGCTCACCCAGTACACCTTGGTCAACACAAACGGACGGTTGCAGTCGAACATTATATGGGACATCAACCGTGACCAGAACACGGGACTGCTCTGGGTGGGAACCAACGAAGGCCTTACACTTGTGGAGAATGCCGACCAGCCCCATAGCAACCTGTTGGCCTTGCCGGCTTCCCTGAATCCGGAGCCCGATTATTTTGGCAGGGGTGCCTCATGTTTCTTATGCGACCGCGACAACCAGATGTGGGCGGTTGCAGGTCAGCATGGAATGGTTCTGGCTCAAACTAACCCTTTGTTTTTCAGCCAACGCTTGTTGCCCCCGCGCTATTTGTACAATGATGTCATTACGTGTCTTGAGGTCATGCCCAACGGAAACGTGTGGGTGGGATTGCGACGCAAGGGACTTCTCGTTTATCCTGACAACAAGAAGGACAACTACTCCCTGGTGTCTTTGCCGTCGTCCGCCAGTTTCATCAAGCCCCTGACGGCTAACGCCGCCCTTGTGGGAACAGAGTTTGCGGGACTGTATGTCGTTGAGAATGGCAAGATTACGCGGCAATTCAACAAGGATAATTGCCCTTTCATCAAGACGGACAATATCTACTGTCTTGCTTTCGACAAACATTCCAACTGGCTCATAGGCACCTATCAAGGTTTGAGCGTGCGCTTTGCCAATGGAAAGGGGGTGCATGTGGAGGGCAAGCAGCTTGGCTTGCTCGCCAATTCTGACATCCGATCCATCACGAGCGCCGCAGACGGAACCATCTGGCTGGGCACTCGCAAAAACGGACTGCTTAGGTTGCGGGGCGACCTAAGCAAACCAAACGACATGACGTTGCGTCAATACACTCGATTGGCCGACACCGAACTGGAGTTGCGCAACGTGTTCAAACTGCTCGTCGACCGCCGCGGACGCCTCTGGGCCTGCACCAAAGAGGCGGGCCTGCTTGTTTACGACGCCAAGAACGACAGGATGATGAGTGCAAGCAGTCGTTATGGAATCCCCGACAAGGAGGTGTATAGCATCGAAGAGAGCGCCAATGGCAACCTGTGGATTGCTATGCGCAACGAACTGATATGCTTGTCGTTTGACGCCGACGGGATGGTGGGTGGCATGCGCACCTACCAGCGCCGCATGGTCATCGGATCGCAATACTTTGGCTACGGGCAGTCGTCGGCCAACAACGCCGACGGCATCGCGTTTGGTTTCAACACCGGATTTGTCTCGTTCCCCGACCTGTTTCCCGCGAGCGAGAGCAATCCCTTCCGCCCCATGATCACCGACATCTTGGTAGACGGCATGCCCATCAGCCTCATGAAAGAGGACGAACGCAACGATGTCAGCCCACTGCTGCCTCCCTACACAGAGACGCTTACACTTGCGCCCATGCAGCGTGAACTGACGCTAAGGTATTCCTCGTTCAACTACAACAGTGAGACCTGTCCGCGTTTCTCTTACCGATTGGAGGGCTACGACGACGATTGGATGTATCCCGACGCCAGTCAGAGCGAGGTGGTGTATAGTAATCTGACACCGGGAAGCTATACCTTCCGCCTGCGCCATACCGACGCATCGGGCAACTGGAGCGCCGACGAGCAGGTTATACACATCCATGTGTTGGCGCCCTTCTACCTGCGCTGGTATGCGTGGGTGGTCTATGTGATCCTGATGGGGTGTGCCATCTACATGGTGGTGCGCTATTTCAAGAACAAGGAAGAAGTGAACCGCCAGTTGCAGTTGGCCCACATGGAGCGCCATAACATTGAACAACTGAACCACAAGAAGCTGCAGTTCTTCACCAATATCACCCACGACCTGATGACGCCGCTCACCATCATATCGGCCACTATCAGCCAATTGGTGCAAACCTACCCCGAGGCGAAGGACGATTGCCGAACCATCAACAGCAACGTGAACCGCCTGATGCGCTTGTTGCAGCAAATCCTGGAGTTCCGTAAGACCGAGACGGGCAACCAGCACCTGCGTGTGTCGCAGGGCTCTGTGAGCGATTTTGTGCGCAATGAGGTGGAGAGCATCATGCCCATCACGTACAAAAAGAACATCCGGTTGTCGGTAAACTGCCAGCCCGAACACATTGTGGGCTACTTTGATTGCGACAAGCTCGACAAGATACTCTACAACCTCATTTCGAACGCCACGAAGTATAATCGTGAGGATGGCCACATCGAGGTGTCGCTCACCTGTGACGACGGCCAATGGGCCATCATCCGTGTGAAGGACGATGGCGCGGGCATTGCCGCCGACAAGTTGCCTTCGCTCTTCCAACGGTTCTACGAAGGCGAGCACCGCCGCTTCAACACCTATGGCATGGGCATTGGCCTGTCGCTGGTGAAGGACCTTGTGACGCTTCACCATGGTACGGTTGCGGTGGAGAGCGAGTTGGGAAAGGGCAGCACCTTCACGGTGACGCTCCCCATCAATCGTGATGCCTTTGCGGAGGAAGAGATTGAAGACTCCATGCAGATGATGGTGGCCAACATGAGCACCACTGCCGACACCAAGCCCGTGAGGCCGGCCAACAAGCAGGCACCTACCATTCTCGTTGTGGAGGACAATGAGGAATTGTTGCTCCTGCTCAAGCGCTTGCTCGAACCCAACTACCAAGTGCTCACCGCCTACAACGGGCGCGAGGCCATCGAGGTGGCCGACAACGAGAAGGTGGACCTCATCCTGACAGATGTCATGATGCCGGTGATGGACGGCATAGAGATGACGCGGGAGCTGCGCAATAGGCCGGACGCCCCCAACTGCCCCATCATTATGCTTACCGCCAAGCACGACGACGAGGCGCGCGCTGAGGCTTACCAGGCAGGTGCCGACGCCTACATCACCAAGCCGTTCAACACATCGGTGCTGCAGGTGCGCATCAAGAACCTGTTGCAACACAAGGAAAAGGCCGACAAGGAAATCAGCGACAAGCTCTTTGGAGGCATCAAGGATGTGAAGATAGCGGGCTCCGACCAGGAGTTTCTCAATAAATGCATCGAAATGGTGCAGCAGCATCTCGACAACGCCGATTTCGATTTGCCCACCTTCGCTGAACTGATGAACACGAGCAAGTCGACGCTTTACAAGAAGCTGCGCATGATAACGGGCTTGAGTACCTCGGCTTTCATACGCTCCATCCGCATGAAATCGGCCATCGAGTTGCTGCGCAAGAATCCCAATGCCCATGTGTCCGACATAGCCTATGCCGTGGGCTACAACGACCCCAAGTATTTCTCATCGTGTTTTAAGAAAGACTTCGGTTGTCTGCCCACCGAGTATGCCAAGCGCGAGGCGTCGGCTTCATCGCAGGGCGAAACCGAAGATGCGCCCAGCAAAGCCTAATGGCGTTGGCTGAGGCGAATGGTAACGAAGACGCGCCTGTCGTGTTTTTTGGTTAGAAACTTGTGTCGTGATTTTGCGCGAACCATGAAGCCACAATGCCGTTTTGGTGGAATCGGAACGGCCTTTTCGCCCCGACGTTTTGCGAAAAGGCATGTTTCGAGTTGAGGTTTGGCATGTATCGCATCTCGAAAGACCATCGATCGTGTTGCGAAAGACCATCTATCGCACCTCGAAAAGGCATGTTTCGCAGCGTGGAAGATGGAAGACGGAGCGCAGAGAAGATGCGGGTTGTGTTAAGGTGTTGATTGACAGGCGTTTGCAAATATCGCTGAGAATTGCGTATTTGAGGGCGAGGGTGCTTGTCGTTGGGAATAAGTGTTAAAATAAGGAGAGGTCTGTCGGCTGTTTTCAAGGTGCCAAAGCTCGAAGGAATTGGGGGTTGAGGCTGGTTGCCTATCGGCTATGTGATAGGCGCGTGGTTGCGAAGTTTTTGTGCGAAACATACAATAGACCATAAATTAACCATGAACGATTCATCAAAAGAATCCTTTTGCGTCCAAGCGAACACTCTCGTGTGTTCTTGGATAAAGACTGAAATATAGAATCATTCGTGGTTAATTTATGGTCATTTTTGCTGAACGATAAACACCTGTAGTGTATGATAGAGGCATCAATGCCTACACCTTATTAAAAGGTAGGAGGCAAGGGTAGCGCATTTTTCACGTCGGGCGACATGGTGGCAATGGGGAATCCCAGGGTGCGCGCGTCGCGGTCGAGGATGGTCTTGGCCTGCTCGAATACTGAGGCGGGCGCAATTTCGTAACCCAAGGCACACTCGGCAATGCCCTCGTTCACCAGTCGGTCGCCGCGGTTCGACAGTCGGCACTCGGCGATGCGCCCGATGGTGTCGAGGCGCACCATGACACGGCCGCCCGTCTTGCTCTCGCGCGTTACGCTGACAAGGCCGTCGTCGTTGGAGGCGATGGCGGCAAAGAGTAGGCGCGAGCCGGTGTAACGGTTGTAGGTTATGTAGTCGTCAACCTTTATCAGTTCTCTGATGGGCACCTTGCCTATGGTGAAATCCTCGTAGCCCAGTATCAGGTAGTGGTCGCGCAGGTCGTCCTCGTAGACGGGCAGCGTTAGCTCCGAGGTGTCGTCAAAGTCGTAATCGGTAATCTTGCAGAACTTGCCGTTGGGCATAAACTTCAGACATGCCTCGTAAGGCAGGAATCCCTCGGCATATTCCACCAACACGTTCTTGCGCCCACTGCTGGTAAGAATTGTCGGCGCTGTTGGCGCAGGGGCCTCTGGTTGAGGCGCGGCTGACGGCGATTGTACGGCCGTGGCCGGTTGGGGGGCTTCCTCAGGCTTGGCGATTGGCGTCGTTGGAGCCTCGGTCGTTGGGGTTGTGGCCTGTAGCTCCTTGGCGCGTTGCTCCAGTCGGCGCGCGTTGTACTGCTCAAATTCGACCTTCGTAAGGTGGCGGTTGCCACTGCCGTTGCGGTACACCCACTTGCCGTCGATGTCGACGCCAGGTGCGTAGGCATTGACCGTAACCACCAGCACGTCCTTGCCGCTGGTGTTGTCGGTGTCCCAGGCGGCACTCACAAACGACGCCACACTGTTGCCCCAGGTGAGCGCCACGCCATCGAGCACGGCGCGCTGGTACTTGTCCTTGTCGCCGTGAAACTCCTTGTAGCACAAGTCGTCGTACACACCCACACCCGCACCGCTGTCGTTGGCGCCGATGTAGAGCGTGCCGCCGTCGGTGTTGAGGAATGCTGCGATGACGGTGAGGATGGTGCGCATCTGTCGCGCCATGTCGGGATAAGAGTCGTTGTCGGGTGGATAGACGATGGATGTCTTAAACTCCACCGTTTGCGACTCGATGCCGCCTCCGTATGTCTTCAGGTGCGACTCGTAGCCGTTGAGGCGCAGGGCGTTCTTTATGCGGTTCAAGATGTCGTTGGCCTGCGGCTCCATGTTGTTCTCGCGCAGAATGTTGTAGGCCATGGCGAGCGAGGCCATCTCGCGCGTCAGGCCCTGCGTGGTGGCGCGCAGGTGCTGCAACTCATCGTCGTGCACTTGGTAGCCCATGTAGCTGATGATGCGCAACTGCTGTAGTTTGTCGCGCAGGGGCGTGTCCTCGGCGAAGAGTTCGCCGTCCTCGCTCTGCAGACGGTCGAGCTGAGCCGCGTCGACCGTGTCGTTCACGGCAAAGTCGTAAAGCATCTCGATGAGTTGCTTGCGGCCGCGATAGTAGTCGGCGCGCGACTCGCCATCGGGCATCATCAGGCAGAGCACGCGTGCGTAGGCAATGTAATTGTAGGAGCGCACATAGTCGGCGTCGATGGCCGCCATGCGATCAAGTATGCGAATGAGTTCTTTCACATAGGTGGCGTCGAGCAACTTGGCGTCGCTCTCCACGTCGGTTGCGGTAGGTTGGGTGTCGGGCTGGGGAACGGTGGGCTCGTCGAGGGTTTGGTCGTCGCCCACCGCATATTCGAGGAGCAGCTCGTGGAAGGCCACCATCGGGTTCACCTTCTCGCCGTCGGCGCGGTCGACAATGCGGCAACGAAGGTGGAAGGCGTCGTCGGCCTTGCTCTCGTAGATGGCGTTCACCAAGTCGCCACGCTGCAAGTCCTCGTCGAAGGAGCCCGTGAGGCTGACGCTCTCGCCGTAGACGCTGATGGCCGGAACGTAGGGCTTGTTGGATGAGGCGCTACGGGCCGTGCCCAGCGAGCACACCACGGGGTCGCCGGGATTGTAGTTTTCGCACACGAAGTCTTTGATCAGCTCGTTCATCGAGAGGCGGAACAGGCCGTCGCTGTCCTCGTCGACGATGCGTGCTTCGAGCACCAGTGGGTGGCCAGTGGCGCCTTCAAACATCCACAGAGTCACATGGCGCAGGTATCCCACCACGTCGTGCAGGTATAGATAGCCACGCTCCTCGCGTTCGCCCTCGAAGGAGCAGTAGAGCAAGTCGTCGTCGTCCACGCCCTCTTCCACACGTCGGATGCAGATGTTCACCCTGTCGCCCACGCTATGGAGCGACTTTGGCTTGGCTGCTTGGGCAGAGGCTGTGGGGCTGACCGATGAGGCGGCGTTGGCCGTGAAGAGGTCGCGCTCGATGGCTTCCCATAGGCGCTTGCTGTCCTTCACGGTGATGTCGCCCGAGAGCGAGGGCATGGCGCGGCGGTCGGCAATGACCTGCAGATGGCCCCAGAGCGCTATCTGGTCGGGCAGAACCGTCTTGGCTTTCGGGTTGTCGGTCTGTAGGGTGATGCCTTCTGGGCCGACATTGAGGCGCACCTGACCGTCGATGTAGCAACTGTTGGTGCCTATGGGCCATGACGATGCGTTGGCCGGACTGCGTTTCAGGGCATAGGCCACATGGTCGCCAGCCGTTTCGGCCAGCGAGTATTTGGGACGGTAGAATCGGTTGCCCAGCAAACTGTTGATGGCAACATTGAGCAATCCCTTGTTGTTGAAATTGTCGATGTAGGTGGAGAGCACGCAGAGACGTGAGAGGTTCACGCGCTCGTCGAGGGTGGGTGGGGTGGCGTCGTTGGTTTGCTCGCCCAACAACAGGAGTATGCTGAGCGCCTGCATGAGGTTGCGTACGAGGCGGCCGTTCTCGGAACTGCGGTCCACGCGCCCAATGTTCTCGTCGATATACAGTTGCAACGTCCTCAACAGGGTGTTGTTGAAGGGTGGTTTGGTCCAGATGGCAAGTGGCCAGCGGCGCACCACGTCGAACAGACGGCCAATGCTGTTGTCCACAAGTGAGCGGTCGATCAGGAAGAGGCATGCAAGTATCCGGAAGTTGGTGTCGGGTTGATACACGTATCCGGCCTTGTCGAGCTTGTCTAACAATTGGTCAACAAACTGCATGGCGTTGCCCTCGTCGAGCAAGTCGCAGGCGCGAATGTATCCGTCGAGCGTGTCGATGGCCTCGGTGAGACGCTGCTGGTAGGTGTCGCGCTCGGCGGGCGTGCAGAGGCCGAGAAAGTCGGTTTCCTCCATAAAGCGCGTCACGGCCTGCCGAACGGCCGTAAGGTCGCACTCGTCGGCCATGAGCTTGTCGATCCATTGGCGGCAAGCGGCGGTATAGGTGAGGTCCTCCACCTCGATCATCAGCAATAGCGAGGCAAAACCAGCGCCGTTCCAGTCGCCCCGAACGGTGTTGAGAAGCGTGTTGATGGCCTCTTCGGAGACTTGGCTGTTGGAGGCGGCAAGGGCTTCTTCCTCGTCGAGCTCAACCTTCGGGCGAAACAGCCCTTTGGCGGTGACTCGGCAACGAATGGCCTGGCCTTTGGTGATGTGGAGGCCGGCGGTGTGCTTCAGATAGACGTGCAGACCTGCGTCGTCGACCAGGTCGCAGAGGTCGTCGTGGAGGGTGTGGACGGTGAACACGTAGGTTTCGCCCACCTCGTAGGGTATCGGTTCGTTTTGTTTAGGCATAGCTGTATGCTTGTTTGCTGTGCTGCGGCATGCGCAATGGGGGAGGAGCGTAGCCGTCAGACTGGTTGGATGTGTATCCTTCTTATTCTGTTAATCTTTGTAAAGTTACAAAGAAATGACACAACACGCCGTATTCTGCCTTAAAATATAGGAATGATTAACACATCGAACCTCATCAGACGAGCAATGCCACGTGGCCCATAGTGGCGCGTAGGTTCATCTCTACGCAGGGGTGCAACAGCAAGGTGTCGTCCTGCCGCACCACCATCATGTCGATGCCCAGCGGTCCGGCGTAGACGTTGCGCAGCGCGTCGCCCAGCAAAAGGCACAGGCGGTCGATGAGGTGGGTCAGCGGTTGGCGGTCGATGTAGGCGCTGAGCAGTTGCCATTTGGCCGATTCGTCGATCACGAGGTTGCCCACATAGGCGCCATGTTCGGTGTAGAAAAGCGAGAGGCCGTTGAAATGGACAGAGCCGTGGCCGTCGCTCGTCAGTTCAACGCCGAAGTCCAACACCTTATTATAATAGGGCTCTATCATCACGGCACCCTGGTCGGCGATGATGCGGGTGAGCCACCCTTGTGTTGAAGGTGTCAGGTCATGGGCCGACAACGGTCTGACTCCGCGCCCGCTGCTGCTCCAAGGTGCCTTCGCCATAACGTTGCTGTGGCGTTGCAAGAGGTTGAGGCAGCTGTCGAGAGTGGTTGCTGCATGGCTCTCGCCAATCGTTCCGGGCGCTTCGCGTAGGGGAGTGAGCAGGTTTTCAGCCGCCCAGGCGCGGTGGCTCATGCGGCGAATGGCATCGAGTTGGACGTCGGTGGGAAGCCATTCGGAGGCCACTCCTATCTCGCGAAGTTCGCGCACGATGGAGCGATCCCACCCCCAAGGGCATAGGCGAAGCTCGGATGGCGGCACGGAGCGTAACAGTTGGCGCGCCATGTGGCGGTCGGCCAATGTGGCTTGTAGCTCGCGTCCTGTTGCCGCAAAGGCTTCGTGGGCAAAGGAAGCGTCGTCTACCAGCACCACATCGCCCTTTTGGGCCCACAACGCAGGCAGGAAACCAAGGTCGTGGCGCAGCTCGCGAGCGGCTCGAGGGGGTGTCGTCCGGTCGCGGTTGGCCGCCAGCATGATGTCGTGTTCGGGGTTGAAAATATATAAATCCATCGTTTGTCAGGGTTCAATTGGTTAGCGCAAAGTTACGAAAAAAGGGCCAACGGGAGGACGAAAGCGTCAACCTTTTGCGGTAAGAAGCCCATTCTTTTGCGGTAAGTACTCCTTTCTTTTCTGGGTGCCCTGGCTTTCTTTTGGAGTGCTCGGTGGGTTCTCCGGCATTCGCAGGGTTGGCTTGTCGCCTTTGTTCGTCGATGTTTCTGACGACTTCGAACCATGGCTTACTTCGCATTTTGTGCATCTTTTGCCATGGATGCCTTGTCGAATTGTCTGCATCGCCCCGTTTGCCGACGCTCTCCGCCCCAATGTTGCATAGGAGCGGCTCCTCACATGCGTTCCGATAAGATTAAATAATATAAAATGCGAAACTTTTGCAACCTTGACTTTGCAATAATAAAATAAAGTATTATCTTTGCATCGAATTACCGAGCTAATCAAAAAGATCGCTATGGAGGTTTTCTTTCGTACACACGCCTACCTCGTGGAGCATAACAAAGCGACAGTCAAGCGCGTCCTCATGGACGAGATTGACTGGAGTGAACGGCTCATTGGTATTAAGGGAACGCGCGGAGTGGGAAAGACTTCGTTCCTGTTGGAATATGCCAAGGAAAACTATGGCAAGGAAGACCGTAAGTGTCTCTATGTCAACATGAACAACTTCTACTTCCAAGGACGTGGGTTAGCCGATTTCGCCGAGGATTTTGTGAATCAAGGTGGACGGGTGTTACTCATCGACCAAGTGTTCAAACAGCCCAACTGGAGCCGTGAACTGAGGTTGTGTTACGACCGTTTCCCGCAACTCAAAATCATCTTCACGGGATCGAGTGTCATGCGATTGAAGGAGGAAAACCCTGAGATTGGCGGCATCGTAAAGAGCTATAACTTGCGCGGTTTCTCGTTTCGCGAGTATCTGAACCTCATGACTGGAGAGAATTTCCAGCCCTATACGCTCGACGAAATCGTAAATAACCACGAGCATATCGTTAAGAAAATCCTGCCCAGTTGTAGTCCGGCTCGCTATTTTGGCGATTATCTGCACCATGGATTCTACCCATTCTTCCTGGAAAACAGTAACTTCTCGGAGAACCTGCTCAAGACTATGAACATGATGACCGAGGTGGACATACTGCTCATCAAGCAGATAGAACTGAAGTATCTCACAAAAATCAAGAAGCTGTTTTACTTGCTCGCTGTCGACGGGCCGCAGGCGCCCAACGTCTCGCAATTGGCTCAGCAGATCGATACCAGCCGTGCCACGGTGATGAACTACATCAAATACCTGGCCGATGCGCGGCTCATCAACATGATTTACTCGCCAGGACAAAGGTTCCCGAAGAAGCCGGCAAAGGTCATGATGCACAACCCCAACCTGATGTACGCCATCTATCCCATCAAGGTCGACGAGCAAGATCTTATGGAGACGTTCTTTGTCAACACCATGTGGAAGGACCATCTCGTCAACCAAGGCACCAAAAACCAGTTCTACCTCATCGACGGAAAGCAGAAATACCGAGTGTGCGACGCCCGAGCCACAGGCAAAGTGAGATACACGGGCGACACCATCTACGCGCGATATAACACGGAGGTGGGCCGCGACAACCAAATACCGCTCTGGCTCTTCGGCTTCCTTTATTAGCCAATGGCTAACAATGGAGTCGCCGAAAACCATAGCTTAGGTTGCCACAAACCACCGACCAACACCCCAACGATACTTTACAATAAAATAAAACGATACATAAACATTAATCATCTATTTTAAGAAAAATGGCAAAAGAAAAGAAATTCATGACATGTGATGGTAACACCGCTGCCGCGCACGTGAGCTACATGTTCACCGAGGTTGCTGGTATCTACCCCATCACCCCGTCTTCTCCTATGGCCGAGCACGTCGACGAATGGGCTGCCAAGGGGCGTAAGAATCTTTTTGGTCAGACTGTCAGCGTACAGGAGATGGAGTCTGAGGGTGGCGCCGCTGGCGCTGTTCACGGCTCACTGCAGGCCGGTGCCTTGACCTCTACGTACACAGCTTCGCAGGGCTTGCTCCTGATGATCCCCAATATGTACAAGATTGCCGGTGAGTTGCTGCCTTGCGTATTCAACGTTTCCGCTCGTACGTTGGCCAGTCACTCACTCTGTATCTTTGGTGACCACCAGGATGTTATGGCTTGCCGCCAGACAGGTTTCGCCATGTTCTGCTCAGGCTCTGTGCAGGAGGTGATGGACCTCTCTGCTGTGCCTTACCTCTCCACGCTCGAGAGCTCAGTGCCTTTCATCAACTTCTTTGATGGTTTCCGCACTTCTCACGAGTATCACAAGGTTGAGGAGATGGACATGGAGGACATCCGCCCGCTCGTTAATCCTGAGTGGATTAAGCGTTTCCGCGACCGTGCCATGTCGCCTGAGCGTCCCGACACACGTGGTACCGCCGAGAACCCTGAGACATTCTTCACACACCGCGAGGCTTGCAACAAGTATTACGATGCCATCCCCGCCATCGTGGAGAAGCACTTGGCTGAGATTTCAAAGATCACCGGTCGCGAATACCACCTCTTCAACTACTACGGTGCACCCGATGCAGAGCATATTATCGTGCTCATGGGATCGGCTACCGAGGCCGCTCGTGAGGCCATCGACTTCCTCACCAAGCAGGGCAAGAAGGTCGGTATGGTCGCCGTTCACCTCTATCGTCCGTTCAGCGTGGAGGCCATCCGCAAGGCTATCCCAGACACGGTGAAGCGCATTGCCGTGCTCGACCGCACCAAGGAGCCTGGAGCTGATGGCGAGCCTTTGTATCTCGACGTGAAGGCTGCCCTCTACGACGATCCTCGCAAACCGCTGATCGTTGGTGGCCGCTATGGTCTCGGTTCATCAGACACCACACCCGCCAAGATCATCTCTGTGTTCAACAACCTCGATCTCAACACTCCGAAGGATCACTTCACAGTGGGTATCGTAGACGATGTTACGTTTACCAGCCTGCCTGAGGTGGAGGAAATCCCCATGGGTGGTGACTCATTGTTCGAGGCTAAGTTCTTCGGCTTGGGTTCAGACGGTACCGTTGGTGCCAACAAGAACTCGGTGCAGATCATTGGTAACAACACCAACAAATATTGTCAGGCATATTTCTCTTACGACTCTAAGAAGTCGGGAGGTTTCACTTGCTCACACTTGCGTTTCGGCGACGAGCCCATCCACAGCGCATACCAGGTGAACACGCCAAACTTCGTGGCTTGCCACGTACAGGCTTACCTGCACATGTATGATGTGACACGTGGCCTTCGCGACGGTGGTACATTCCTGCTCAACACAATTTTCGATGGCGATGAGCTCGTCAACTTTATCCCCAACAAGGTGAAGCGCTACTTCGCTAAGCACAACATCACGGTGTATTACATCAACGCAACGAAGATTGGACAGGAGATTGGCCTTGGCAACCGCACCAACACCATCCTGCAGTCAGCATTCTTCCGCATCACTAAGGTGATTCCTACTGAGCTCGCTGTGGAGCAGATGAAGAAGTTCATCGTGAAGTCTTACGGCAAGAAGGGTGAGGATGTGGTCAACAAGAACTACGCCGCCGTTGATCGCGGTGGCGAGTATAAGCAGTTGGCTGTTGACCCCGCTTGGGCAAACCTCGCTGATGACGCAGTGGTCGAGGACGACGCTCCCGCATTCGTGAAGGAGATTGTTCGCCCGATGAACGCTCAGGCCGGTGACCTGCTGAAGGTTTCTGACTTCGTTAAGTTCAACACTACTGACGGTACATGGCAGACAGGCACAGCCGCTTACGACAAGCGTGGTGTGGAGGCATTCGTTCCTGTTTGGAATGTGGAGAACTGTATCCAGTGTAACAAGTGTTCGTTCTGCTGTCCTCACGGCTGTATCCGTCCGTTCGTTCTCGACGAGCAGGAGGCTGCTGGCTTTGATGGCGAGACTCAGGACATCTTGGCTCCGAAGGCAATCAAGGGTATGAAGTTCCGTATGGAGGTTTCTGTGCTCGACTGTCTGGGTTGCGGCAACTGTGTTGACGTTTGCCCGGGTAAGAAGAACAAGGAGACTGGCAAGGTTGAGAAGGCCCTGAAGATGGTTCCTTTCAACGTGGACGATCCCGCAATGAAGAAGGAGGTTGACAACTGGACTTACCTCGTGAAGAACGTGAAGTCAAAGCAAGACCTCATCGATATCAAGCAGAGCCCGAAGAACTCCCAGTTCGCCGACACTCTGTTTGAGTTCTCTGGTGCATGCGCTGGTTGCGGTGAGACTCCGTATGTGAAGCTCATTAGCCAGCTTTTCGGTGATCGTGAGATGATTGCCAACGCTACAGGTTGCTCAAGCATCTACTCTGCTTCTGTACCTTCTACTCCTTATTGCAAGAACGACAAGGGTCAGGGTCCTGCCTTCAACAACTCTCTGTTTGAGGACTTCTGTGAGTTTGGTCTGGGTATGTCACTGGCCAACAAGAAGATGAAGGAGCGCATCTGCCACTTGCTCAATGAGGCCAAGGGCAACGAGAATGTTCCTGAGGAGTTCGTAGCAGCCGCCGACAACTGGATGGCCAACATGAACGACGCCGACGGCTCTAAGGCCGCAGCTGCCGAATTGAAGCCGCTGATCGCAGCTGGCGCAGAGAAGGGCTGCCCCATTTGCGCTGAGCTGAAGACCCTCGACCACTACCTCGTGAAGCGTTCACAGTGGATCATCGGTGGTGACGGTGCTTCTTACGATATCGGTTACGGTGGTCTCGACCACGTGCTTTCTACCGGTGAGGACGTGAACATCCTGGTGCTCGACACCGAGGTTTACTCTAACACAGGTGGTCAGTCGTCTAAGTCTACTCCTATCGGTGCCATTGCACAGTTTGCCGCCAGCGGTAAGCGTGTGAGCAAGAAGGACCTTGGTTTGATGGAGACCACTTATGGTTACATCTACGTGGCTCAGATTGCTATGGGTGCCGACAACGCTCAGACCTTGAAGGCTATCCGTGAGGCTGAGGCTTATCCCGGACCATCGCTGGTCATCGCTTACGCTCCCTGTATCAACCACGGTATTAAGGGTACGAAGGAGGAGAAGCGTAACATGGGTCGCTCACAGCACGAGGAGGCTCTGGCCGTTGAGTGCGGTTACTGGCACCTCTGGCGTTTCAATCCTGAGCTCGCCAAGGAGGGCAAGAATCCGTTCCAGCTCGACTCTAAGGCTCCGCAGTGGGATAAGTTCCAGGATTACCTCATGGGCGAGGTTCGCTTCTCTTCATTGAAGAAGGCCGATCCCGAGCACGCAGAGGAGCTCTTCAGCGAGACGGAGAAGAGCGCTAAGCGTCGCTACCAGGCTTACGTCCGCAAGAGCCAGGAGGATTGGACGGAGATTATCTAATCCCATTCCCAGCTAATGTTCTCCCGTCATAGGGAGCAATCATAATGATCCCCGCAAGTGGCTCAAGGTCTGCTTGCGGGGATTTTTTGTTAAATCGACTTAACAAAACACGATGCTACACGCTTTTTCTATTATCTTTGTAAAAGTGCGTGTTCGCATGACGTGATACCAGGGTTGTTTCATGTTATGTTGCGCTGCCATGATTGCAACCCGCTGATAATCTTGCTAAAATGACGATGCAACGACATCGCATTGACCCAATAATTTAAGGAAACCACAAACGACATTTATAACACATTAATCTTAACTACATCATGAAAAAAGGATTTTTAGCCATCGCTGCAGCTGCTGCCCTTGTGCTGAGCAGTTGCGGAGACACCAAAAAGAACGCAGAGGCTGCCGCTGGTGCCGCCGATCAGGTCGCTGCCGTAGAAACTGTTGATACCGCCGCTCTCAGCGACGATACCAATGCAGCCATCGCTACGCTGACCGCCCAGGTGGAGCAGGCTGTGAAGAACAAGGATCCGAAGGTCCTCATTACCTCACTCGCAACGTTGCAGGCCACCTACAAGGCCCTTGTCAATGCCGGTCAATTGGATGAGGCCAAGGCCTACGGCCAGTCGATCAAGAATTTCCTGGCAGAAAATGCCGAGAGCATCAAGGCTGTGACAGAAGGCAATTCCACCATAGCCAACTTGGTGAATGGCATAAAGAACCTGCCTACCACCGCAGAGACCACTGCTGAGCAGGCCAAACAAGCCGTGACTGACGACGCTGTGAACCTTGCCGCTCCTTATATCCAGAAGGCTGCTCAGACTGCCGCTACCGTTGAGGCTGCGAAGGCTGCCTTGCAGAGCGCTCCCGAGGCCGCTAAGAAGATCGTGGAGAATGTGCCCGAGGCTGCCAAGGAAGCAGCCAAGACTGCCGCCACCAATGCGGTGAACAACGCCAAGGCTGCCGCAGAGAAGAAAGCCAATGAAGAGGTAACCAAGGCGCAGAACAAGGCCAATGAGAAGGTGAACGAGGCAAGAGAGAAGGCTGCCGAAAAGGTGAAAGAAGGACAGAAAAAACTCAACGACAAGGTGAACGAGGCTGCTCACAATGCTTTGAAGAACCTTGGCAAGTAATCGTCGTGTAAGGCGATATCTCATGTCGCCCTGCTAACCTAAGCGTTGGTGGGGCGATTTGAACCTAAAATGGGCATTTGGCCGAAATGGGAATATAACGAGTTTGTTATTGTTTCTTTTCAACCCTTGTCAGTGTTTCTTCCGGCATCGCGCTTCCATTCGCGTTTTGGCATAATGGGATATGCCCTATCATTTAACCCATACAATCGATGAAAGATTTTGCAGCCATAGATTTTGAGACGGCCAACCAGTACCGCAGTAGCGTTTGCAGTGTGGGAGTGGTGATTGTAAGAAACGGCGAGGTGGCCGAGAAGTTCTACAGCCTTATCTACCCCCGCCCAGATTTCTTCACCTATTTGACCACCCAGGTGCATGGTTTGACCATGCTCGATGTGGAGGATGCACGTCCGTTTCCCGATGTGTGGCAGGTTATCGCCCCTAAATTGGAAGGCTTACCCTTGGTGGCCCACAACAGTCCGTTCGATGAGAGCTGCTTGAAGGCTGTATTTAAGGAATATGGCATGGATTACCCCAACTATGAGTTCCATTGTACCTGTCGTGCCTCACGTAGGCAGTTGGCAGGCATATTGCCCAATCATCAGTTGCAAACCGTAGCTCGCTATTGTGGCTACGATCTCACCAACCACCACCACGCCTTGGCCGATGCCGAGGCCTGCGCTGTCATAGCGCTCCACTTGCTCTGAACGTAAGTCTCTGTTTTATGCCAACGTTTGATAGGTTGCGAATGCTATTGTTGACGCAGATGGCTTTGCTTATTTAGTTTGCATCCACTTGCCGTAAGTACATTTGTGCCAAAAAACAATAGCCCGAACTCTCAGGGTTCGGGCTATCATTCATAACGGTTGTTTTAATATTTTGTGCAAAGAGTTATTGCTTTGCAATGAGCTTGGCGCTTCCGCTCGTTTAGCGAATGCGGTCCATGCTCTTCACGAGACGGTCGTCGGCCTTGATGCCACGATGAGCCATCATCAGCAGGATGATGGCGATGAGCGGGAGGCAAGCGCCGAATGCCACATGGAATGTGGCACCGTCGACAGGCAGAGCTACGAAAGCGCAGTAAGCATAGTAAGCATACCACAACAGGCAGAGCACTACGCTCACCATGCACAAACGCATTTGCAGAGCTCGGCGCTTGAACATAAACACGGTGACGAGCGACAATGCCGCTGTAATCACCAGGTCGGCAAGTAGCAATGGGTAGGCCGTGAAATTCTCTCCTTGGTACAGGCCCAGGTTAAACATCTTGGCCGAAACACCCATTCCCTGAGGCTCCACACTACCAATAGGCATGGCCAAGCAGCTTATGAGCACAGCCACAGCCAACATCAGGTAGAGGGTTTGAATGCGCTGAATCATTGTGCCTCTTCCTCTTGGTTGTCCTGTGAGGGATCGCGCCAATAGATGTTGCCCTCAATAAACTCCTGGGTAGCCAGCAGCGTGGGTTTCGGCAACTTCTCGTAGTAGCGGCTGATCTCGATCTGCTCACGGTTTTCGAACACTTCGTCCAACGAATCGTTGTAAGAAGCAAACTCCTGCAACTTCTTGTTCAGGTCTTGCTTAATCTCCACACCGATTTGGTTGGCGCGCTTGCCGATGATGGCCACGCTCTCATAGATGTTACCAGTGCTCTTCCACAACTCGGGAAGCTCGCGAGTCTCGGTGTTTACCGGAGCTTTTGACTTCTTATAATCCATATCTGATTGAAAAATATTGATTTTTGATATTGCTAATTCTGATGGTTGACGCTTACTCGTCGACGACCGTACTGGTCACCTTCTTGCATTTGTTCACATACTCCTCGGCCAACTTACGCGACTTGGAGTCGGGGTATTCGTTGATGAATCCGTAAGCCTCGTCTTCCGCATTTTGGAATCGTTCCACGCGTTTTTCCTCTACGCTCTGCTTGGCCAGTTCATACTTACTCTTCATGATGAGCAACGCAAAGTCCTCGCGCTTGCTTGAGTAGGGGTAGTCTTTCAGGGCGTTCTCTGAGGTGACGATGCATGCCTCGTAGTTGTTTCCACCCTCGGTGCAGTTTCCGAAGTAGGTGCCAAGGTTGTAATAGAGCTGGGCAGAGTAGAGTTCCTTCTCCACCAACTTGTCTTGCAATGCGAACAAGCGGCTTTGAGCCTGCTCCTTCATCTGGGCGTCTGGATAGAGGTCCAGGTAGTCTTGGAAGGCAGCGATGGCCTTAACGGTTTCTGTTTGGTCCAGGCGCGGCTCGGGAGTGCACATGTACAGGCTCTGTCCGGCATAGTAGGACGCCATCTCGGCATATACGCCACGCGGGTACGTTTTTACGTAGCGCTTGAACGTTTCGGAAGCCGTTTCGTAGTCGCGGTTGCAAAATTCGGCCATGGCCAACATGTATAGGCTCTCCTGAGCATCGGTTGTACCCTTCAGCTGGGTGATAACCTCTTGCAGGATGGTAGTGGCGCGTTGGTACTTGCCATTGGCGAAGCACTCCTTGGCGTACTCGTATTTGTAATGGTAATCGGGGGTTCTATATACCTGGTTGAATTCCCTTGCGCAGCTGCTCAAGAGCAACAGGATGGTAAAAGCTACGAGAATGATCTTCTTCATGTTCTGCATTTTGGAATGCAAAAATACAACTATTTCATGGATTTGCCAAGGAGCACTCGCCATTTTTAGCAAAAAATAGGATTTGGTAAGCCCAAATTGCAGTTTTCGCACACAATATTGGCCAAAAGAGCCCTAAAGTCAGTGGTTTAGAGCGTTCATGCATGTCCAGTCGCAGGTTTGTGAACGTTAAGGTAGCCCTTGTTTGATGGCATAGACGATGAGTTGGAACGATGCCAATGTGCGAGCCTTCCTTTTGCAACTCGGAAGGTAGAAATTAGCCAACAACCTATAGACGAATCTACACACTTCTTTTCTACGAGCGAATGTTTGGTTGCAAATACGCGATCCTCGGCGTATTTTTGTAACCTGCTAACAATCAACGTCTTGTGAATTTTGCGTAGCGTTTACCACTCCATATTTCGCATCAAGCATTGCGATAGATGCCTAACCGAGGTGCCAAACATGCCCAATCGAGTCTCGAAAGACGGTCGATCGAGGGGCGAAACATGCCTTTTCGCAACTCGGAACATGCCTAATCGCAGGAGCTTGCCTCTCGCGTGGCGATAAAATCTCATAAAAATGGCGTTTCGGCTCGCCAGATTGTCGGAAATCGTCGACAAACTTTTTGACCAAAAAACATTACACGGTCAAGAGCGCCGAGTGCTTGTGCGAATCATCAAAGAAGGGAATCGTTCGCTTCCATGGCCCTGTGGGTGATGAAAACGGTCGATTCCCTATCACTATACAGTGAGTGTGTGGCCTGATGTTAGTGACTTGCCACGTAGTTGGTAATCCATTGGCCCACCTCTGTGGTGCCGTAATGATTACCGCCTTCAACCTGAATTTCAGGTGTGCGGATGTTCTGCAGCAAACTCTCGTTGCATGCCTCGCGGATGAGTGCGCCTTCGGCCTTCAGGCCAAAGTGCTCGAGCATCATGGCGGCTGAGAGGATCTGTGCCAGCGGGTTGGCAAGGTTCTTGCCGGCTGCCTGTGGCCATGATCCGTGCACCGGTTCGAAGAGCGGCGTGTGGTCGCCCAGTGAGGCCGACGGTTGTAGGCCCATAGAGCCCGTGATGGCACTCGTCTCGTCGGTGAGGATGTCGCCAAACGTGTTCTCGGTGACAATGACATCGAAGAAGCGCGGGTCGGTAAGCACGCGCATCGAGCAGTTGTCGATAAACATATAGTCGGTCTGCACGTCGGGGTATTGGGGCTCCATTTCCTTCGCAATCTGTCGCCACAGGCGTGAGCTTGCCAGCACATTGGCCTTGTCGACCACCGTGAGGTGGTGGTTGCGGCGCTGTGCCGTTTCGAAGGCCACCTTCAGGATGCGCTCAATCTCGGGGCGCGAGTACACGTCGGTGTCGTAGGCGCGGTCGTTGTCCTGATACTTTTCGCCGAAGTACATGCCACCTGTGAGCTCACGAATCACCATGAAATCGGCACCCTTGATGATGCTCTCCTTCAGTGGCGACATGTGGAGCAGGCAGTCGAACGTGGCCACGGGGCGCACATTGGCAAACAAGCCAAGCTTCTTGCGCATGGCCAGCAAGCCGGTCTCGGGGCGCACCTTCAGTGTGGGATCGTTGTCGAAACGCGGGTCGCCCACAGCGGCGAAGAGCACAGCGTCGGCGTCCATACACGTCTTAAACGTGTCGTCGGGGAATGGGTCTCCGCAAACGTCGATGGCATGTGCGCCACAGATGGCCTCGTGATAGACAAACTCGTGTCCAAACTTCTTGGCAATGGCGTCGAGCACATGGATGGCTTGCGGCATGATCTCTGGTCCGATGCCGTCGCCGGGTAATACTGCGATATTCAGTTTCATGATTTCTTATGTGTTTTATATTTGTTCTTTGGATTGTTGTGGAGCGTGGATTGAGCCTCCTTCCCACAGTTTTTCTTCCTCGTCTTCCACGATATTGAGCATCTTGAACGTGGCTTTGATGGCCGCCTCCGTCTGGTCGGCGTCGAGTCCGTGGGTGCGAATGACGCGTCCTCCGTCGCATTGCCATGTAATGATGGTCTGCACCAATGCGTCGGTGTGGCCTCCGGGCGGAATGGTCACGGTGTAGTTGGCCAATCGTGGGAAGGTGCGGTTGAGGTTCTCCTTATACACCTTGCGCAAGGCTTTCACAAAGGCGTCGTACTGACCGTCGCCGGTAGCGTCGGCCGTATATTCCTCACCGTTGATTTCCACCTTCAGGCTGGCGATGGGTTTCAGCCCATACGACGTGGAGACCATGTAGCTGAGGAGCTTCACCCGTTCCACGGGTGTGTTGTGCTTCAGCACGTCGGCAATGATGTAAGGCAGGTCGTCTTGGGTTACCATCTCCTTACGGTCGCCCAGTTCGGTGATGCGCCGTGTTACGCGTCGTGTCTGTTCGGGCGTCAGTTCCAAGCCCAGTTCCTCCAGGTTCATCTCAATGTTTGCCTTGCCCGAGTTTTTTCCGAGTGCGTATTCGCGCTTGCGGCCAAAGCGTGAGGGCACGAGGTCGTTGCTGTAAAGCTTGTCCTTGTTGTCGCCATCGGCGTGAACACCCGCCACCTGCGTGAAGACATTGCTTCCCACGATGGGTTGGTTGGCCGATATGGCGATGCCGCTGTAGCCTTCCACCAAGCGACTAATCTGGTTGAGTTTGCTCTCGTTGATTGACGTCTTGGCGTGGAAATGGTCCTTCAGGATGGCTTGCACGCTGGCCAGCGGTGCGTTGCCGCATCGTTCGCCCAGGCCGTTCACCGTGACATGCACGCCCTGGCAACCGCTCAATACGGCGGCGAGCGTGTTCGACACCGCCAGGTCGTAATCGTTGTGGGCGTGGAAATCGAATCGCTTGTCGGGGTAGCGGCGGTGCATCTTGCGCACATATTCCACACACTGCAGCGGGTTCATGATGCCCAATGTGTCGGGCAGCATGAAGCGCTGGATGGGCGTGTCCTTCAGGCGGTCCATCATTTGGTACACATATTCGGGCGAATCCTTCATGCCCGAGCTCCAGTCCTCCAGATAGATGTTGACCCGCAGGCCCTGCTGATCGGCATAGTCGAGCGAGTGGAGGATGTCGGTCAAATGTTCCTCTGGCGCCTTGTGCAACTGGTGTTGGCAATGTTTCAGCGAGCCTTTCACCAACAGGTTGATGACGCGGCAGCCGCAACCTTTGATCCATTCGATCGACAGTTTGCCGTCGACGAAGCCCAACACCTCGATGCGGTCGATGTAACCCTCGCGCTGGGCGTAGTTGCAGATGCGTGTCACGGCCTCGCGCTCGCCCTCGGAAACACGTGCCGAGGCCACCTCTATGCGGTCGACGTTGACATCGTGGAGCAGCGACCGGGCGATGATGAGCTTCTCGTGGGGCAGAAAACTGACGCCGCTGGTCTGCTCACCGTCGCGCAACGTAGAGTCCATGATTTCGATCTGCGGACCGAAAAGTGTTTTTGCTCCTATATCCATCATGCGCGTTGCTTTTCAAAAGCCTCCACCTTGTCGCGGTTGGCAACGAGGAAATCCACGTCGTCAAGGCCGTTCATCAGGCAGTGCTTCTTATAACCGTTGATGTCGAAATGTTCCGAATGGCCCGTAGCAAGGTTGGTCACCGTTTGGTTAGGAAGGTCCACGCGCACCTGAGTGCCATGGTCTTTGTCGATGGATGAGAACAGTTCGCTCAGAAACTGCTCGCTCACCACCACCGGAAGCACGAAGTTGTTGAGTTCGTTGTTCTTGTGGATGTCGGCGAAGAAGCTGCTGATAACCACCCTGAAACCATAGCCGGCGATGGCCCATGCGGCATGTTCGCGCGACGATCCTGAGCCGAAATTCTTGCCGGCTACGAGGATAACGCCCGAATAAGAAGGGTCGTTGAGCACAAAATCGCTCTTCAAACTGCCGTCCTTATTGTATCTCCAGTCGCGGAAAAGGTTGTCGCCGAAGCCTTCCTTGTCGGTAGCTTTCAGGAAGCGGGCGGGTATGATTTGGTCGGTATCCACATTCTCCAAGGGGAGGGGAATGCAGGATGATGTGATGACATCAAATTTCTGTTTCATCGTTGTGTGTTGTCTTTGTGTGATTATTCGCGTTCAGCGGATGGGCATGGGTGACCCATGCTGCGGTTGTTGGCTATCCGCCGGGATGCCCGTTGGCCGATGCCGCTGCGCGTTGTTATGCCTGAAGAAACTCGCGAGGGTCGCTGATGCGGCCCGTGATGGCGGCTGCGGCTGCCACAAGGGGCGAAGCCAGCACCGTGCGTGCGCCCGGTCCCTGACGGCCCTCGAAGTTGCGGTTCGATGTGGAGACGCTGTATTTGCCAGCTGGCACCTTGTCGTCGTTCATGGCCAAGCATGCTGAGCAGCCCGGTTGGCGTATGGCGAACCCTGCTGTCTCCAGTTGCTTGTCGAGTCCTTCCTCCTGAATCTGCTTCAGAACGGCCCATGAGCCCGGCACCAGCCATGCCACCACGTTGGGTGCTTTCTTATGGCCCTTGACCACAGAGGCGAAGGCGCGGAAGTCCTCTATGCGTCCGTTGGTGCACGCTCCGAGGAACACGTAGTCGATGGGGTGCCCCAAGAGGCGCTCGCCAGGCTCGAAGCCCATGTAGCGCAGGCTCTTGAGGAACGAAGCCTGCTCGCTTTCGGCCACCTCGTCGAGTGTGGGAACTGATCCCGTGATGGCGATGCCCATTCCGGGGTTGGTGCCGTAGGTGATGCGAGGCTCGATGTCGGCTCCGTCGAAAGCCAACTCACAGTCGAACACGGCGTCGTCGCCCGAGCGCAGCTGGCGCCATTGGGCCACGGCCTTGTCCCACGCCTCGCCCTTGGGGGCGTACTTGCGTCCCTTCAGGTAGGCGAAGGTTGTTTCGTCGGGCGCGATGAATCCGCCGCGCGCACCCATCTCTATGGAGAGGTTGCAGAGCGTCAGTCGGCCCTCCATGCTCATGTTCTCAACCACAGGTCCGGCGTATTCCACGAAGTAGCCCGTGGCTCCCGAGGTGGAGAGTTGGGCCATGAGGTAGAGCGCCACGTCCTTGGCCGTTACGCCAGGCTGCAGGGCACCGTTGATGGTGATGCGCATGCTCTTTGGCTTCTGTTGCAGAATACACTGCGAGGCCAGAACCATTTCGACCTCAGAGGTGCCGATGCCGAATGCCACAGCGCCCACGGCACCGTGGGTAGAGGTGTGCGAGTCGCCACAAACGATGGTCATGCCAGGCAGCGAAAGGCCCGTCTCGGGTCCCACCACGTGGATGACGCCGTTCTCGGGCGTGTTCTTTTTGAATTCCGTCAGGCCAAACTCGGCGCAGTTCTTGTCGAGTGTCTCCACTTGGTGGCGGCCCACGGGGTCGAGTTCAGGCGATCCTTGGTCGTGCGTCATGATGTTGTGGTCGGGCATGCAGAACACCTGTTGCGGTCTGAACACCTGCAGATGGCGGCGGCGTAAGCCGTCGAAGGCCTGAGGCGATGTCACCTCGTGACAATACAGTCGGTCGATGTAGAGTTGCGTGGGGCCTTCTTCCACGACCTGTACTACATGGCTATCCCAAATCTTATCAAATAATGTGTTCATAACATAAAAACCTTTCGCTATCTTATTTCCTAAACTTGTTGATACAATCGATGTATGCCTCGACCGACGCCGTTACAATGTCGGTGTTGGCTCCGAAGCCATAGTAGACGTTTCCGGCGTATTCCACTTGCATGTGAACCTTTCCGACGTCGTCCGATCCCTTCGAGATGGCCTGAATGGTAAACTCCTTCAGTGTCATCTGCTTGCGGATGATGCGCTTCAGGGCCTTGATGGCGGCGTCGACCGGACCGTTTCCAGAACTGCTCTCCTCAAACTTCTGGCCGGCGATGTCGAGGCCCACGCTGGCTACGCTCTTCACGCCCTTACCCGTGGTGACCTGCAGATAGTCGAGCTTCACGCTGTGGCTGGCGGCCGTGTCGGCACCTGCGAGCATGAGGATGTCGTCGTCGTTGATCTCTTTTTTCTTGTCGGCCAATTCGAGGAAGGCCTTATAGAGCTTGTCGAGCTTGGCCTCGTCGCGAACGTCCACGCCGTTCACCTCCAGGCGATAACGCAGCGCCGCGCGTCCCGAACGTGCCGTAAGCACGATGGCGTTGTTGTCGAGACCAATGTCCTTCGGGTCGATGATCTCGTAGGTCTGCACGTTCTTCAGCACGCCATCCTGGTGGATGCCGCTCGAATGGGCAAAGGCGTTGCGGCCCACAATGGCCTTGTTGGGCTGCACGGGCATGTTCATCAGCGAACTGACCATGCGCGAAACGGGGTAAATCTTCTGCGTGTTGATGTTGGTGTCGATGTTGATGCCCTTGTGGCACTTTAGGATCATGGCAATCTCCTCGAGCGATGTGTTGCCGGCTCGCTCGCCGATGCCGTTGATGGTTACCTCCACTTGTCGTGCTCCGTTGAGCACACCCTCGAGCGTGTTGGCTGTTGCCATGCCGAGGTCGTTGTGGCAGTGGGTTGAGATGATGGCCTTGTCGATGTTCGACACGTGCTCCATGAGGTATTTAATTTTGGCGCCAAACTCGCTCGGCAGGCAGTAGCCGGTGGTGTCGGGAATGTTTACCACGGTGGCTCCAGCGGCGATAACTGCCTCGACGACACGTGCCAGGTATTCGTTGTCGGTACGTCCGGCATCCTCGGCGTAGAACTCCACATCCTCCACATACTTCTTGGCGTAAGCCGTGGCACGCACGGCGCGCTCAAGGATCTCATCTCGGTTTGAGTTGAACTTATACTTAATGTGGTAGTCGGATGTGCCTATGCCGGTGTGTATGCGCTTGTGTTTGGCATACTGCAGCGACTCGGCGGCCACATCGATGTCCTTCTCCACGGCGCGGGTCAGTGCGCAAATGGTGGGCCATGTTACCGCTTTCGATATTTCCATAACCGAGTTGTAGTCGCCTGGCGAAGAGATGGGGAAGCCGGCCTCAATGACATCGACACCCAATAGCTCAAGTTGCTTGGCTACCTGAATCTTCTCTACTGTGTTCAACTGGCATCCAGGCACCTGTTCGCCATCGCGAAGGGTGGTGTCGAAAATAAAAAGTCTGTCGCTCATAATTTATTATTTTACTTCGTTTGGGTTCTTTATTGTGTTTGTGTTCGCTCGTGTTTGTGCTCCTATTCGTCAGAACTTGTGTTTGTGTTCGTCTGATTTTGTTCTTCCATACGTCAGAACTTGTGTTTGCGTTCGTTCGAGAGCATGTTCGTTTTAGTTTGTTGTTTTGTTTGTTTCTGTCCTTCCAACTACGAAAAAAGGCCTTCCCACTAATGGAAGTGGAAAGGCCTTGTATTCGTCATATTGCTCACATGCATATACACGCTCTCTCACTTCCGACTGTTTGACGAAGTCGAATACCGAGTAGAATGCTAATAATGCTAATGAACTGGATGGTCATACTTTGTTCTCTTTTTGTTTTATGTGAGCGCAAAGGTAATCATTTCGTTGCTAACAAACAAATAAATTGCAAGAAAAGTTGGTAGTTTTATTGCAAACAATAACCAAACCTTGGGTTTTAGAACGATATTGATACTTTGTCGATGTCTTTCAACTCGTAACACTTTTCCTGCCTAAGCAGCCTAAAGTTAGTGGTTTGGCGTGTGACTCAAGCCCCTTGTGGCATGCTTTAGGCGCGCTCCTCCTTGTCTATAATGGCCCCCCATAACAAATAAAAGCCCGGCGTTTCCATGATCGGAACGCCGGGCAATATGTTGCGTAAAGCTATTCGTTGAATAGAGATTGAACAGCGAATCTTCTTCGTGAGCGCATGTCTTCACCTCTGTAAGCGCCCCTTTCTATCTTCGCAATGGCATCGTTTGCTATCCCTTAGCTTATCGATGGACTGCTGTCAGAGTAGCGTTTGCCTTTCGTTAGCTTGTCGATGGACTGCTGTCAGAGTAGCGTTTGCCTTTCGTTAGCTTATCGATGGGCTGCTGCCAGAGTGGCGTTTGCCTTTTGTTAGCTTATCGATGGGCTGCTGTCAGAGTAGCGCTTGCCTTTTGTTAGCGCCGATATCCTTATTTAATAGGCCACTTTGCTGTTGGGATAGAAGCTGGGCGCGACTGGGATAGAAGCTGGGCGCAATTGGGTTAGAAGCTGGGAGCAATAGGGTTAGAAACTGGGGGCGACTGGGGCGGGGAACGGATCGTCGTCGCCGAGGTCGTCGCTGTTCATGCGAGAGCCGATGTATTCGCCTCCCATGCTGTCTGACAGAGGTGCGGGAGCGGCATCCTCGGGGTTGAGGAAGCGCGTGTATTGGCCTTGGAACGACAGCAGAACGTCGCCCGTGGCGCCCTTACGGTGCTTGGCAATGATGATCTGCGCCTTGCCTCGAAGGTCGTGGCCCTTTTCGTCTTGGTAGATGTGGTAATACTCAGGACGGTGCACAAAGAGCACCATATCAGCATCCTGCTCGATAGCTCCCGACTCACGCAAGTCGCTCAGCTGTGGTCGCTTGCCTTCCAATCCCTCACGGTTCTCCACCGTACGGTTGAGCTGTGACAGGGCGATGATGGGCACATCGAGCTCCTTGGCCAATCCTTTGAGCGAGCGAGAGATGGTCGACACCTCCTCCTGACGGCTTCCGAAGCGCATGCCATTGGCGTTCATGAGCTGCAGATAGTCGATCATAATGATCTTCACACCTTTCTCGCGAACCAGTCGGCGGGCCTTTGTGCGCAACTCGAAGATCGACATGCCAGGTGTATCGTCCACGTAAAGCGGTGCGCCGGTGAGTCGAGCCATATACTTGTCGAGGCGTTGCCACTCGTCGGGGAAGAGCTGTCCGTTCATGATCTTGCGTCCCTCGATTTCACAAACATTAGAGATGAGACGGTTTACAAGCTGCACGTTGTTCATCTCCAATGAGAAGAAGGCGATGGGCTCCTTGTAATCGACCGCAATGTTCTTGGCGATGGAGAGAGCGAACGAGGTCTTACCCATGGCCGGTCGACCGGCGATGATGACGAGGTCACTCTTCTGCCAACCCGAGGTGATGTTGTCGAGCCCCGTGTATCCCGACGGAATGCCCGTCAGACCACTGGTCTGCGACGATGCCTTCTGCAACATCTCCATGGCCTGTCGCAGCACAGGGTCGATCTGCGTGTAGTCGGTTCGCATGTTCTTCTGCGAGAGTTCGAAGAGGTTGCTCTCCGCTTCCTGCATCAGGTCGTCCACGTCCACCGTCTGGTCGAAGGCCTTCGTCTCGATGACCGAGGCAAAGGAGATGAGCTGGCGGGCCAAGAATTTCTGTTGGAGAATTTTGGCGTGGTATTCGATATGGGCCGACGACGCCACATGAGCCGTGAGGTCCACTACGTAGGTTGGTCCGCCCACGTCGTCGAGTGTGCCCTCTTTCTGCAGTTCGTTGGCCACGGTCATGATGTCGACCGGGTTCTGGGCCATGTTGAGCGTCTGTATGGCTTGGTAAATTTTCTGGTGTCGCGGCTCGTAGAACGTTTCGGGTCGCAGCATCTCCGATACCACGGAGAAGGCGTCCTTGTCGATCATGAGCGCGCCGAGCACCACCTTCTCCACGTCGACCGCTTGCGGCTGCAGATGTCCGTAGGTGGGGTCGATGGGCGCAGGCGTGCGCTTTCGGCGGTTGGCCGAGGTGTTATTTGTTTCTGGCATGGTTGTTTGTGGTGTTGGGCAGATGCGGCACGCCTATTCGATAGACATGCCACCCTGCTGGGTTGGTGGGCCAATGCGCCCGCCTTAGTTTTTCTTTTTCAGTTTGAGTTTGGGAATATTGACCTTGTCGCCCGCCTTCAACTGCTTGCGACCCGGGTTGACAGCCTCGATGTAACACTCCATGCCCGGTCCGAGTTGGGTGCGGCTGATGCCCGCGAGCGTCTGTCCAGCCTTTGCCGTAACGGTTCGATCAATACCGATAATGGTGTATGCGCCCGTACGGATGCGTACATCCTTATTATATTTATTTTGCTCCTTGCTGTTGTTCTTGGCCTCAGTAGGCTTGTGTTGTTGTGCCTTTTGCTTTGCAGCGGCTTCATTGGCCTTCTTGGCAGCTTCCTCCTTCTTGGCGCGTTCGGCTTGTTCGGCCCCCCGCTTGGAGGCTTCTTGTTCCACCTGCTTGGCCTTTGCTTGCTCGGCTTCGGCCATTTTCTGGCGAGCCCCCTCGTCCTCTTGCAATTTGCGCGCCGCCTCCAGACTGTCCTTTTTGGCTTGCGCCACAGCCGCAGAGTCGACCGATGCGTTGAGGATGGCTTTTCCTTGCGGTGTTCGCGAGGCAAGAATGGCAGCCGCTTCCAGGTGCTCTATGCGGTGGTCGCGTTGCGAAATCTGCATGGCCAGGTAGAAGATGCCAGCCACACACGCCAGCAACAGGAAAGCCGAAATGCCCAGGAACCTGCGCATGAAACGGTTATGGCGAACCATTTCTTGCTGCATTAGGATGACCTGGTTGCGCGCATCGTCGATCTCACGTTCGGTTTCCGACACGGTTTGCACCATCTCAGCCGTTGTCTTGGTCGACGACGTTGGGCGAGGTTGGTTCTCGTTGGTCTGCTCTGAAGTGGCGTTTGTTGGCGCAGCAGCGTCGTTGATGCTTTCAGAAACTTCATTCTGCTCGTCGTTGGTGGTTTCTTCCGTGGGATGGGAAGGGCCGTTGGCCTCATTGGGAGTGGTTTCCTCAATGGGCTCATCGTCGGAGACGACGGTCTCTGCTGCCACAACCGTTTCCTCGGGAGTGCCGCCTTGGTGGGTTGAATGGTCGTCGATGCCCTCGCCGTATGTGGTTTCGGTTTCGTCGTTCTTAGTCGAAGCCGTTTCGTCTGGCTGCGTTCCCAACACGTTGGTTGCGCCAGACGCAGCCTCGCCCTCAGAGGTTTCCGCCATCTTGTCGTCTTGCTTTGTGGCGTCGGTCGTGATCGGTTCGGTCACCGTTTCGTCGTTGTCGGTCATGATGATGTCTTCGGTTCCTTCCTCAACATTGGCGAAATGCTCATCGATGGCCGTGAAGTCGACCCCGTCGTTGATGGGAACGGTTTCGAATTGCGAGAACGGTCGGTTCACCAACTCACGCATGGCGCTATCGGGAGTGAACGAAACCTTGTCGCGCCCCTCGATGACGATGGGCTCGCCCGTGTTCACATCCACGCTCTTGCGCGAAGCCACGGGCACCACCTTGAATGTGCCCAGGCCCTTGACCTTTACCTGTCGGTCGGTCTCGATGCCCTTGGAGAGCACGTCGAACATCTTCTCCACAAACTGCTCTGCCGCTTCTCGCTCCAGTCCATACTTGTCGACCAGCGCCAGAGAGAGTTCCTTAAATCCTATCTTGCTCATGGTTGGGAATGCTAAGCCTTATTGAGTTTGTCCTTGACCGACTCCTTTGGGCGGAAGTTCAAAACGAGTTTTGGCGGCACCAACATACGTTGTTGCGTGCCGGGATTGACAATGATTCGCTCCAGTCGCTTCTTCACCTCGAACGTTCCGAAGTTGGGAATGAGCACGCTGTTTCCCTCCTCGAAGCTGTTGCCCATCTGTTCGATGACGGCGGCCACCATTTTCTGCGTATCGGTTTGCGTGTAACCCGACTGTTGCGCCAGCTCGGCTATATACTCTTTGTTGTTCATACTTCTCCGTATAAGTCAAATTCGTCACTGTCGGTGATGTGCACCTGATAGTAGTGTCCGGTGCGCAACGTGCGACCTTCGGCGGGTATGAGCACCTCCGGGTCCACCTCGGGCGAGCAGCTCTCGGTGCGCCCCACGTAGTAGTCGCCCTCCTTTCGGTCGATCACCACGAGTTGCGTGGTTCCCACCTTGGCCGCTTCCAGCTCCTCGCTGATGGTCTGTTGCAACGCCATCAGCTTGTCGAGGCGTTGCTGTTTCACCTCTTCGGGCACATCATCCTCGTAATGCAACTGCGCATAGGTGCCCTCCTCCTCCGAATAGGCGAAGGCCCCCATGCGGTCGAAGCGCTGTGTGCGCACGAAATCCATGAGTTCCTGGAAGTCGTCGTCGGTCTCGCCGGGGAATCCCACCATGAGCGTGGTGCGCAGGGTGATGCCCGGCACCCGCTCGCGGATGGCCTTCAGCAGGGCCAATGTGTCGTCCTTGGTAACGTGGCGGTGCATGCGTTTCAGCACCGAGTCGGAGATATGCTGCAATGCGATGTCGAGGTACTTGCACACGTTGGGCTTCTCGCGCATCACGTCGAGCAGCTCCATGGGGAACTGGTTGGGGTAAGCGTAGTGGAGTCTGATCCACTTCACCCCCTTGATGTCGGCCATTTGGCTCACCAGCTCGGCGATACGCGTGTGGCCATAGAGGTCTACGCCATAATAGGTAAGTTCCTGCTCGATGACTTGGAACTCGCTGACGCCCTGCCCAACCAGTTCCCTCACCTCGTCGAGAATGTCCTCGATGGGTCGTGAAACGTGTCGGCCTGTGATGAGGGGGATGGCGCAATAGGCGCAATGGCGGTCGCATCCCTCCGCTATCTTGATGTAGGCGTAGTGGGAAGGCGTAGTCAGCTTGCGAAGGCTGTTGGCGTCGGTGCGTCGGCGTGTGAAACTCTCGTTGTCGGCATCAGTGGTGTCGGCCGGTCCGAGGTCGTTGACCAACTGCTTGAAGTTGAACTTGCCGTAGAACTTATCCACCTCGGGCAGTTCGGCCTCGAGCTCCTTCTGATAGCGCTGCGAGAGGCATCCCATGACATAAAGCTTATTGAGTCGGCCTTCGTTCTTGGCCTCCACAAACTCGAGAATGGTGTTGATGCTCTCCTCGCGTGCGTCCTCGATGAAGCCACACGTGTTGATAACCGCGATCTCTCCTTGCGGACGCTTGGCGTCGTGCACGCAGTGGTAACCGTGGTTCTCAAACAAGCGCATGAGCTGTTCCGAGTCGACGAGGTTCTTGGAGCACCCCATCGTGATGATATCTATCTGATTTTTCTTCACTTTTGGTGTTAGAATAACGAGTCAACGAATTCCTTCTTGTTGAAGAGCTGCAAGTCTTCCATCTTCTCACCCAGTCCGATGTACTTCACGGGCACCTTTAGCTGGTCGCTGATGCCGATGACCACGCCGCCCTTGGCGGTGCCGTCGAGCTTGGTGATGGCCAGCGATGTGATCTGCGTCACGGCCGAGAACTCCTTGGCCTGCTCAAAGGCGTTCTGTCCGGTCGATCCGTCGAGCACCAGCATCACCTCGTCGGGAGCGGAGTCGACCACCTTTTTCATCACGTCCTTGATCTTCTTCAACTCGTTCATGAGGCCCACCTTGTTGTGCAGTCGGCCCGCTGTGTCGATGAGCACCACGTCGGCCCCGTTGGCCTTGGCGCTCTGGAGGGTGTCGAAGGCCACGCTGGCGGGGTCGGCGCCCATCTGCTGCTTCACCACGGGCACACCCACACGGTCGCCCCAGATCTGTATCTGCTCCACGGCGGCGGCGCGGAAGGTGTCGGCCGCTCCGAGGTAAACTTTCTTTCCGGCCTGCTTAAACTGCCATGCCAGTTTGCCGATGGTGGTGGTCTTACCCACACCATTGACGCCCACCACCAGTATTACATACGGCTTGTGGTCGGTGGGAAGGTCCCAGCCCGAAGCGTCGGCGGTGTTGTTCTCCGTGAGCAGCGATGCAATCTCGTCCTTGAGAATGCCGTTGAGCTCCGATGTCGACACATACTTGTCGCGTGCCACGCGCTCCTCGATGCGGCGTATGATTTTGAGCGTGGTGTCCACGCCCACATCGGAGGTGATGAGCACCTCTTCAAGGTTGTCGAGCACCTCGTCGTCGACTTTCGACTTGCCGGCGATGGCGCGGCTGATCTTGGTGAAGACGCTCTGCTTGGTCTTCTCCAACCCTTGGTCAAGGGTCTCTTTCTTTTTCTTGCTGAATAATCCGAAAATTCCCATCTTGATAATTGGTGTGAGCAAATTGATGAATGTGCCGTGGGTGGAGCGCGAGGGGGTGGCTCTCGCTACACCGAAGGGCATATTAACATGCAAAGATACTAAATTTATTCGATGTTGAGGCTATCATTTGTTGCATTTCTGCTATTTTATACCTCATTTATTGCAAACGGGTGGGTATGAGACGGATGGCAAGAGGCATTTTGGGGGGTGGGGTGGGGTGTGGGCGACAGGTGCCCATGGTCGTTGGTGAATGGCGATGGGGTGGTGGTTGGAGGAGAGGTAATTATGGGTGAAACAACCTTACAATGTTAGGGTTAACGTGATAGGCGAATGCCTGATGGTTGAAACGATTGGAAGGATTGTGAAAAGTGTGCAGAATTTATTGTCGTTCTCACCCCGTTACTGTATTATAAGGTGGGTCAAGGCGATGCGCGTTGTCAGGGAAAATGGTTAAAAAGTTGTGTCGGGATTTTGCGAGAAATAGAGAACGAAAACGCCGTTTTTGCGAGATGAAAGACTAAAAAATGAGTGAAGAAATTGCGAAAAGGCATCTTTCGAGTTGGGGTTTGGCATGTATTGGGGCTCGGTCGGCCATCTTTCGAGTTGCGATTGGGCATGTTTTGCACCTCGGTTAGGCATCTTTCGCAATGCTTAAAGTGAAATACGGAGTTACGAAATTTGTGTGAAGTCTGTAAGTTACTGGTTGTTAATAAGTTGCGTAAATGCGCTAAGAATGGCGTATTTCGGCCAAAACATTTTGTCGTTGAAAAGAAATGTGTAGATTGATGTATAGATTGTTGCGTCTTTTGACGAACTAACCCGTCGGGCGCACCTTGTGTCACAACCAGCCCGTGGGTGCAAGGGATGTCGTCAAATATGAGAAACGGTGCTCGTTTCGCGCGCCATTTCGCCCGTTTTTCCCTGTCGTGTGCCATATTTGGCAGACCTGCGACTGACAGATTTGTCACGTTGGGCGGCTCTGGCAGATGTGGCACACTTTTCGTAGAGTAAAGGGCGAGCCGAGGGCTCACATGAAAGAAACAACAAATTTAAAATACATTGCAATCATGAAAATCAAACCATTAGCAGACAGAGTGCTGGTACAGGCCGCACCAGCTGAAGAGAAAGTAGGTGGAATCATCATTCCCGACACCGCCAAAGAGAAACCCCAGCGTGGCAAGGTCATTGCCGTTGGCCAGGGTACCAAGGACGAGGCCATGGTGCTTAAGGAGGGCGATGTGGTGCTCTACGGTAAGTATGCCGGCACGGAGCTCGAGAACGAGGGTGAGAAGTATCTCATGATGCGCCAGAGCGATGTGCTCGCCGTGGTGGAAGACTAACATAGGGTGAGAGGAGGATACACCTTATTATATTATACCCAATTAAATATTAGGAACAATTATGGCAAAGATTATCAAATACAATATGGAGGCTCGCGACCTGCTGAAGCAGGGTGTCGACCAGCTCGCTAACGCAGTGAAGGTAACACTCGGCCCGAAGGGTCGCAACGTGGTTATCGAGAAGAAGTTTGGCGCACCCGTCATCACCAAGGATGGTGTGTCGGTGGCCAAGGAGGTGGAGCTCGAGGATAAGTTCGAGAACACCGGTGCTCAGCTCGTGAAGAGCGTGGCTTCGAAGACTGGCGACGACGCCGGTGACGGTACAACCACCGCTACCATTCTGACACAGGCCATCGTGAACGAGGGCTTGAAGAACGTAACGGCTGGCGCCAACCCCATGGACCTGAAGCGCGGTATCGACAAGGCCGTGAACAAGGTGGTCGACTACATCAAGGCCAACGCCGAGGTGGTGGGCGACAACTACGACAAGATTGAGCAGGTGGCTACCGTCAGCGCCAACAACGATCCCGAGATCGGTAAGCTTCTGGCCGATGCCATGCGCAAGGTGTCGAAGGACGGCGTTATCACCGTTGAGGACAGCAAGACCCGCGACACCACCATCGGTGTGACAGAGGGTATGCAGTTTGACCGCGGTTACCTGAGCGGCTACTTCGTAACCGATACCGACAAGATGGAGTGTGTGATGGATGATCCTTACATCCTGCTCTACGATAAGAAGATCTCTAACCTCAAGGAGTTCTTGCCCATCCTGCAGCCCGCTGCAGAGAGTGGCCGTCCTTTGCTCGTCATTGCCGAGGATGTCGACTCAGAGGCACTTACCACATTGGTGGTGAACCGCTTGCGTGGCGGCTTGAAGATCTGCGCCGTCAAGGCTCCTGGCTTCGGCGACCGTCGTAAGGCCATGCTCGAGGATATCGCAGTGCTCACAGGCGGTGTGGTTATCAGCGAGGAGAAGGGCTTGAAGCTTGAGCAGGCTACGCTCGATATGCTCGGTACAGCCAAGAAGGTGACCGTCGACAAGGAGAACACCACCATCGTGGGTGGCGCTGGCAACAAGGAGAACATTCAGGATCGCGTGCAGCAGATCAAGAACGAGATTGCCAACACCAAGAGCAACTACGACAAGGAGAAGCTGCAGGAGCGTCTGGCTAAGCTCGCCGGCGGTGTGGCTGTGCTCTACGTGGGTGCCAACAGCGAGGTTGAGATGAAGGAGAAGAAGGACCGTGTGGACGACGCCCTCTGCGCTACTCGCGCTGCAACAGAGGAAGGTGTGGTTGTCGGTGGCGGTACCACTTACATCCGCGCACAGAAGGAGTTGGCCGAGCTCAAGGGCGACAACGCCGATGAGCAGACGGGTATCAACATCGTTCGCCGTGCCCTCGAGGAGCCTCTGCGTCAGATTGTGTTCAACGCCGGCGGCGAGGGTGCCGTGGTGGTCGACAAGGTTCGTCAGGGCGAGGGCGACTATGGCTACAATGCCCGCACCGATACCTACCAGGATCTGCGTGCGGCAGGCGTCATCGACCCTGCCAAGGTGGCCCGTGTGGCTCTGGAGAATGCCGCTTCTATCGCCGGCATGTTCCTCACCACAGAGTGCCTCATCGTTGACAAGCCCGAGGAGAAGCCCGCTATGCCCGCTCCCCAGCCCGGCATGATGTAATCGGATAACTGAATGGTGGTGGCTATTTGCCACATGCACATATCAAAGAAGGGGTGCGGAACGTGGGTTCTGCACCCTCTTTGCATATTTGTCATCAAAGTTTAAGGTTTTGGCAAGAAATATTTGCGAATGTGGAAAAAACTGCTTAACTTTGCACAATTGAAAGAAGATAACAGTAAAAGGGAATAACATATTTTGATTTGTTTTAGTAGATTAGTTTTTAAGTAGTTTGTTTTTGAAAATCGGTTGTCGCGATGACATCCGATTTTTTTGTTTTTATGGCTCCTTTGAAGGTGCGGTCTCGGGCACGCCTTCACCGTTGCCGCGTGCGCCCGTTATGTTTTTTGGGGGAAAGCGTTGGCGTTTGCTTGAAAAACATTAACTTTGCATTATGAAACCAAAATTTCGCATCGACTGGAAGAAAGCCCTTGTCTTTCTTATTGTCTCAGCAGGCTTGTCTGTGATAACAGGCTCGTTCACGATGTCGCTCGGCATCTTGTTGCTCCTCTTCGTGGCCGACTATCTGTTGGCCGACTGGGCCGATACGCGCAAACGCAAGCGCGAGTGGCGTGAGTTTGAGGAAGAGTTGCGCCGTGAGCGCGAGGCCCGAGAGAAGAAGGAACGCCAATGAAAGAGCTCATCATCTTCTCGGGCGAGTTTAGCGGTGGCTCGCCGTTGCCCTTCGCCTCGGGTGGGGTGAAGGCCGGATTTCCCAGTCCCGCGCAGGACTATATGGCCGAAAGCCTCGACTTCGACAAGGATCTCATAGAGCATCCTGCCGCCACGTTCTATGCGCGTGTGGTGGGCGACTCCATGATCGACGCAGGCATCAACGAGGGCGACATCGTGGTCATCGACAAGGCGCTGGAGCCGGAGCATGGCGATATCGTTGTGGCGTTTATCGATGGCGAGTTTACGCTGAAATTCATCGACCTCAGCCATAAGGACGAAGGATACATCGAGCTCCGGCCCGCCAATAAGAAGTATAGTCCCATTCGCGTTTATTCCACCGACAATTTCAAGGTGTGGGGCGTGTTGGCATGGAGCATCAAGCCCCGCAGAGCCTCCCTGATGAACAGGCTCGCCAAATAAGTCAATCTCCCATTCACCTCACCACATCTTTATCCCCATCATGCAACAACTCGTAAAGCTTTATCAGCAATGGGCCGGAACCGAGCCCGCACACATAGAACAACTGGCCGGAGCCGGCAGCAACCGACAGTATTATCGTATCACCGCCGCCGATGGCGCTACGGTCATTGGCGTTGTGGGCACCAGTCGGGAGGAGAACCACGCCTTCGTGTACCTCGACCGACATTTCGTTCACCACAAGTTGCCTGTGCCTGCCGTGCTTGCTGTGAGCGACGATGAGATGCGCTATCTGCAAACCGACTTGGGGAGCACCTCGCTCTTCGATGCCATACGGGGTGGCAGAGAGGCTGGCGGACGCTACGACTTGGCAGAGCAGACGCTGCTCAAGCGCACCATCCGCGCCTTGCCCGACCTGCAAATTCGTGGCGCCAACGACCTCGACTGGAACCAGTGTTACCCCCAGCCCGTGTTCGACGAGGACAATGTGCTCTTCGACCTCAACTATTTCAAGTACGATTTCCTGAAACTTACAGGGCTCGATTTCCATGAGATGAAGCTCGAGGCCAGTTTCCGCCGCTTCGCCAAGGACCTAACGTCGGAGCCGTCGGAGAGCTTCATGTATCGCGATTTCCAGGCCCGCAACGTCATGCTCGACGCCGAAGGCAACCCCTTCTTCATCGATTTCCAGGGCGGTCGCAAGGGACCTTATTATTATGACCTTGCCTCGTTCCTTTGGCAAGCGTCGGCACGCTACTCGTATAAGTTGCGACGCGAGCTGGTGGCAGAGTACTACAATTCGCTCAAACAATATGTAGAGGTGCCCTCGGTGCGCCATTTCGCCGGTCGGCTGAGCCTTTTCGTGCTCTTCCGCACGTTGCAGGTGCTTGGTGCCTACGGCTTCCGCGGACTCTATGAGCGCAAGCAGCACTTCATCGACAGCATCCCCATGGCCATGGACAACTTGCGTGACCTGCTCAGTTTGAGTGAGGACATGTTGCCCTATCCTTATCTGAGGGAGGTGCTTGCGCGCTTGGCCGACATGCCGCGCTTCGCCCACCGCGAGGAGCCCACGCGTTTGCGCGGCGACGGTTACAAGACCACCGACCACAATATTTATCCCGCCCATCCGCAAGATGGTCCAGCCACGTTCTCCAAATACGACGGCAAGGGCCCGCTTGTGGTGCGTGTCTATAGTTTCTCTTACCGCAAGGGCATTCCCGAAGACCCGTCGGGCAATGGCGGTGGCTATGTTTTCGACTGCCGTTCCACCCACAACCCTGGTCGGTATGAGCCTTACAAGAAGCTCACCGGCCTCGATGAGCCCGTCATTCGCTTCTTGGAGGACGACGGAGAGATATTGGATTTCCTCACCCATGTGTACGCCTTGGCCGACAAGCACGTGGAGCGCTACGTGCAACGCGGCTTCACCAGCCTGATGTTCTGCTTCGGATGCACGGGCGGCCAGCACCGTTCGGTGTATAGTGCGCAGCACCTGGCCGAGCACATCCATGAGAAGTTTGGCGTCGAGGTGCGCGTGTGCCACCGTGAGCAAGGCATAGAACAGACCTTTTCTGCGAAGAAAAAGGAAAGCTAAATCTTTGTTGATTAGAAAAGAATAATTAACTTTGCACGTATGAAGCAAGCCATGATATTCGCCGCTGGTTTGGGCACCCGCCTCAAACCCCTCACCGACACCATGCCCAAGGCGTTGGTGCGCGTGGGTGGCGAACCGCTGCTCAAGCGTGTCGTAAGCCGTTTGGGCGCGGCCGGGTTCAACCACTTGGTGGTCAATGTGCATCATTTCGCGTTGCAAATCACCAACTATCTGCAGGCCAACGACAACTTCGGCCTCGACATTCGGGTGAGCGACGAGACCGCCGGACTGCTCGATACAGGGGGCGGGTTGCGTAAGGCGCAGCCTCTCTTCGCGCCACGTTGCCCCATTCTCATCCACAATGTTGATATTCTTAGCAATGTGGACCTCGACAAGTTTTACCGTGCCGATTGGCGTGTCAACTGCCCCGATTGTGGCGTTCCGCACCTCATGGCAGGTGCCCGGCTGCTCGTCAGTTGGCGAAAGACCAAGCGTTACCTGGTCTTCAACGACCAGATGCTACTCGTGGGATGGGTCAACATCGTTACGGGTGAGGTGAAATCGCCGTTCCCCGAGGTGCGCGCCCAACTGCAACAGCTGCGCTATCCGCTGGCCATTGGCGACGAACCGCTCGTCGTGGCCGGACATCTTCACCTCTTTGCCTTCAGTGGCATTCACGCGTTCTCGCCCACGCTCTTCCCACAAATGGTGGGATGGCCCGACAAGTTTCCCATCATGGACTTCTACCTCAAGGCTTGCGCCACAACGCCTATCATGGGTTACGTTAAGCCCGACCTGCGGCTCATGGACGTGGGAAAGATCGACACCTTGAGCGACGCCGACGATTTCGTGAGCACTTTGGTGCCCTAACGCGCAGCCGCAGCTCGTCATTCAACACGAACAACTCACACATTTTTCACAATATATGCAACAGAAGATAATCATCCTCGACTTTGGTTCACAGACCACGCAGCTCATTGGCCGTCGTGTGCGTGAGCTCGACACCTTCTGCGAGATCATGCCCTACAACAAGTTTCCGAAGGACGACCCCTCCGTCATTGGAGTCATCCTCAGCGGATCGCCCTACAGCGTTCACGACAAGGAGGCTTTCAAGGTGGACCTGAGCCAGTTTATCGGCAGAATTCCCGTGCTCGGCATTTGCTACGGCGCGCAGTACATCTCTTACGCCAACGGCGGAAAGGTGGAGGCTGCCGACTCGCGCGAGTACGGACGTGCTAACCTTGAGAAGTTCGATAAGCAAAATGCGCTCTTCAAGGGCTTCGTCGACAACTCGCAGGTTTGGATGAGCCACGGCGACACCATCACTGCCATCCCGCAGGACTATGAGTGCATCGCCTCTACGGCCAACGTGAAGTTTGCCGCATATGCCTCAACCAAGCAGCCTGTTTGGGCCGTGCAGTTCCATCCCGAAGTGTTCCACTCTTTGCAGGGAACGCAACTCCTGAAGAACTTCGTGGTCGACATCTGCGGTAGCAAGCAGGACTGGAGCGCCGACTCGTTCGTCGACACCACGGTGAATGAGCTCAAGGCGCAGCTGGGCGACGACAAGGTGATACTCGGCCTTTCGGGTGGTGTCGACTCAAGCGTGGCCGCTGTGTTGCTCCACAGAGCTATCGGAAAGAACCTCACCTGTATCTTCGTGGACCATGGAATGCTCCGCAAGAACGAGTTCCGCGATGTGATGAAGGACTACGAGGGATTGGGGCTCAACGTGATTGGCGTGGACGCTTCAGAGAAGTTCTTTGCCGACCTCGCTGGCGTTACCGACCCTGAGGAGAAGCGTAAGATCATCGGACGCGACTTCGTGGAGGTGTTCAACGCCGAGGCGAAGAAGCAAACGGGTGCCAAATGGCTTGCCCAGGGAACGATCTATCCCGACCGCATCGAGAGTCTCAACATCACCGGCAAGGTCATTAAGAGCCATCATAATGTGGGCGGACTGCCCAAGGAGATGAACCTGCAGCTCTGCGAGCCGTTGAAATGGCTGTTCAAGGACGAGGTGCGCCGCGTGGGCCGTTCGCTCGGTATGCCTGAGCATCTCATCACACGCCACCCGTTCCCGGGTCCGGGTCTTGCCGTTCGTATCCTCGGCGACATCACGCCCGAGAAGGTGCGCATCCTGCAAGATGCCGACGATATCTATATCCGCGGCCTGCGCGAGTACAAGGTGAAGCTCTCGGGCGAGGAGGCTCGTCGTGTGCTGGCTGCCGGCGTGCCCGCCGATATGCAGAATGGCGAGATTGAGGTGTCGCTCTACGACCAGATTTGGCAGGCCGGTACGGTGCTGCTCTCTACCGTTCGCTCGGTAGGAGTGATGGGCGATGAGCGTACCTATGAGCACCCCGTGGCTCTCCGAGCCGTAACATCCACCGATGCCATGACGGCCGATTGGGCCCACCTGCCTTATGACTTCATGGCCAAGGTGTCGAACGAGATCATCAATAAGGTGCGTGGCGTGAACCGCGTGTGCTACGATATCTCTTCAAAGCCGCCTTCAACAATCGAGTGGGAGTAAGTCGCTCGATGCGTCATCAATGTGATTCGACGATGAAGGTTTACACCCACTTTGGCGGCGATGATGAGGGTCGCCGCGATGAACTCATCCGAACCATCGAACATAGTGTGGAGCGCTTGTCGCTCGCTGAGCTCGAAGCGCTCTACTATGACTTGGTGGCGAAGGACTATATACGCAAGTAAGATAACAACAACCGAGCCCCTTCCCAACGAAGGGCCTTTGGTTTCTTCGCCGCTTTAGGCAAGAAGGATAACTAGGGAGTTTTTGAAAGTAAATATGCGCATGCGCTTTTGGCTCTTGGTGTGGTGCCTGTTTGTGATAGGGGGCGTCCGCTGTGTGGCTGGCGACTCGCTCCAATGGCGTCATTGGGGTGGGGGTGTTGCCGTGTTGCCCGGCCGAGCCATTGTGATGGATAGTTACCAAGGCATGTGGCAGAAGGGCCGAAACAACCTGACCGCTGCCCTCGAAGTGGCATACACACCACTGCCGTCGGACAGCGATGCCTTCGCTCGCGACTTCGGTTATCCTACCATCGGCGCCGGTGTGCGATACCATTTCGACCACGGGGTAACCATGCACAAGGCACAAGACCCTACGTGGGGTATGGCCCAAGAGGTGGACTACGACTCGCGGATGGGCAATGTGGTGTCGGCTTATGGCACCTTTACACGCCCCTTCTTCCGCTCACGCCACTGGATGGCCGACTATTCGATCAGCTTCGGAACGAGTTATTCGAGACGCAAATACAACAAGGAGAACAATGTCGACAACGAACTCATTGGCTCGCGGTGGCTCATCTACTTCGGCACAGGGCTGCACCTCACGTGGCGCATGGCAGAGAACTGGGGCTTACGGGCCGGCTTAGAGTATTACCACCATAGCAACGGGGCCTTGAATCGCCCCAATAAGGGAGCCAATTTTGTAGCTCCTTCGTTGGGTGTTGTTTACATGCCCTATTATAAAGAGGTTGTCGACGCAAAGTCGTGGGCACCCCGCCAACCCTTCAAGCCCTATTGGTACCTGAATCTGACGGCTTCTGTGGGCGCCAAGGCCCTTGAGGAAGACTGGAAGAAAACGCAGATGCAGACGCCGCCTGGCGACCCCAACTACCAAACAGAAGATTTCAAGGTGTATACCACCTATGCCTTGTCGGCCGACGTGATGTGCCGTTACCAACGTCGTTGGGCCTCAGGAGTGGGGGTCGATGCTTTCTATAGCACTTACACATCGCACATCCGAGAGCTCGATCAGGCGGCAGGCTATCATGACAAACAGGCCCCTTGGAGTGTGGGAATATCTGGAAAGCACGAGGTGTTTTGGCATCAATTGTCGCTCAGCATGGCGCTTGGCGTGTATGTTTACCGCCATGTGGGGCATACGGCGAAAGCGTTGGAAAAGCCTTATTATGAACGCATTGGCTTACATTACACCTTCAGGCGCCTGGGCGGTTTGCAGGTGGGAGCCAACGTCAAGGCCCATAAGGTCAAGGCCGACTACACAGAAGTGTCGCTCAGTTGGCCTTTCCGCCTGTAAGAAAGCCTCGAACCCACATCCCTGTTCGTTCGTTTGGACCTACTTTGCAGGTTTTTCCGAAGTGAGAAAATGAAGAGAGCCATTCCTGACCAATGAGGCAGGAATGGCTCTTATAGGTTCCATTTCATGGCACGTTTTCTCGCCATGGCAGAGCTTAAGTGATCTTACCTCTGCTCATCTGGCTTAACGAAAACGTTGAACGTTAATCGCCAGTCGTTCATTAGATGTTAATCCCAATGAGCGTTTGTTTCATGCTGGTTGCGGCGGGTGCGTTGAAAGCGTAGCGAGCTATGGTGGAGCAAGAAGCCGAAAGAAACGTTGGCAAGCGTTGGATAGAATCCGCCGCGTCTAAACAATCCGCCTGTTTTGGCCTGATGCCCGATAGGGGAAGGAGGGCTGGAGAATCAAGCGCGATTGAATCCAACCCTTTTGCAAAGCCTTGTGGCATGGCAACCCACTACGTGAAGAACGTTGTGGGATGGCAATTTATTTCTTCTCCTTCATCAAATCGCGAATCTCGGCGAGCAGCTTCTCCTCGGCAGAGGGTTCCGGGGCAGGTGTGGGAGCAGGCTTCTCTTGCTTTTTGTTAGCCAACTTGTTGATGCCCTTCACCAAGAGGAACACGCAGAACGCGATGATGACGAAGTCGATGAGGTTCTGGATGAAACTGCCATAATTGATGGTGGCGGCCTGCATTTCTATGCCGTCGGCAATCTTCTCAGCCGGAAGCGTTATCTTCAGGTCGGAGAAGTTGACGCCGCCGATGAGCCAACCGATAGGAGGCATGATGAGGTCGTTGACAATGCTCGACACAATTTTTCCGAAAGCGCCGCCGATGATCACACCCACGGCCATGTCGACGGCGTTACCCTTCACTGCGAACGCCTTGAATTCATTGATAAACTTTCCCATAATCAATAAGATTTAAATAATGTTTAAGTGGTTTTTGGAAAGATTTTGGAGGTAACAAGAGTCGTTGACCCCTGTCCCATGAGTGCGCAGTCGACGTCGTGTGGGTGACCGTTCAGATTGTCATGTCGGTGTTACACTTACACGTTTCCGCACACCTGCGTATACAACTCCTTGAACTCTCCGTTTCTTTTTTTAATAATTTAATACTTGATTCGTCTGCAAAATTAAAAAATCTTTGTAACTTTGCACGCGAACAGAGGAGGATTTTTACAAAAGTTTATAGCAAACTGCTGTTGAAGTTACCTCTTGTTGAAAAGCCTGAAAGTTCAAACGGTAGAACAAATGCGTTCAAACCGTGGAAAGATAAGGCCCCGTTTCATTGAAGGTCATATTTTTAACAATTCTAAAATATTAGTAAAATGGCAAATGTTAAAGTAGCTATTAATGGTTTCGGTCGTATCGGCCGTCTCGCATTCCGTCAGATGTTTGAGGCAGAGGGTTACGAGGTAGTTGCAATCAACGACCTCACATCTCCTAAGATGTTGGCTCACCTTCTGAAGTATGACACCGCACAGGGTGGTTTCGCTGGCAAGTACGGCGAGGGCAAGCACACTGTTGAGGCAACTGATAACTCTATCATCGTTGATGGTAAGGAGATTACTATCTACGCTAAGCCTAACGCTGCTGAGCTTCCTTGGGGTGAGCTCGACGTTGACGTCGTTCTCGAGTGCACTGGCTTCTACACATCTAAGGAGAAGGCTTCTGCCCACCTCAAAGCTGGCGCTAAGAAGGTTGTGATCTCTGCTCCTGCAGGTAACGATCTTCCCACCATCGTTTACAATACCAACCACAAGACTCTGACAACTGCTGACACTATCATCTCTGCAGCTTCTTGCACAACAAACTGCTTGGCTCCTATGGCTGACACTCTGAACAAGTACGCCGCCATCCAGTCTGGTATCATGTCTACTATCCACGCTTACACAGGCGACCAGATGATTCTGGACGGTCCTCAGCGTAAGGGCGACCTCCGTCGTTCACGTGCAGGTGCTCAGAACATCGTTCCTAACTCAACAGGTGCTGCCAAGGCTATCGGCCTCGTTATCCCTGAGCTGAACGGTAAGCTGATCGGTTCTGCACAGCGCGTTCCGACTCCTACAGGTTCTACCACTATCCTGGTTGCTGTTGTTAAGGGCAAGGATGTTACCGTTGAGGGCATCAACGCTGCCATGAAGGCTGCTTCTAACGAGAGCTTCGGTTACAACGAGGATCCTATCGTTTCTTCTGATATCATCGGCATGCGCTTCGGCTCACTGTTCGACGCTACTCAGACCATGGTCAGCAAGATCGACGACGACACCTATCAGGTGCAGGTTGTGAGCTGGTACGACAACGAGAACTCTTACACTTCTCAGATGGTTCGCACCATCAAGTACTTCGCTGAGATGAAGTAATACCGTAAGGTTTCGAACATATCAAACCGCTCTTCCCGATAAAGGAAGAGCGGTTTTTTGTTATTATTCTTGCAAATTTGCAATAATTTAGCTACATTTGCGGCATGAAGATGATAACCATACTTGGCCCCACGGCATCGGGCAAGACAGCTGTCGCGGCACGATTGGCCCACGACATCGGTGGCGAGATTCTCTCCGCCGACTCTCGTCAGGTGTATCGGGGTATGGACATCGGCACAGGAAAAGACCTGGAGGATTATGTTGTGGAAGGGCAACTGGTGCCTTACCACCTTATAGACATTGTCGATGCGGGAACCAAATACAACCTTTTTCAGTACCAGCAGGATTTCACGGTGGCCTACAACGATATCTGCAGCCGTGGCGTTACTCCCGTTCTATGTGGCGGCACGGGCCTCTACATTGAGGCGGTGCTCAAGGGCTACGCCTTGTCGCCTGTCCCCCAGAACCCCGAGTTGCGCCAAAGCCTTGAGGGAAAGACGCTTCCCGAACTGACCGCCCTGCTCGAAGATTTGAAGAAGAAGGCCGGTTCGGTGATGCACAACGTAACGGATGTGGACTCATGCCAGCGTGCCATTCGCGCCATTGAGATTGAGACCTACAACCTCGAGCATGCTACCGAACTGCGGACCATGCCGCCAATCGATTCGGTGATTGTCGGTCTGAGCGTCGACCGCGACTACCGGCGCAAGAAAATCAGCGACCGTTTGGCCCGTCGCCTCGACGGAGGCATGGTCGACGAGATACGCGGATTGCTGCAAAGGGGCATTCCGCCTGAAGACCTCACTTACTACGGTTTGGAATATAAATACGTCACCGAGTATGCGATCGGCAAACTAAGCTACAAGGAAATGTTCCGCCAGTTGGAGATAGCCATCCATCAGTTTGCAAAAAGGCAGATGACATGGTTCCGCGGAATGGAGCGTCGGGGCCTCACGATCCATTGGATCGACGCCCAACAACCGACAGACAGCATCCTGGCGGACATCAAAGGTCTCATGGCCTGATGCGTTACACCTAATAAATACATGTGGCTCGCCTGTGTGGGAGAGCCGGAAGAGATACAATTATGGAAGATAATCGTTGGGGAATCATTTATTGTCCGAAGTCGGGAATCTTCGGAGGCTCAGCAAAGCGGTGGGCCAAGATAGAGGCGTGCCTGAAGGAAAACGGCATATCCTACGACCATGTCACGAGTGAGAACATGCCAAGTGTGGAGCGCCTGGTGAAGATGTTTGTCAACAACGGCTACCACACCATTGTCATTGTGGGTGGCGACAGCGCGTTGAACGACGCCGTCAACTGCCTCATGTGTCATGAGAAGCGCGTGCGCGACACGGTGGCCTTGGGCATCATACCCAATGGCCTGATGAACGATTTCGCACATTTCTGGGAGTTCGACGAGGACAATTACGAGCAAACCATCAAGTGGTTGAAGGAACGCCGTGTGCGTAAGATCGACCTGGGCTGCATTCGTTACACCAACCGCAAAGGTGAGGCGTGCCGTCGCTACTTCCTCAACTGCATCAATGTGGGCCTTATCGCTGCCATCATGAACCTGCGCCGTCAGACGCGTCACCTCTTCGGCTCACGCTCGTTGTCGTTCCTGTTCTCGTTTGTCCTGATGATTTTCCAGCGGCTCGACTACCGCATGAAGATCAAGATCAACACCGATCGCATAGACCGTCGTGTGATGACGATGTGCGTGGGCAACGCCACGGGCTATGGACAAACGCCTAACGCCGTGCCCTACAATGGCTTGCTCGATGTGTCAGTGGTGTATCATCCGGGCGTAACCCAACTCTTCGAGGGCATCTACCTGTTCCTCAAGGGCAAGATACTCAACCACCACTCAGTGCACCCGTACCGCACCCGCGAGGTGGTAGTGGAGCAAGCTGAGCATGCCCTCGTGGGCATCGACGGACGATTGATGCACACCCCCGTCGGTCCGTTTAAGATAACGGTGGAGCAGGAGGTCATCAATTTCCTCATTCCCGATTGATTTCACCTCTGTTTGTAGACGTGTCCCAAGCGGCAAACGGCTTACCGCAACGCCCCGTGCTGCCGTGAGCGCGCTTTTAGGTTGACTTTCCAATCGCTTGATATAGGTGCAAGAATGATTTTGTGATGCCAAATCGTTCTTGCGCTTTCTTTTTGTGGACCATTGGATAAAAGGCTAACGCCATCGCCCTTTTTGCCGTTTGGGAACAACATAAGCAGCGTAATAGCTTACGTAAGATAGTTGAAAATAGACAACAAACTATAGTGAAAACTACACATTTCTTTTCGATGAGCAAACGATGAGGCGAAAATACGCGATTCTCGTTGTGCTTATGTATTCGCCTGACATTCAGACGGTTATCGTTCGAGTGGCCCGTTTCGGGTTCCCGATTCCGTATTTCTTGTTGCGATACATGCCTTTTCCTATGGCGAAAGATGCCTTTCCGAGCCTCGAAACATGCCCTATCGCAGTGCGAAACATGCCCGATCGCACCTCGATACATGGCTTTTCGCAAAGGCGAAGCCCTTTTTGGGGTCTTCCATAGCTTGAAAATGGCTATTTTGTGCTCTATTTCACCCGAAAATCCAGCACAACTTTTTAACCAAAAACCCTTACAGGTATCAAATTCCCCCAACGTGTGTCAACCGTAGGAAAGCCGCATGTTGGTTGGCGATTTCATCCTCTTAAAATGCGGTGAGATAAGCATCTGTTTACCCGAACCCTATATTTTTATTCAAAATAACTCGTGTTTTACTTTGCACTTTGTAATAATTTTATTAACTTTGAGCGCAAAAGGAGGCTTGGAGCCCGCTTTCATAAGCTCGCACCTTACCTAATGAATTTATCTAAAACAATATAAAACCTTAATTGAGAACTATGAGTTATCTTAGATTCGAAAGAGCGCTGATGACCAACTTGCAAGACTCGTTGGGGAAGGAAATTCTCCGTACGAATCGGTCGGGTGCTTACTCATGCTCCACGATTGTAGACTGCAACACGCGCAAATACCACGGATTGCTCGTTGTTCCAGTCCCCAGTTTAGACGATGAGAACCACGTTCTTCTGTCGTCGCTCGACTGTTCAGTCATACAGCATGGAGCAGAGTTCAACCTTGGCCTGCATAAGTATCAGGGCAACAATTTCAGTCCTAATGGTCACAAGTACATCCGTGAGTTTGATTGTGACAAAGTGCCCACAACCATTTACCGTGTGGGAGGAGTCGTTTTAAGAAAGGAAGTTGTCTTCCAGCATTTTGAAGACCGCATCTTGATTCGCTATACCCTCGACGACGCTCACTCGGCCACCACGCTTCGTTTCCGTCCCTTCCTCGCTTTCCGCAGTGTGCGCCAGTTTACGCACGAGAACGCAGTGGCAAGTCGCGCCTATAGCGAGGTCGACAATGGTATCAAGACATGCATGTATGCCGGTTATCCCGACCTGTTCATGCAGTTCTCCAAGAAAAACGAATTTGTGTTCCAGCCCGACTGGTACCGTGGCATAGAGTATCCGAAGGAGCAGGAGCGCGGTTACGCCTCTAACGAGGATCTGTACGCCCCCGGTTATTTTGAGATGTCGATCCGCAAGGGCGAGAGCATCGTTTTCGCCGCCTCTACGTCGGCTTCGAAGACCAGTGGACTGAAGAAACTTTTCCAGGAGGAAGTGGACGAGCGCTCGCCCCGCGACAATTTCTTCCATTGCTTGGTCAATGCCGCCCACCAGTTCCATGTGGAGGACAAGAACGGCGACGCGTATATCCTTGCCGGTTATCCTTGGTTCAAGCCTCGTGCGCGCGATACCTTTATCTCATTGCCCGGTCTGACGCTGTCGATCGAGGAGTATGAGTTCTTCGAGGCCGCCATGAAGACCGCCGAAAAGGGCCTGCGCGAGTTTATGGAGCAGAAGCCCCTCACGGTGAAGCTCTACGAGATTGAGCATCCCGACGTGCCGCTGTGGGCCATTTGGGCCATTCAGCAATATGCCAAGGAGGCAGGCGTCGACAAGTGCCTGGAGAAATACGGACAGCTCGTTTGGGACATTCTCCATTTCATCAAGGAACAGCAACATCCCAACCTCACCCTTGAGGACAATGGGCTCGTGAAAACCGATGGCAAGCAGCAGGCTGTTACCTGGATGAACTCAACTGCCAACGGACGCCCCATCGTGCCGCGCTCAGGTTTCGTGGTGGAGATCAACGCCCTGTGGTACAACGCCCTGATGTTTGGCGCCGAGCTGGCAAGCAAGGCTGGCAAGCAAGCCGATGCCGACCGCATGGAGAAAGTGGCCGCGCAGGCCAAGGAGTCGTTTGTGGCTACTTTTGTCAACCCGTTCGGTTATCTCTACGACTATGTGGAGGGCGACCTTCGTGAGCAGAGCGTTCGTCCGAACATGATATTCCCCGTGGCGTTCGATTATTCGCCACTCGATAACGCACAGAAGAAGAGCATCATCGACTTCTGCACCCGTGAGTTGCTCACGCCCAAGGGCATGCGCTCGCTCTCGCCGAAGAGCGGCGGCTACAACCCCATGTACGTCGGACCGCAGACGCAGCGCGACTATGCCTATCATCAGGGCACAGCGTGGCCCTGGCTCTTCGGCTTCTACATGGAGGCCAGCATGAAACTCTACAAGCGTACGCGCCTGAGCTTCATAGAGCGACAGATGGTGGGCTACGAGGAGGAGATGATGTACCACTGCCTGGGCACGCTCCCCGAGCTGTTCGACGGCAACCCGCCTTTCCACGGACGTGGCGCCATCTCGTTCGCCATGAACGTTGCTGAGATCCTGCGTGCATTGGAACAACTCGAAAAGTATAAATATTAATCATAAGGAGGACACGTCTATGAAAGTCTTAATGTTTGGATGGGAATATCCTCCTCATGTGTATGGAGGTTTAGCCACAGCCAATTTTGGTATATCTGAGGGTCTTCACGCACAGGGCGACGTCGACATAACGCTCTGCTTGCCTAAGCCATGGGGCGACGAGGACCGCACCTACGCGCGCATCGTTCCTATGAACTGTGTGCCCATCGCTTACCGCGACGTCAACTTCGACTACGTAAGCAGTAGGGTGGGCAACCTCATGGATCCCCACGATTATTACAGATACCGCGACCATATCTATGCCGACTTCAACTTTATGCATGTCAACGACTTGGGTTGCATGGAGTTTGCAGGCGGTTACCCGGGCAATCTGCACGAGGAAATCAACAATTATTCGATCATTGCCGGTGTGGTGGCGCGTAGCGAGGAGTTCGACATCATCCACGCCCACGACTGGCTCACCTATCCCGCAGGCATCCACGCCAAGCAGGTGAGCGGCAAGCCGCTGTGTATCCACGTGCACGCCACCGACTACGACCGTAGCCGCGGCCATGTGAACCCCACCGTCTACTCCATCGAGAAGGACGGCATGGACCATGCCGATTGCATCATGTGTGTTTCTGACCTGACACGCAACACGGTCATCAACCAGTATCATCAGGATCCGCGCAAGGTGTTCACGGTGCACAATGCCGTTTATCCGCTCAACGATGAGTATAACGCCATTCCCCGCCCCGACCACACCAACAAGGAGAAGGTGGTAACCTTCCTCGGTCGACTGACCATGCAGAAGGGCCCCGAGTATTTCGTTGAGGCCGCCAATATGGTGCTCCACCGCACACGCAACATCCGTTTCTGCATGGCGGGTTCGGGCGACATGATGGACCAGATGATCTACCTGGCCGCTGAGCGCGGCATTGCCGACCGCTTCCACTTCCCCGGATTCATGCGTGGCAAGCAGGTGTACGAGTGCCTGAAAGACTCTGATGTGTATGTCATGCCTTCAGTGTCGGAGCCGTTTGGCATCTCGCCGCTCGAGGCCATGCAGTGTGGCACGCCCACCATCATATCGAAGCAGAGCGGTTGCGCTGAGATCTTGAACAACTGTATCAAGGTGGACTACTGGGACATCCACGCCCTTGCCGACTCCATCTATAGCATCTGCCACAACGACAGCCTGTTCCACTACCTGCAAGAGGAGGGAAAACGCGAGGTCGACCAGATTACCTGGGAGAAGGTGGGACGCTGGATACGCGAGCTCTACATGCGCACGATGCATTGGATTTGATAAGCCTGGCGTCATCGCTCATCAACAACGATACAACAATTATTAACCTTCATCATTAATCATACAAACGTCTCCGAACCGTTTCGGCCCTTAACCGGTTGCGACGACGGAGCATAAATCTCAAAAAGAACAATGAAAAAAATCTGCTTATATTTTGAGATACATCAGATCGTCCATCTGAAACGTTACCGTTTCTTTGATATCGGTACCGACCATTATTATTACGACGACTACGAGAACGAGCGTAGCGTTAACGACACCGTGGAGCGCTCGTACATGCCCGCCCTCAACACCATCGGCAAGATGATCGAGGAGAACGGCGATTTCTTCAAGGTGGCGTTCTCGCTGTCGGGCGTAGGCATTGAGCAGCTTGAGGTGCATGCGCCCCAGGTGCTCGAGAAGTTGCAGGAGCTCAACCAAACGGGTTGCGTGGAGTTTCTCGCCGAGCCTTACTCTCATGGCTTGAGCTCGCTCAAGGATGAGGAGTGCTTCGCTGCCGAGGTGAAGAAGCAGTGTAAGAAGATTAAGGAATATTTTGGCAAGAAGCCTACCGTGCTGCGCAACTCTTCGCTTATCTACAGCGACGATATTGGTATGCAGGCAGCCCAGATGGGCTTCAAGGGCATGCTTACCGAGGGTGCCAAGCATGTGCTGGGATGGAAGAGCCCCCACTATGTTTACCATTGCCCCATGGCTCCCAACCTCAAGCTTCTGCTGCGCGACATCACGCTCAGCGACGACATCAGCTTGCGTTTCAGCAACACCAGTTGGGAGGGTTATCCGCTCTTTGCTGACAACTACATCGGTCGCATCGCTGAGATGCCCGAGGAGGAGCAGGTGGTCAACATCTTCATGGAGCTGTCGGCACTGGGCATTGCTCAGCCGTTGAGCTCTAATATCCTCGACTTCATTCATGCCCTTCCTGTCTGCGCCAAGCAGAAGGGGGTAGCCTTCGCCACACCGTCGGAGGTGTTCGACTCAACAAACAGTGTGGGCGAGCTGTGCGTGCCCGATACGCTTTCGTGGATGGACGAGGAGCGCGACGTCAGCTGTTGGCTGGGCAACCCCATGCAGCGTGAGGCTTTCGAGAAGCTTTACAGCGTGGCTGAGCGTGTGCGCATCGCCAACGACCCGCGTATCAATGTCGATTGGGATTACCTACAGGCAAGCAACAACTTCCGTTTCATGACCACAAAGCCTTCTAACGTGGGATTGGACCGTGGCATCTACAGCAGTCCGTTCGATGCTTTCACCAACTATATGAACATCTTGGGCGACTTCATCACGCGTGTCAACGACCTCTATCCGCCTGAGATCGACAATGATCAGCTCAACTCGCTGCTCACCACCATCAAGAATGAGGGCGACGAGATCATGATGAAGGACCAGGAAATTCAGCGCCTGCAGGCCAAGATCGAGAAGATTGAGGCTGAGAACGACAAGTTGCGCGAGAAGTATGAGGGTAAGGAGGCTGATGCCCCTGCCAAGAAGACTGCCGCCAAGAAAGAACCTGCCAAGAAGGCTCCCGCCAAGCGCGCTCCGCGCAAGAAGGCTGAGCAGAAGGCCGACGAAGCCCTGTAAGGCTTCTCACCCTTAGTCAGTTCATAGTTTTACAATCATAGGCAAGCCCCGGACGAGGTCGGATCACTCCGATTTCGGCTGGGGCTTTATTGTTTTTTGCCTCATGGGTATGTGGCTTCCTCCATGGGCTTGGGTCATCTGAGTAAGGCAGATCTATCCCAAATCGGTCATTAGATTTTAATTCTTGTTAGCGTTTGTTTCGAGCAGGTTGCGACAGGCACGGTGAAGCCATAGCGGGCTATGGCGAAACGCGACTGGAAGCAAGATGCCGAAAGAAACGCTGACAAGAGTTGAAAAGAAGCTATAAGATCCTAACCTTTCGCCTGTTTCGGTCTAATGACCGATTTGGGTTTATTTCTTTTGTTTTACGATAGGGTATGTATGTCCTGTGCTTTGGGCATATTGGGGCAGTTGCCTTTACTTCATTTTTGCCATAACTTGGCGCCACGCCGATTTGATGGCGGGCGACATGGGCTTGCGGGCAACGAGTTCAAGGGTTCGCTTTAGTTCATCCAACAGTTCCGGCCAATAGCGCATTTGCAGGTAGGCGAGCTTCATGCATTGGCTTCGAATGGCGTAGGGTTGGCGCGCGTCGGTCAGGTGGTCTAAGCAATAGTCGATGAAGTCGGTGCGCACTTGCGATTCCTCGAACGGCTGGCGCAGAAGTAGGCTGAGTGTTAGGCGAAGCATTGTGGCATCGCTTGTTGTGAGGCTGCGATCTTTGAGCTCGTGGTGCTTGGCGTAGAGCCATTCGTTGTCGGCCTTGGCAAAGTGTTGGAATAGCCAAAGGGCGTTGGTTGCCACGCGACGATCGGTGTCGTTGGTCAACGCGTACAGCTCCTCTTTGAACCGATGGTTGTGATCGCCTTGTGTGATACGACACATCTCTTGTATGTCGTCTTTCGTGAGGCGTACAGTGAGTCGGGGGCGTAGCGTTGTCAGGGAAGGTTCGTCTTGTTGGGCCATGGGACTTAATGCGTTTGTTAGGGTTGATGGTTCATAGCCTGAAAGCGTTGCAACACATCGCATCTTCGTGCGTACTCGTCAATCCGTTCGGGGTAATTTGTGGCGTAATCGTTGAGCTCTGCAAGTGCCTTGTATTGTGCCGACTCGGTCCGATAGTTCATCACCTCGTTCCAATCCTTGTCGTATGTGATGCTTATCCACGAGTTGCCAGGAATGTAGGCGTGGACGAAGGCGAGGGCATACAGCGTGCGGTAACGCATCTGCTCGTCTTGGCTATGCTTGCAAAGGTTCAGGTGTTCGATGGCCTGCTTGGCATAGTCGAGCTCCCATGAGCGGGCGCTGTCGCTCACGCTCTTGTAATGGTGGGTGATCCACCAGCAGTCTCCGTAGCACGATGCTTGGAAATAGCGCACGGCCAATTGGTATGAAAGCTCCTCAAGCGGTTGACCTTGGCGTGTCAGGGCATACTGGCTTTGCAATCGCATCATCTCTTTGCAAAACTCAAGTTTTTTGTTTGTGGTTACCTCATGATACTCATTGTCGGGCGAATAGTATTCGTTGCTGTTGTAATGGATGGGCTGTCGCTTGAACCATCGCACCACATCATAGTTGGTTTGGGCCTCGTAGATGCTGATCGGTTGGTTCGACATAAACTCCGTGGAGAGCTTCTCAAGGTATGGGATGGCCTTGGCAAACGCCCCCTCAGCCATGTATTTGGTACCGATAAGGTCGTTGAAATACTGGTCGTCCTTGAAGGCGCGCGCCACGGTGTAGCGCTCCAGGGCGTTGTTGGGCGTGGAGGTGACAAAACGATAATATCCCACCAGTTGGTCGGTTTTCATGGAATCCATCTGGCAGAACACCTCATCCCAAGGGCTGTGCCTCATGTATTGGTATTTGCTGTAACCCTTTTGCTCTTCGCGTTTGTAAGCCATGGCGTAATAGGCGCTTTCCTCTTGGCGCATCATGTCGCACAAGGCCAAGGCCATGTAGGGCCTTCCCGCTTTGGCGAAGAGCGGCTCCAATCCCTTGTGCACCACCCGGTCCTTCACGTCGGTGTAGTGGTTGTCGTATGCCATGGTGCTGCGCTCAGCCTTGATCATGCCGTCTAACCATCGCATCTCGCCCAGGAGATATGTTGTGTAGGCATCGTCCAGGCGAGCGCTTCGTGTGGTAACCAGCAGGCGTATGGCCCTGGCGTTGTCGGTCATGCGCTGGGTGCCAGCCGCGTTAAGGGCCTGTTCCGTCTCTTCCATGGCTTGTTGCTGGTTGCCCAACAGGTAATCGGTCATGCCTGCTGCTGTCCACCAAAGGCAGGGCGTGGCACTCTTGCCTTGCTTGGCCACTGTTTTGGCAAACTCCACAAACGCCAATGCCTCATTGCGGAATATGCATTTCGCGTCGATCTCGTTCAGCCATTCACAGTCGTCGCTGTTCTTTGGTTTCTGGTCGAGCGTCTCCTGCACGTTGTTAACGAAGTCTTGCACGAGGTAGTTGAGCGCTGGCGAGTTGGGGTTTTGCGCATAGACGCTCTTGATGCCCGCCAAATTGCGGTAGTTGCCCATCACCCTTTTAATCGAGTTCATGTCGTTGGTCAAGGCATATTGGTCGCATGCTTCCAGACGTTTGCCGCTTTTGTAGAGCGTCCGAGCGTAGATGTTTTGCATGGCCTCGCGCCAGCACGATTTGCCAAAGCGTTTGACATGTTGGTTCCATAGGTTCGCATTGGCCAAGTCGTAGCCCAAAATCATGTTGGCGCGCATCTGCAGCAAGGTGTATTGTTGTCGCAGTTGGGTGCCACGATACGCCTTGGCCGCATTGAGGATGGCCAGCGCTTTCTGCTTGCGTGTGGCCAACTGCTCCTTGGTGGGATAGCTCCAACGGTCGACGGTGAAGAGGTCGCACACATCGATGTATCGGTTGAGCAACTTCAGGTAGGCTGCCATGGCCTGGTCGCCCTTGGCCTGCGCCACCTTGAGCACCTCGCTACGGTGGTTGTTGTAGAACGTGTAGCCTGTGCGATCGTAGTCGTCGGCCGCTATGCGCCCTTTGCAATAGTCGATCCAATATTGGTTGATGTCGGCAAGATAGGCCGGTCCATCCATTGCGTCGCGCCGAAACACGCTAAACATATACTTGTTGTGCGTGGGACCCTCCGACACACAAGCCTGCATGTTACCTGTTGGAAGAACGGCCAGCAGAACGGCCGCGATGATAAATTTCCTCATAGTTGTTTGTGTTAAACCGTTTCAGATTGTTGTTGTTGAGGTCGAAAACGATGATCTCGTCGTTGGCGTCCGACCGTCGTTTCTCCACCGCCCGAACGGCCTCCCTGATGTCGTCCATTGTGGGTTGGCGCAGGCAGACGCTGTCGGTTGGCAGTTGCGGATAGTCGTCGTCGCTATGGAGGATGCCCACAAACTGCCTTCCGCGGAAGAGAACGCGCCATGCGAACACCGGATAGGCGGTGGATAGCGGCAACTTATAATCGTTGAGGCGGCTCAGGTAGGGTGCCGCGTCGCGCATGTTGAGGATGGGCTTGTGGCAATCGGGGTTGGTCACGTTGCCCGTGTTGTACATCATGAGCACCCCGCGGTCGGCGGGAGGTGGTGCCTGCGACAGTTGATGCAGCCTTATGGTGGACGACAAGCGCATGTTGTGGCTGTGGCATAGCCGGAGCATCTCTGCCATAAAGAGGTTGTAAGCGTGCCGTGTGGAGGCGGTCCAGTCGCAGTCTATCTGCATTTCCTTTACGCCCTTCACGTCGTTTGTGGCATTCATCTGCTTCACTCGCGCTACGATTCGCTGGGCCAATAGCCTGTTGTCGCCACGCAAACACTCAGGCATGACAAACACCGTAGGCACGATTTCCACATCGTTGGGGGTCGGTGTAAGAAAGCGAAGGGTAGCGTTGGGCATGGGCTGACCGCTCCTGTCGGCCACCACATCGAAGTATCTCACATACATTCGGCTGATGTCGTGGCGGGTCAGGAAGTTGCGCTTGGCGCTGTCGATGTCGAACTGTGTGGCCCAATAGTAAACTGCGCGAACGCTTGGCCGCTTCCCGCTCTCATGGCTGCAGGCCGAAAAGAGTAGGAGTGTGGCCCATAGCCATAGGAATAGGATTGTTGTCTTTCGCATAATGCTTTGCCTTGATGTTATGCGGTGGGTGCTAAGCCACCGTTGGCGCACCTGTTTGCTTGCCTGTTATGTAGCAATGGGTGCCGGGGTTGTTGTGGTTTCTTCATCTCTTGGCAACTTGTGGGGTTATGGAATATAACTAATTTTGTTTCAGTTGACAAAGTTATTGAAGTTTTGCGTCTTGCGCAATACCGAAATACAGATAATTTGTTTTTAGACTGATAATTAACTGTTTTTTATATAAAAAGCATTAGGTCACGCTAAAAGTCTATTCGACCTAACGCTTTGTTTTTCTTCTTTCTTTCCTCAATCTGATTCGAAATCCAGACCACAGACACCAAACTTGGCAAGAGTGCTGTATTCCGTGAGAGTCAGAAGGTTGTAGATTGCTGATATCGAGAGTCCCTCTCAGCAGACCGCCGTTCCAGTTGCTGAACTCTTACTTTAGATTGTTGCGGTTTTTTTATTCGGTTTTACTTGTGGCCACATCTGTGCCCCATTCATTGGGCAGCGCGACCCTTTGTTTTCGCCGCCTACGAACTCAACGGACATTCTACTGACCTAAAATATAAATAGGTAGCAATCCATGCAAACGTCAGCGCAAAGGACCATTGAACCCATTTTACCATCAAATCGCAAATTCATAGAAAATTAACATCCAAGTATAGGCAGCTTATCATTATTCTTTGTATCTTTGCATAACAAAAGGCAATATCTAATAATTATTTAATGCTTATGAAGAAAGTTTTACGCATGACATTGGTGCTTATCATGGCACTGGTAGCCAATGTTGCCATGGCTCAAAAGGTGGTGACATTCAAAGCGGGAACCGACAAGGGAAGTCAGGGTGCCGTATCCGAGGCAGACAATGTTGAGAAGGATGGCATTAGCATCTCTTGTGACAAAGGTGCTTTTGCAGCCAAGCAGTATCGTTTGGGACAGGGGTCAAAAACCACTTTCTCAACAACAACAGGTACCATTACACAGATTGTATTCAACTGCACAGCGAATGCTGATGCACAGAAATACGGTCCCAACTGCATCGGAGCAGCTACTGGCGAGTATACCTATGAAGGCATGACAGGCACCTGGACTGGCGCTGCCACGAAAGTGGAGTTTACCGCAAAGGCTCAGCTTCGTGCCAGCTCTATCGAGGTGACCATCGCTCTTGGCGGCGACTTTGTGGCCACTCCTGTCATCTCAGGTGATGCTATCTTCGCCGAGACAACCACAGTGACCATCACGGCTGGCGAGGGTACCACCATCAAGTACACCATCAATGGCGACGATCCCACCGACGACCGTGGCGAGGTGCTCAACTACACCGCTCCTTTCACCATCAACCAAACTACCACCGTGCAGGCTGTGGCTTACAAGGGCGGCAAGGCAAGCGAAGTTGCCACTAAGACCTTCCTGAAAAAGGCACTCAACGGTGAGGGCACAATGGAGAAGCCTTACAACGTGGAGGATGTGATCGCTCTGCAGAAGGCTGGCGTAGCTCCCGCCAAGAACGTGTATGTGGCAGGTATCGTGTCGCAGCCCGCCGAGGCCATTTCGCAGTACAACGACATCAACTTCTACATCTCTGACGACGGCAACACCGGAAATGAGATCATGGCTTACAACAGCAAGTATTTCAAGGAGGCCAACTACACCGACATGAAGCAGGTTCCCGCCAAGGGCGACAAGGTGGTGCTCTGCGGTAAGATCATCGAGTTCAACAACATCATTGAGTTGGGTCGTGGCAACTACCTCGTTTCGCTCAACGGCAAGACCGAGGGCGAGGCTCAGAAGGACACGCTGACATTCACCGCCTCTGAGGCTCTGGCAGCACTCGCTGCCGACAAGCAGCCCGAGGGTGTTTGCTACATCACGGGTACCATCTGCGAGGAGGTCGACACCACAGGCCTTGCCCAGTATGGCAACCTCACTTACAAGATCTCTGACGACGGCACAGCCGCCAACTCACTCATCGTGTTCCGCAGCAAGAGCTTCGATGGCGCCAAGTACACCAAGGACTTCTATCTGAAGAAGGGTGACCAGGTGAAGATTCTGGGCCAGCTCATCAACTATGTGAAGGAGGGTGAAACCACAGCTATTCCCGAGGTGCAGGCCAACAGCAAGTTGATCTCAGTGAACGGCCACACCACTGGTGTGAACCACGTAACCATCGATAAGATGAACGCCAACGCTCCCATGTACAACCTCGCCGGCCAGCGCGTCAGCAAGAACTACAAGGGTGTAGTGATTCAGAACGGCAAGAAGTTCTTCAACAAGTAAAACCATGGCTCGCGCTGACGGCCAAGCCGCCAACGCCACACCATAACACCAACAACGCCTGCGCCCCATCCGGTCGCAGGCGTTTGCTTTTTTATGGCATCCGCCACTCCATAGGTCCAACATACCCCCTATAGCCCTACTTGCCTACTGTTGCTCAATTCCCCCAAATCGCCCCTCACCAACAAAAACACGTCCGCTTGCTTTGAATAGTCTTCCTTTTACATTATCTTTGCACTATAACCTAACACACACTTCAACCTCTTTCTGCTATGGGCCTGTTCGACAAACTAAAGGGTTTCAACGAAACCGACACGGAGGCTGCTAAGCGGCTTTACGACAAAGCGACATCAGAGTACAAGGCGAAAAACTACTATAGCGCCGTAAGACTCTACGAAATGGCGTGGGACAAAGACCCCGATGTGGGCACATTCTTCAACCTCAGTTGCTGCTACTACTTCGAATGGGGCACTTCCAAGGACGAAAAGCGATGCTACGAACTAACCCGACACGCAGCCATCAAGGATCATCCAGCAGCCATGAACAACCTTTCGTTCTTTCTGAACACTGGTTATGGTTGTCAAGAAGACAGGGTGGAAGGGCGCAAATGGTTGGAAAGGGCCGCCAACAAAAACGATGTCAGAGCATGCCACACGCTCGCACACAATCTGCACACAGAGGCCAAGGACGATCCGAAGTTGCTCGACAGATGCCACAAACTGATCACACGGTGCGCAACCGAAAACTTCCAAGACTCGCGGGCGAAGGTTAACGAGTGGTTCGGACCCATCAAGGAGGACGAATGGAATGGCATGACCACCGTCGACATGTATAACCGGGGATGCGACTGGATGAACGGCACCAACGGATTCACAAAGAACCTGCCCCTCGCCATTCGTTGCTTCGAAGCGGCTGCCGAGCGAAATCATGCGGCTGCCTATTGCAACAAGGGATGGTGCCTGGAGCAAGAGGGCAAGTACGCACTGGCCAACGAGGCTTACCTGAAGGGGGCCAACCTCGGCAACGCCGCGGCCATGGCGAACCTGGCACAAAATCTGCATAACGGAACGGGATGGCCCAAGGACGACACGGCCGCACGCCACTACCTAATCATGGCGCAAGAGGCAGGGTCGGAAAGGGCCACAACGATGCTGGCGCAATTTTTCGCTGAACCCAAAGAGGAGCCGCAACCTATATACAGCGAGGACGCATGCGGCGACCAGCCCTCCACATACGACATGGATGAGGAGGTCAACGAGCTCGTCTTCAATGACTGGACAAACGAGGAGAAGGTGGAGTATATGACCACCAACATGAACTTGTGCGTAAGGATGGATTTTTGGATAGATGAGTATGACGTGCCACAGCTTGCACAAGAGTTGATCGATGCGGAAGAATACGAGTTGGCACGCAAACTGTTGCGCTCTTGCCTGTCGGTTTGCGAATCCTCCGAAAACGAGAACCACATCGACGAGGTGAGGTTCCTGTTGGCCTGGGTCTACTATCTCGACTACGATGGCAATGAAGAAGACAACGCCCCTTACTATCGCTTGCGCTTGGCCTATGAGCTCATCATGCTACTGGGAGAGAACCCCAAGCTGTTCGGAATACAAAACCAAAATCTCGCCGATTTCTACGACGTATGTTACCATTTCGGTGACGACTATGATCTCCACAACATACCTGGTTACCACATACCAACTTGGTACGGACACCAAGCATACAAGTTCTATTCAAAAGCAGCCGACGACGGCTACGGGTACTCCATGCAGATGCAAGCAAAATACTTGATGAAGGAGCCTTCCGTTGTGCCAAGCAACTATCAGAAGGCCGAACAATTGCTGACCGAAGCCGTAAACAATATACAAACTCTCGCTTTCTACCTGCTCGGCGACCTCTACTATCATAGCAAATACGGAAGAAGAAACGTAGAAAAGGCTAAGGAATGCTACATCAACTTTATAAACGAGGAATATTGCTACGACAGGTATCCCTACGAATACGGACAGGCTTGCCACAACGCAGCATCGATCCTGATCGACTACGACGGCAGCAAAGAGGCATTGCAGCAAGCGCGTAGCATCCTGAGCGAGGCGCGAAGCCACAAATGGTGCTTCGGCGCCGTCGATCGTCTGTACGGCCGCATGCTCTGTGAAGGACTGGGAGGAGAGCGCGATGTGGCGGAAGGAAGAAGATTGATAGCCGAAGCCTGCGACGACAAGGAGGGGGAAGTCCACTTTTGGACAAAATTGTAAGACGCACTTACACCCACGGCACACTTACGCCTATCATCAAAACGCCTGCGACCGATGGAGGGTTGCAGGCGTTCTGCATATATGGCCAAAGGCCAGCGAAAGGCGCATCACAAGGATGGCAAAAGCATATCACAAGGATGGTTCGAAGGCTTGCCGAAGGCGGTGCCTGGCAAGATGGGAATGCTTACTCCGTGGGGCCGGTGTACTGGCCGATGAAGAAGATGGTGTTGGTGACGCGTTCGGTAATCATATAGATGAACGGGCGGTTGGCATGGAACACCACGTGGCGGGGCTCATCGGGCTGATACATCGACATCGTCATGATGGCGGCGGTGACGGCGGCGGCCTTGGTTCCCTTCTCGCTCACCTCAATCTTTGCCTTTTGCAGCATGGTCGACACATACATGGGGGCGTCGGTCATATTGCCGAAATTAGCCTGGCCAGCTTGGAATATCGACGGGGCGCCAAGGGCTGAGATGGGCTGGTTGAGCGGGGTCTCGGTGGTGGTGGAGAAGCGGGGCAGTTTCAGATCGACCAAACACTCAGTCATGTTGGCCTGCAGCTCGGCAAACTTCTTGGCGTTGAGCTGCTGCGCCACATCAGTGGTCGACTTGCCCTCGGCGGGCAGGATAACGGTCATCGAATAGGTGCCGTTGCCATAAGGAAGGGTCACGGCAGCGTAATCCTTATTGTCGGCATACATGAACTTATGTTCCTGCTGCATCATGTCGACCTTCTTGATGTCGCGGGTGAAACCGCGGAACTCCTCCGTCTTGGTCTGGCTCTTGTCGAACTTGGAAGCCCAAGTGCCGTTGAAGTAGATGGCGTTCATCAGCACTGCTGTGGCATTGGCGTCGAGCTGGTCAACAATCTTGGGAATCATGCCGTTGGTTTGCTTGGCACACCATCCGTTGATCTTGCTCAGGGTCTTGGGCGACGTGAAATCCATGCTCTCCACCTGTGCCTCGAAGAGGGCCTTCATAGCGGTGGCATACTCGTTCTTGAAAGTCACCTGCTTGTTCACGGTGATGCAGTTGGCTATGTTGATCTGGGTACGACGGTCGAGGGCCGACGCATGATTGATAATCGACTTATAGGCGTCGTTGAGCGTCTGCAGCGATGTGCCGTCCTGCCCCAAGGCCTTCATGATCTCGGCCTGCGTGGCGCCTTCGGCACCATTGGCCAGCATGCCCATGAGGTAGGCCACACTGATGGGCGAAAGAACCTTCGAGTCCATACCCTCCTGGGTGCGGAAAAGGTTGAAGGCGAAGTCGTTGGTCTGGGCCACAGCCTTTTGCTCAGCGTCGCTCAGGATGAGGTATTGCTCATCGAGGTTGCTCTCGATCTTGGTTGCATTCATACTGTTATCCGTCTTCTGATGGTTCTTCTGCGTGGCGCACGAGCCAAGCGTGGTAGCGGCCAGGGCTGCCATAACGGCTGCATGGCCCATGTGTACGATACTTTTTTTCATATTATAACTAACTTGGTTTTGTTTACAATCCATACTTTTCAGCTTGTTCATTTACATAAATGCGCAAAAGGTCGAAATATTGCATGGGATGACTAAATATTTTTGCAAAAATCAACGCAAACACAGTTTTTGATTAAAAAAAACTTACACAAAGCAAAACCGTGATGCTCCCATGGCGCATCGGCCAAAGGTTCATCACGGTTGTTGTTATCCTGGATGGAAAAGGGATCGTGCAGGCTTAGATGCTCTGCAGGAACTTAATGACGGCGGCACGATCGGCCTTGCTGGCATTGTAAAAGTTAAGAGCCGAGTGGTAGGCATGACTCTTCTTGCTATACATGTGCCACAGGATGGCCTCTTCCTCGCTGCGTGCGCGGTTGTCGTGCAGGCGGTCCTCAGCGCCGGTGTTAGAGTATTCCAGTCCACGTCCCCACAGCGGTGTGGTGCGGCACCATGATCCGTGCACATCGTTCTTCATGTAGAGCTTGTGCTGCATGAAGTCGGAGTAGGGATAGATGGTCTGGTTCTTATATTGCGGCAACTTCTTTCCGGCGAGCATCTCCGGCATCCAGTAGTTGTCGTCGGTTGTTTGCCACTTGGCGCGGTGGCAGCTTGCGCATCCCCACTCATTGAAGAGCTTCTTGCCCTGCTGCACATCGGGGTCGTTGAGGTTACGGGCACGAGGAATGGCCAGTCCGCGGTGCCACACCATGAAGGCGTAGAACTGGTCGGTCGACTGCTCCGGCTGGAACTTGAACCAAGGGTTGTTGAACTGGTTGGTGCCAGGGCGCAACAGGTTGTAAACACAAGCCTTGATGCTGTCTACCGATCCGTCGCCATAGTAAGGCGATGTGGGGTCGTTTTGGATCTTGGCGATCACCTCGGTGTCCTCGCTCATGGCCTTGGCCCATGCGTTGGTGGTGTAGAGATAGGGGCGGTCGGGGCGCGACACGTTGGGAATGTTCCACACGGCGTTGGCGCCGTTGGCGTCAGACAGCACGGCACGCGTCAGGGCATAGCTGTAACGCTTCAGCGCCTTGGTTTGTCCGCTCACACTCTTCGTGCCGTCGGCATATTGGCCATTGGCCACGCTGTAAAGGCTTCCGAAGGTTGAACCGTTGTAGAACGTGGGGTTGACATACTCGGCTGGGTCGAGGCCCGCACTGACAAAGTAGTTGTAGGTCTTCTTGTATTGCGCCTTGATCGAATCCTCGGGGATGGCGTCGATGAGTCCCACGCCCTGCAGGCCGATGGTGCTCTCGATGCGCACGGCATAGTTGGTAGGCACAGGATTGGTGCGGAAAGCCGACTGGTCGATATGGACCTCAGGATACTGCAGCTTAGGCATGGCGGTGCCGTCGGGGTAGGTGAACTTGCCATCCTTCACATGCTGGGCCCACACATCATTCTTGGCTTCGTTGGTGCCCAGCGTGAGCCACTTCATGTGTATGCCCGTCTCCTCGATGGGCGCCTTAAACGGCTTGGCGGCCTGCGTCTGCGGCATGCCCGTCACCTCGGTGATGAATCCGCCATCGTTCGACAAGCCGTCGGAGTTGTCGGCATCGGCTATCGTGGGGTGGTAGATGGCCAATAGGTAACCATTGCCGTTGGCATACTTGGTGGTGTACTGCGGCATCCATTTTCCATGGCCGTAGTTGGGGTGGCAATCGAAGCACGAGCGACGCACGCTGGCCGGGCCGAGGCCCTTAAAGGCGCCCGTGTTCACCGTGTACTGTCGCTCCATGATTTGCTCTCCCTGGAAGAAGAGGTCGAAGAAACTCTTGTTGTTGTCGACAGCTGGCGTCTCGTCTGAGAAGGAGCTCGTTCCAATGTTGTCGGTGGTTCCCAGTTCGCCGCCGGGAAGCCATTCGCTCGCCGCGAAGTTGCCCACGGCCTTGCCCACGTAAGCGGCATCGTCGATACCCGGCTTGTCGCCGTTGTTGTCGTCGGTACAAGCGGTCATTGTGAGCGCCGCTGTGGCAGCGAGAAGCATGAGCTGCGGATTGAAATGCTTGTTCATAGGTAATGTTTTGTTGTTTGCCGCATAGACGTGGTCACGTACCCTAAGGCAAATGACCACGTCGCGGGAATGATAGTATAATATAAATATTCGGTCGGATTACTTCACCATGATGTTACGGGCACACCATGTGGCAGCCAGGTTGAGCTGGTCGTCGAGCTCCTGAACGGCGTCGATGCAGGTCTTCACCTGAGCGTGTGCAGGATTGTCGATGAAGGCCACACCGCTGTTCTTGGCCGTCTCCAGGCTGCTGATGGCAGCGTTGAGTGCGTTGTTGAGTGCTTCGTACTCAGGATAGTGCTGCTTCATGAAAGCCATGATAGAACCAGCGGCGGGAGTGCTGACGTTCTCGGTGCCGCGCATGCCATAGAGGCTGTTCTTGATGGAGTAGATGTTGTCCTGATAGTCTTGGAACGAACGCTTGCTGTAAGGCGACTCGATGTAATCGCCGGCGTCTTCGCCCTCTTCGCCCACCTCGGGGTGGCCGGTGGCCACGCGGTAAGCCTGGCCGAGCTTCTGGGTGTAGACCTCCTGGCTGATGCTTGAGCATCCGCCCTTGAAGATGTTCTGCAGGTTGACAGGCCATGACACAAACAGGCTGGTGGTCTGGCCTACGCTCTTTACAGCCTCGCTATACGACACGCCGTCCTTGGTAAGACCCTTGTAGCGTGTGCCCTCAATCACCCAGTTGGCCGAGGTGGTGAGATAGTTCTTCAGTGTGGCGTCGGCGGTCCACTCATAGGCCAAGAGCGTTGTCATGTTGTGTAGGTCGCCAGCCACAGCGGCTGCGAAAGCAGCTTCCTGAGTGGTCTTCACGGTGCGCAACTTAGATTGGTTGTCCTGCCAGTCGTCGCCCTCCTGGTTCAAGCCGTCGCCCGTTTCATACTCGGCCATGAAGGCGTCGAGCGTGCGGTTCTGGCCGTTGCGGAAGAGCACAAACTCAAGACCGTGGAAGCCCATGGTAGAATCGAACTGGCCGTTGCTGGTGTAAACAAATCGGGCAGGGTTCTCGCCCGTGATGCCAGCGATGACTGTGGGACTCGTCAGCGCCTCGGCCAACTGCGTCTGGTCGAGTGGCCATGAGTCGATGTGCGGGTCGATATCATCGTTGGAGGCTGCTCCATAGAGGAAAGCCTCGCTCTGCTCCCAATACTTGCGTGCGTTCTTAAACGCCGTGCAGGCAGCGTCGATGTCGGTCTGTGTCAGAGTTCCCGCCAAGCGCTTGGCGTAGAGGTTCTTGCAGGCGTCGTCGAGCGTGGCGGCAGCGGCTTGCAGGTCGCGGTAGGTGGGGTTCACCACATCGTTGACGTATTGGCCCACGATGTTCTCAAGGGTAGAGGCGCTTGCCTCAACGGTGTTGTCCTCGGGATCGTCGCTGCTGCACGATGTGAAGCCCATGCCCATCATGCCAACGGCGGCGAAGAGCAGAGCGTAGTGGAAAATCTTTTTCATGAGTGTTGTGCTTTATTTAATGTTTATGAAAGTTTGTTGTCTTTTTTAGAGGAAGAAACCCTGGTAAGCAATGCCGATATTGACGGCGGGCTCATCGTTGTAGCCGCTCTTCAACTTGCGGTAGTTGTACTCGGCCTTGATGGCAATCAGCGGAATGGGGTAATAGTTGACACCTGCCGCGAAGATGTTTCTGTTGGTCCATTTCTTCGAGGGCGCGTTGACGTATGAGTCGTAGTACTCGTAATGGCCAAATACATACAGTTTCTTGTTGTCCTGACGCAGTTTGGGAATCTGCGAGAAGATGTCGTATCCCACTTCGACCATTGTAGCGATGGCGTGGCTTCCGAAGTATTTGCCGTTGCCGCGCTCGTAGGGCGTCACACCGCTTTGCGCCGTGTTGGGGTAGGTAAACTGGGTGATGCGGTTGGCGTCGGTGACGTAGCCATAGTCGATGTTGCCGCGTGCAATCCAGTTGTGGGCGTTGTAGGTGAAGTCGAAACTGCCCAGGTACACGCTTCCCTTGATGTTTTTGCTCGAGCCATACTCCATGTCGTGGGGCACGCTGTTGTGCATGGCCTGCCCATAGTAGCCGCTCACACCGAGGCGAAGGCCGGGCACGCTGTAGTTGTCGATGCGGGCCATGACGCCATACTTGTTGGCCGGCTCAAACTCGAAGGGGCTATGCGAACCTTTCTGAATCCAGTTGGCGCGGCTGAAGTGGAAGGCGTCCAGTCCGGCGATGAACTGGGCCTCGTAGCGCCAATCCTTGATGCGGCCAAAGACGCTCACACCCGTCTGGTGCCATGTGGACGGTAGGATGGTGTTTTCGCCCTCGGGGCGGTACACGGTGAAGAAGTTGAGAGGCTCGTGGTGGGCGTTGACCAATCCGAAGGGCACCACGATGTGTCCGGCGCGTATGTTGAGTGCGCGGCTGAACGTCTTCTGCAGCCAGAACTGCTCGAGCTCCACCTCGCCACCTTTCTCCTGCTCGTTCTCAAACTCGATGGCCTCGTCGGCCTCATACTCGATGGACGAGCCGGTGCCACCGTGCTCAAACTCAATCTCGCTACCCATCGACCAACCCTTTCCGAAGTCGTAGCCCAGGTAGATGACGGCATGGGGAATGTCGAAACGGCCATGGCTCGGGTCGTTCTTATAGGCCGATGGCTTGGTGTAGCGGTTGCCGTTGTCGCTGTAGAAGTTGCGGCTGAAAGCAGCCTCGCCATAACCGCCTACGCTCAGGCGCTTGCCGCCGGCATGGTTCAGCACCGAGTCGGCAGTGCTCACTTGGGCCTGGGCGACGGTCAGTCCGCCAAGAACCATCATGCCTGTGAGCAATCCTAATTTCATTGTGTTCATATAATTATTGTATTGTTTGTTTTTCCTTCTGTAGGGTGCCACCCCTGACGAAGCCGCGCTTCTTTTCGACTGCAAAAGTACGGATTGTGCTTTTTTTACACAATACCCAAAAAACGTGAAAATGAAATGCTGGCAAAACAGGCGGTAGTCATAATTTGTAATTAGAGGAAAAAGAAAAAGTGCAGATGTTGGGTCGCAATCCCGCTGTCAACCAGCCGTCGACAACCCTATGAAGTGGGTCGCGAAGCCAGTTGTCGGCAAGAGAAGGTAACCGTCACTGCACTTTTTGTCCTTTTCTTTGTTAGTCTCTACCAAATGGAACCAACCCATGTTGGTCTTTCTTTCCACTCCTCCAAGGCCGTTCTGATGACACGGCCTTATGGTGTGGCAAGTGGTTTTTGATGGTTGCAAAGTTAGTAAGGTTTGACAGAATCCGCAATACCTATTAGTGGGTAATGGGAGGCTATCCCCATAAGTAGGTATTTTGACAAGTTGGAACCAAAAAGTGGTGACAAACTGTTGCTGGTCTCATGAAAAAATAGTTATTTTGCAATCGAAAAGATATTTATCAAGGTGTAGACGATGAAAATTCAGAAGATGTACGAACCCGATGACAAGCTCATCAACATCATCGGCGACAATTATAACATACTGCAGGCCTTGGGCTGCTTTGGCATCAACCTGGGCTTTGGCGACAAGACCGTGCGCGAGGTTTGTGAAGATCAAAAGGTGGACACCTACACCTTTCTGGCCGTGGTGAACTTCAGCGTCAATGGTTATCGCGGATTCGACGACGCCCACCGCCTGTCGGTGCCCACGCTCTTGCAATACCTCAAGGCCAGCCATGCCTATTACATCGATTTTGAATTGCCGTTCATCCGCCGCGAGCTCGAAGAGGCCCTCGATGAGAACGACAACCTTGCCCGACTCATCCTCAAGCTCTATGATGAGTACGCCCATAGCATCGTCAACCACATGCGCTATGAGGAGAAAACGGTGTTCCCCTACGTGGAGAAGTTGGAAGCGGGAGAGGCCCCGAAAAACTACGATATCCACATGTTCTCGAAGCATCATGAGCAAACCGATGTCAAGCTGAGGGAGCTGAAGAACATCATCATCAAGTATCTGCCGTCAGACGGATTGCGTAACAACCAGTTGTCGGCTACGCTCTACGACATTTACAACTGTGAGGACTGGTTGGCTCAGCACGCCCAGGTGGAGGATTACATCTTCATACCCGCCATCCGCGAACTGGAGCGGCGCACCAAGCAAGACGACGTGACGATGAAAATCTCAAACATGATCAGCCAGAACCCCGACTCGCAAGAGAAGCTGTCGGACCGAGAGAAGGATGTTATTGTGGCCTTGGTGCAAGGCATGAGCAACAAGGAGATAGCCGACCATCTGTGTATCTCCATCAACACCGTGATTACCCATCGTCGCAACATCGCCCGAAAATTGCAGATCCACTCAGCCGCCGGACTCACCATCTACGCCATTGTGAACAACTTGGTGGACATCAGCACGGTGAAGCTATAAGAGCAGGACAACAAAACAGGCATAAAACGAGAGCCCTTATATAATAAAAGGTGAAAGAAAGGGTTGTCATAGAACAGACGTATCATAGTAAAACAAAGAAGTAACGGATGGAACGCCCAAAGATAGCTGTGGTGGATCCCAACACGCTCGCCGTGATGGGACTGCGCCAAATGTTGCAAAACGTAATGCCCATCATGACCGTGGAGGCTTTCGGCTCCTTTGACGATCTGCTGATGCACGACCCCGAGCGGTTCGTGCATTACTTTGTGGCGCAAAGCGTGGTGCTCGAGCATCGCCCCTTTTTTCTCGACCGACGCCATAAGACCATTGTCACCACACTCTCGCAAAATCCGCAGACACAGTTGAGCTCGTTCCATAGCCTCTGCATCAACCAACCGGAAGAAGACCTGGTGCGCGATTTGCTCCACCTGGAACAGGGCGCCCATGCGGGTGGTCGCAACCTGCCGCCCATGCCGAAGGCGCTGGCCGAGAAGGTGCTTAGCGACCGCGAGATTGAGGTGTTGAGCCTTGTGGCACAGGGAATGATCAACAAGGAGATTGCCGACCAACTCAACATTGGCCTTACCACCGTGATCAGTCACCGAAAAAACATACAGGAGAAACTCGGCATGAAGAGCGTGTCGGCCCTCACCATCTATGCTGTGATGCACGGATACGTAGACATCAATCATATTTAGTGTTGTTGTTCCCTAACCGCTCGTTGCCCAGATGGAGGACAAGGGCGCATTGCCGATGTGGCCCCATGTGCGCTACCGCTGACCATGACGTGGTATGGGGCAGCAAAAAATAGAGGGTGTGTCAAAACTAAAATGACTACTCTTCAAAGTTACAGATTATAACTATGATATTAAAAAGGGTCGTATCAAACTCTGTATTGAGTAATGATACGACCCTTTCTTTAGTCTTTTAGGATGCTCAAATTTCAAATTATAAGTTCATATTTTCAAAAAATGAGTTTTGACACACCCTCCTTATTGTTTGTTGTTGGTGGTGTGATAACTCCAGAAAGGCTTCTGAGCCCCTATTGGGGTGCTGTTACAACAAGGGTGCGAGCAGGTGGGCGAACCATCCGCGGAAGCGTTGCCAAGGCGTGCGCCATTGTTTCCATTTCTCAGGAGTGAGTAGGAACGATTGGCTTTTCTCGCTGTCGAAGAGGCGATTGAGCTCGTTGGTGGTGCATGGGTCGATGATGACGGCGTTCTCTTCGTAGTCCCATGAGAGACTGCGGGCGTTGAGGTTGGCCGAGCCCACGGTGCAGAAGCGCCCGTCGACCATGATGACCTTGGTGTGGTGGAAGCCCGGCTTGTACATCCACACGGTGCATCCCCGCTTCATGAGCTTGTGGGCGTTGTAGAAGCCACAGTCGGGTGTGAGCGGGATGTCGCTCCTTATCGATAGCATAATCTCAACCTTTACACCTCGCTTGACGGCGTTACGCAGCGCTTTCTTCACACCATGGTTGAGCGTGAAGTAGGGGTTGATGAGTTTGATGCTGTCCTTCGCCAGGTTGATGGCGTTGGTGTAGAAGTCGCGAATAATCTTGTTGGATGTGTGGGGCTCGCGGTTGATGATGCCCACTTTCTTGTGTCTGGCGGTGCAACAGGTGTCGGGCTTGAGGCCCATGAAGTAGTCGTCGTGACCCAATCCGCGAAAATACTGTGGGCCATGGATGTTTTGCTTCGTAACCTTGTTCCACATGCGGAGGAAGATGGCCTGTAGCGTGTTGACCTCCGCGCCCTGTATGCGGCAGTGCATGTCGTGCCATTCGCCCACTTGGGGTGTGCCGTTGATGTAGTAATCGGCCACGTTCATGCCACCGGTATAGGCTACCAGACCATCGATCACCACAATCTTGCGGTGGTCGCGGCTCCAAATGTCGTTGATGAAAGGAAAGCGAACGGGGTTGAACTCATAAATCTCGATGCCTTTGGCCCGTATGGAGTCGAGATCGGAACGGCGCATGGGCTGATTGTTGCTGATGTTGCCAAAGCCGTCGAAGAGCAGTCGCACTTCTACGCCCTCTTTCACCTTGGGAGCCAGATGGCTGATTAGCAATCGGTTGATGGAGTCGTTACGGAAATTAAAATACTCCATGTGGATGCTCTTGCGGGCTTGGTCGATGGCCTTGAAGAGGTCGTCGAACTTCTCCTGTCCGTTCATGAGCAGCGTTACCTGGTTGTCGTTGGAGAACGTAACGCCCACCTTCTGTAAGTGGGCTACCATCAAAGAATCGCTCGTCTGGGCCTTTGCCGTCGAAGGAACCGACAGGATTAGACCCATAAGAGCGGTAATGAGAAATGTTGTCATGTATTCTATTTATTCGTTGTTCAGGCCCAACGCTGTGTGCCTGCGCCCCATCGGCCCGTGTTATTGGTTGAGCATTGATGTGGCGTAACTGTCGACAATGCCCAGCAAATGGCGCTTGTCGTCGCATACGAGCACCGAGTGGATCTTGTGGCGGTGCATGATGCGTTCTATCTCAGATATCTTGGTGTTTGTGGAAACGATCTTTGGGTTGCGTGTCATGATGTCGGCAACGGTGCGGTCGAAGAACTCAGCCTGCCAGCGCTCCATGGCGCGTCGGATGTCGCCGTCGGTGATCAGCCCGATGACACAGCCCTTCTCGTCGAGCGACACACCCATGCCGAGCTTGCCTTTCGACACGTGGATGATGGCCTGTCCCAAGTGCATGTCCTGAGGAACGATCGGCAGATCGTCGGTGCGCATTACGTCCTCGGCCGTGGTAAGCAAACGCTTGCCCAGTTCGCCGCCCGGATGGAATTGTGCGAAGTCGCGTGGACGGAAGTCGCGCACCTGCATCAGCGCAATTGCCAAGGCGTCGCCCATGGCCAAGGCGGCAGTGGTCGACGATGTGGGGGCCAGGTTGAGCGGGCACGCCTCGTGGTCGACAAACACCTTGATGTGGACCGTTGAGTATTTGGCCAACAGCGAGTCGGGATTGCGGCTCATGCCGATGATGGGCACGTGCATGTGCAGCAGGATGGGTACAAAGCGCAGCAACTCGTCGGTCTGGCCAGAGTTGCTGAGCGCCAGCACCACGTCGTCGGGGGTCATCACGCCAAGGTCGCCGTGGTAGGCGTCGAGGGGGTTGATGAAGAAGGCGGGCGTTCCTGTCGACGACATGGTGGCCGCAATCTTCTGGCCGATGTTTCCGCTCTTACCTACACCCGTGACGATGACCTTGCCGCGGCAGTGGTAGATGAGGTCGACGGCGCGTGTGAAGTTGTCGTCGAGTTGAGGTATGAGGTCGAGCACTGCTTGCGCCTCATCGCGTAAGCATCGTTCGGCGTATTTGAGCGAAAACGAAATGTTGGCGGCTGGCATGGAAGAATTTTGCATGATGGTGGTAGTATAGATTGGTTTTGTTTCCTACGGAGAAGGCTGTGGGCCTGCCACGTGGGTGGGGGTGTATAATATTAGGTGAATAGGCTGCGCTTTGGTGCTATGCGAGAAGCTCGCGCACCAAATCTTCGAGCTTGCTTAGCTCAAGCATGTTGGCGGCGTCGGACAGGCCCTGGTCGGGGGTGGGGTGCACCTCGAAGAAGTAGCCCGTGGCGCCAAACGCCTTGGCGGCCTTGGCCATGGCCGGAACGAATTTGCGATCGCCCACGGTCTTGCCGTCGCCTGCCGATGGGCGCTGCACGCTATGAGTGCAATCCATGATGACCTGCGGCACAATCTCCTTCATGTCGGGTATGTTGCGGAAGTCGACCACCAGATTGTTGTAGCCAAAACTGTTGCCTCGCTCGGTGAGCCACACCTCGCTGGCGCCGCTGTCCTTGGCTTTCTCCACAGGATAGCGCATGTCGCGTCCAGAGAGGAATTGGGCCTTCTTGATGTTGACCACCTTGCCTGTCTTGGCGGCGGCCACCAGCAGGTCGGTCTGTCGGCACAGGAAAGCGGGGATCTGCAGCACGTCGCACACCTCTCCGGCGGGCTGGGCCTGCCAAGCCTCATGTATGTCGGTGGTGATGCGCAAACCGTACTTGCTCTTTACGTCGGCAAGCATTTGCAGGCCCTTGTCGATGCCAGGGCCGCGGAATGAGTGGATTGATGTGCGGTTGGCCTTGTCGAACGAGGCCTTGAAGATGATATCGGTGCCAAGATGGGCGTTGATGTCAGTCAGTTTGGCGGCTACGGTGTCGAGCAGCTCGGCCGACTCGATGACGCAGGGGCCTGCTATGAATGTTGGTTGCATGTGGCTTCTCCTATTTATTAGATATGCAAAGTTATATAAAAGACCTTGTAAATACGAATGTTTAACAGGATTTTAACCGTTTGGCGTAAAAAGTGGTGTTTTTTTTTGGATGATAAAGGTTTATTCTATACTTTTGCATCTATAATACCTGAAATGAAGGGTCATTTTTGTTGGAAAGAGACTAAGTAAAAGAGAGTTATAGTTTATATTAATCTAAATTTTCAAGTTATGAAAAAGTTATTTATGACTTTGGTAGCCGCTGTCATCGCAGTGAGCGCCAGTGCACAGGTTTACATTGGTGGTAACGCTGGTATTGCCAGCACCAAGATTGGTGACCAGGACAGCAAGACCACTTACAAGGTTCTCCCTGAGATTGGTTATAAGATCAATCAGGACTGGGCAATCGGTACCGTTATCGGTTGGGGCAAGGGTGATCCTGTGACCATCGAGGATGCTGACAAGTGCGTTGGTACTTTCGAGGTGGCTCCCTACGTTCGCTATACTGCCGTTCGCACGAAGATGGTTGACTTCTTCATCGACGGTGGCTTCTCATACAAGCACTACAACGACCGGGCCAACGAGTGGACCGTTGGTTTGAAGCCGGGTGTGGCCCTGAACCTGAACAAGACGGTGAGCATCGTTGCTCATGCAGGTTTCGTTGGCTACAAGACCATCAAGGCTACTTACGACGGTGCTAAGAGCAGCAACGCTTGGGGTGTGGACCTCGACGGCAACAACCTTTCACTGGGTGTGCTCCTGAACTTCTAATAGCAAGTTCTATCTGCTATCCGTCGTATGTCGGCGGGTTGCGATACGCATAATACTGATGCAGGCTTCCTTTGTTCCTGGATGGAGCAAGCGGGAGCCTGCATTTTTCATTATGTATGGGCTTGTTTGATGAGCCATTAGAAGTTTTGCGATAGCCTTTCTGATCTTTCGCCATGTCCTTTTTTTGATGTCGGAAATGGATTATCCTGAGGACAACGACTGGGGGACGGGGCGACAGTACGAATTGACACCATGTTGGTGAGAATGGCTAAAAGTCTGAGTGGCCGCTATTATAACAGTGAGAAAGAAACCTGCTTCGATACGGCAGAGGAGTTTTTGGCCGCCCAAATAGCCTGGGGCTACCTGGCGTTATGGCTCGGTAGTGAGTAAGGCGACTTCCCAGTGATTGGATTGTGATTATGGGTGTTGCGAAGCAAGTTGTGGATTTAGGTTTAATGCGAGAAAGGCTCTAAGCGCAAAGGGATACAAAAAGTGATGGGGGTTCTTGCCGATTGGCAGAATCCCCATCACTCGTCATTTGTGTTTTATCAATCCTTTGTGTCGTTTCGCAGTTGCTCCTCAGCCTCTTCCAACGAGTCGGCGTGTTGGATGGGTGAGGTGGGTGAGGGCGGAACGAGGTGGGCCGTATCGGAAACGATGTGGATGTCGCGCTGTGGGAACGGAATCTCAATGTTGTGGTCGTTGAAGGCGTTGTACACGGCTTCCATAATTTCGCCCTCGGCGTCGCTCTGCTTGCGTGAGTCGACCCAAGCCAAGATCTTGAAGTCGACCGAGTTGTCGCCAAAGCCGGCGAGTGTTACCTTGATATACTTGATGTAGCCTGGCTTGTTGAGGGGTGTTACTACCTCGTTTACGATCTGCTTCACCTGGGGAACGCTGGTTCCGTAAGCCACGCCGATGGGAATGATTGATAGCACGTTGCCGTGGTTGCGAGTCAGGTTTTTGTAGTTCTTGGCGAAGAGCTGCGAATTTTGGAAAGCGATAACCGAACCGTCGAGCGCCTCAACGGTGGTGGAGGTGTAGGAGATGGCTTTCACCGTTCCCTTTGTTCCCTCGATGGCGATGTAGTCGCCCACCTTGATGCGGCCGGCCATGAGCGATATGCCGTAGTAGAGGTTCTCCAGGATGTCTTTCATGGCGAAACCGATACCCGTTGACAAACCTGCTGAGATGGCCACGATCCATGAATTGTCGATGTTGAAGATAATCATCGTGATGAGCAACCATGTGCCCCAAATGAGCACCTGGATGAGGTTGCGCCAAATGGCGATGCGGCTCGTTACCGCTTGCGTGCTGGCCTTGCGTTTCTCCTCTTTGGCCTTGCGCGTCTCACGGTTCATGAGGTGGTAGTAAAGCACGTGAATCGATACGCGATTGACGTAGGAGGCTATAAAGAAGAGTGTGGTTGCCTGCACCGCCCTCATGATGCTGAAAGTGAACTTGGTGGTGTCGATGAGGCGACGGTTAAACAATTCCCACGATGTGTCGCTAAGATTGAACACGTCGGCAGCCCAATAGATGCTGATGAGGACAGAAAAGGTAGCCATAATGGGCGCCACAGCCGTGTAGACGAAGCGGAAGAACCATGTGCGGCTCACCGGCGTGTTATCGTCGAAGAAGCGGCGGTTGGGATGACTGCCATAGCGTTTGAGAATGTTGGAGAAACAGTTGATGGTCAGTATGCACGTGAGCTGCATGGTCCACCATATCAGCATCTCCACGGCGAGCAGTGTGTAACCGATGAGCGAGGCTACGTCGCTGGCCAGGAACACAAGAAACGACACCCAAGCATAGAACACATCCGACGAGGGGAGAACAGCCTTGTTCCGTTTGAGCGCTATCCATTGCCATACGGTGCTGCCAAGCAACACGAAAGGTAAGATGATGCTCGTCAGGATGTTTGGAATGAGCACCACGCGGAACGTGATGACGAGGAAGCAGATGGCCATGATGGGCACGTAGATGCGAAGGCCATGCTTGATCTGCTTGCCGTCGAGGCGTATGAGCAGCGACAGCAGGATGACACCCATGAGCCATGCGTATTCGACAAGCAGGCCCGATGCCATGATAAGGAAGTTTTGTGAGATGGAGATGCGTACCACGCCCAGTGTGGCGGCAAAGATGATGACCGTGGCGGCCAGGATGATGCACATGCGTTTCGCCTTGAAGTTTTCCTTGGCCTCGTTGCCACTTGTATCACCGAAGAGCCAGCGCAGCACGAAGTCGGCCTTGTTGTGCCTAACAAGGCGGGTCACCACAAAGCCAATGACCAAGTAGCCTATTGACGCGGCAAGGATGCCGTAGAAGGCGATGATGGCCAGTAGCATGAGTATGATGCGACTGTCCCAGTCCGACTTGAATTTCTTGGTGGGTTTGTATTTCTCGATGACCGTTTCGGTGGTTTCCTTCACTGCACCGTTTAGGTTCTCGATGACCGTAAGGACGTTTTCGCCGCTGTTGGTGAAGATGCTGCTTTGTATCTCCTGATAGCGCTTGTTGGCGTAGTCGTTGAGATTCTTGAGCCGCTGTTCAGTCAGGTTGTAAATGTTGATATACATCTGGTTTTGTGAGCGGTTCTCGTTGAGCGTGCGACGGATGTAGACAGCCAATGTGAGGCACACGTTGCGGTCGATCTTGGCTCTTTCAGAAAGACTGGCCACATACATGTTGCTGAGGTCGGAGATGAGGCTGTCGAAGCGTGCAATCTCCACATTGGCATTCTCCACGTACGATCGGAAGGGCCCCACGGTGTTCTTGAACGTCTTGTATTGTTCGGTAGCCTCATGGCATGCGTACGACAGGTCGAACACGTAGCCGTTCTTCTGCGAATAAAGCATGATGGCATTCTGCTGGCTTTTGTTCATTGTGGCCAGCAGTTGGTTCATTACCTGTTGACTCTGCTCCTTTCGCGCACCCGTCTCGCTTTCGAGCTTTTGGCGGTATTCGGTCAGTTCGATGCGTAGCATGGCCAGCGTGCCGGCCAAGTTGCGTTCCTTTAGCACAGCCTTGCTTGGTAGCACGGCCAACAGGAGCAACAGGGTGATGATGAACGATCTTGTCTTCATGTAAATGGTCTATTTTCTTGCAAAGGTATAAAAAGAATTTCACTTACCATTCTGCCTGTACCCACAAAATGATGTGGTTGTTTTCTGTTTCTTGTTATGTCGCAAGAAACAGTGGAACTTGGCGTTTGGCGGGGCGGCTGAAAGGCTTTTCGTGTTGGCCTTCCTATCTGAATAGCAGTGTGACAAGGGGTATGGTGGCAATAGAGGCCACGGTGGTGACAAACGTGATCTCGGTCATTAGCGATGGCTCGCGGCCATACTTCATGCAGAACATTGTGCCAAACGACGCCACTGGCATGGCGATGACCACCGTGTTGATGTTGTTGACAATGTCGCTGACACCGCAAAAACGGAAGAGGGCGTAGATCGATAACGGCACTACCAGCAGTCTGACGGCTGACGACACGTAGACCTTCGGGCTGCCTACAATCTGGCGCAACGGCAGCCGCGCCATTGATGAACCGATGACCATGAGAGCCGCAGGTACGGTGATGGCGCCCACCATGGTGATGGGGCGGCCCACTACATCTGGGGTTCGCACGCCCAACGCCACGAGTAGCGCGGCAAGAAAGGCGGCAATCATTGCTGGCGAGAAAAGCACCTTGGGGTTGAGTTGCTTGATGCTGTATTCGCCCTTGACAAGCATCACGCCCGCGGTGAAAATGAAAAACGTATTGGGCATGTTGAGCAGGGCGGCGTAGAACACGGCCTCTGGGCCGAAGATGGATGAGACAATGGGATAACCGATGAACCCCACGTTGGCAAACATGAGTGCGAAGCCGATCATGCCCTGCTCGTCGTGATTCTTGCTGATGAGGCGCGGTACCCAGAAACCGAAGATGAGCAATACAAAATAGGTGAGGAAACCTACGCCCAGCAGGGGGAGAATGAGTGTGCGGTCGGGCATGCGGTCGCCCATGACGGATGAGAGTATCAAGGCGGGGCAGGTGACGTCGATGACAATGGCCGATAGTTTCTGGTCGAACTTGTCGCCCATGTAGCTCAGTTTGCACAGAGTGTAACCTAATAATACGATGATGAAGAGAACCACCATCACTTCTATGTTTTCTATCATATTCTTTTGTTTAGTAGGGGCAGTCTTGTCGGGAAGTGATGCTCGCTGTCGGGATTGCAAAAGTACGTAGACTCATCGAAAACACCAAATGTTTGAGATTGACTTTTGCTAAGTGTTCATACGTTCGTGATATGGCGTCTTTTGTGTCAGGAAAGGGGGCTTTTGCGTGTATTTCGTTCTTAATGCCTGTATTTGCCTTGGTTTGGTAACGATACGTCGGTTATTGATGACGAATCTTTGCTTGCCCAACTTTGCAGTCTTGAAAAAACATCTTCCTTCAATCCGATATTTTTCGTTAAAAGATGATAATGTTACCGAAAGATTTATTACCTTTGCGGTCGCTTAAGCGTATCTAAACAGATTATCTAAAATAACGTTATATTTTTATGAATTTCACTTTGTTGATTACCGTTGTATTGACGGCATTAACCTTGGTGGCCGGCGCATTCGTCGTAGCCAAGCTTATTGGTCCGCGCTCTTACAATCCGGTAAAAGGTGAGCCCTTCGAGTGCGGTATTCCCACCCGAGGTAGCAGTTGGATGCCCATGAACGTGGGTTACTATCTGTTCGCTATCCTTTTCCTGATGTTCGACATCGAGACCGTTCTGCTCTATCCGTGGGCAGTGGCTGTCAAGCAGTATGTTGCGGCAGGAGTGGGACCCTATGCTCTCGTGAGCATCGGATTCTTCCTGCTTGTTTTGGTATTTGGTCTGGCTTATGCCTGGAGGAAAGGAGCACTCGAATGGAAGTAAGAAAACCACACATCAAGAGCATTCCTTACGACGAGTTTAAGGATAATGAGACCCTGGAGGACATCGCCCGAGAACTGAACGATGGTGGTGTCAATGTGGTGCTTGGCAGTTTGGACCAAGTTATCAACTGGGGACGCAGCAACTCCCTTTGGTCACTGACTTTCGGTACGTCGTGCTGCGGTATTGAGTTTATGGCTGTGGGTTGCGCCCGTTACGATTTCTCGCGCTTCGGTTTCGAGGTGACGCGTAACTCTGCACGTCAGGCCGACCTGATCATGTGCGCCGGTACTATCACTAATAAGATGGCTCCTGTCTTCAAGCGTCTTTATGACGAAATGGCCGAGCCAAAATATGTGGTGGCCGTGGGTGGTTGTACCATCTCGGGCGGCCCGTTCAAGAAGAGCTATAGCGTGGTGCGCGGCATTGACGAGATTGTGCCCGTCGATGTTTATGTGCCGGGTTGCCCTCCCCGTCCCGAGGCCATTCTCTATGGTATGATGCAGTTGCAGCGTAAGGTGAAGGTGGAGAAGTTCTTCGGTGGAGCCAACCACAAGATGACCCACGAGGAGAAGGAAACCAGCATGAGCCTTGGCGGATTGCATGGCATCTCTAACGAGAACCTCTCTGGTGCCAAGATCGGTAACAAGGAGCCTATCATCGTGAAGAAATCGCCCAACAAGGAAACCGTTGAGGCGCTCGGCAAGGAGCTCGACGCTCTGGCTGCCGAGGGTGAGCAGTATAAGGTTAACAAATAAATAAGGTGTAAGAAATGAAACTGAGTAATATAGAATTCGGCTTTGACAACTTCCTCGCAGAAATGAAGAAGTTGAAGACAGAGAAGCATTTCGACTACCTTGTGACGATTGTGGGTGAGGACTTTGGACCCGAGGAGGGGCTGGGCTGCATCTACATCCTTGAGAACACACAGACCCATGAGCGCATCAGTGTGAAGCAGTTGGCTAAGCAGCTGGGCGATGAGTATGTGATACCTTCTATCTATCATGTTTGGGCTTCGTCCGACTTGCTGGAACGTGAGGTTTACGACTTCCTCGGCATTAAGTTCCTCGGTCATCCCGATATGCGCCGCCTCTTTATGCGTAACGACTTTGAGGGTTGGCCTCTCCGTAAGGACTTTGACATGAGTCCCGAGAAGAACCAATTCCCTATGACCGATGAGCCCGAGAGCGACTGGACTTCAGAGTGGAACCTCACCAAGGATGGCGAGTTGGTGGAAACCAAGCACCGCCTGTTCGACGATGACGACTTCGTTATCAACTTTGGCCCTAACCACCCGTCTACTCACGGTGTGCTGCGTTTGCAGACTGTGGTCGATGGTGAGACCATCAAGCATATCTATCCCCATCTCGGTTACATCCACCGTGGTATGGAGAAGATGATGGAGAGCATGACTTATCCTCAGACCTTGGCTTTCACCGATCGTCTCAATTACCTCTGCGCCATGCACCATCGCCATGCGTTGGTGTCTGTCATAGAGGAGGCTATGGGCGTGGAACTGTCAGAACGCATCCAGTACATCCGTACCATTATGGATGAGTTGCAGCGTATCGACAACCACTTGCTCTTCCTCGGAACCTGCGCACAGGACCTCTCGGCTCTTACCGCATTCCTTTATTGCATGCGCGACCGTGAGCATCTGCTCAACGTTATGGAGGAGACCACAGGTGGCCGTCTGATTCAGAACTATTACCGCATTGGCGGTTTGCAGGACGATATCGATCCCAACTTCGTGCAAAACACCAAGGCATTCTGTAATTACATGCGCCCCATGGTGCAGGAATACCTCGATGTCTTTGGTGATAACGTCATCACCCACAAGCGTTTGGAGGGTGTGGGCTACATGAATCTTGAGGATTGCGTCAACTACGGCGTTACAGGTCCAGCAGGTCGTGCCGCTGGATGGCATAACGATGTTCGTAAGAATCATCCGTATGCCGTCTACGATAAGGTCGATTGGAAGGAAATCACTGGCACTGGAGCCGACTCTATGGAGCGTTATATGATCCATATCAAGGAGATTTACCAGAGCCTCGATATCATCATGCAGTTGATCGACAACATCCCCGAGGGTGAGTTCTACATCAAGCAGAAACCTATCATTAAGGTTCCTGAGGGACAGTGGTACACCAGCGTTGAGGGTGGAGCCGGTGAGTTTGGTGTCTATCTCGACAGCCGTGGCGACAAGAGCCCGTACCGTTTGAAGATGCGTCCTATGGGTCTCACCTTCGCAGGTGCGTTCGATAAGATGTTGCGCGGACAGAAAGTGGCCGACCTCATCGCTACAGGTGCCTCGATCGACTTCGTGATCCCCGATCTCGACCGCTAATAATATAATAAGGTAATATAGTAAAAACAAAACATTCGCATCAATGTTTGACTTCCAAATAGTTACAACATGGTTTGACAACCTTCTCCGACAGACCCTTGGCCTCGGTGATTTTTGGTCAATCCTTATCGAATGTGTCATGGTGGGCCTGATCATTCTGACCATCTACGCCCTCATTGCCATGTTCATGATATTCTTTGAGCGTAAGGTCTGCGCCTGGTTCCAGTGTCGCCTTGGCCCTATGCGTGTGGGTCCCTGGGGCGTCTTCCAGGTGTTGGCCGACGTGCTGAAGATGCTCATCAAGGAGATCTTCGGTGTCGACCGTTCCGACAAGTTCCTCTATGCGCTCGCTCCCTGCTTGACCATCGTGGCCAGTGTGGGTACGTTCTCGTTCCTTCCTTGGAACAAGGGTGCGCAGGTTCTCGACTTCAACGTAGGTGTGTTCATGATTACCGCCATTAGTTCTATTGGTGTGCTGGGTGTCATCCTCTCTGGTTGGGGCTCAAATAACAAGTACTCTGTGGTGAGTGCTATGCGTGGTGCCGTACAGATGATCTCTTATGAGATGTCGCTCGGTCTTTGCATGGTGATTGCAGTTGTGCTTTGTGGCACAATGCAGCTTAGTGGTATCGTTGAGGCGCAGACTGGCCCTTGGAAGTGGCTCATCATTCAGGGTCATATTCCTGCCATCGTGGCTTTCTGCATCTTCCTTATCGCTGGTAACGCTGAGGCCAACCGTGGCCCGTTCGACTTGGCTGAGGCCGAGAGTGAGCTGACTGCTGGTTACCATACTGAGTATAGCGGTATGGGCTTTGGTTACTTCTATCTGGCTGAGTATTTGAACCTTGTGGTTATCTCTGGTTTGGCAGCAGCCATCTTCCTCGGCGGTTGGGCTCCGCTCAACATCGGTGTTGACGGCTTCGACGCGGTGATGAACTACATCCCTGGCTTTGTCTGGTTCATTGGTAAGACGCTTGCAGTGATCTGGGTTTTGATGTGGGTTCGTTGGACCTTCCCCCGTCTTCGCATCGACCATATCCTGATACTCGAGTGGAAATACCTCATGCCGCTCACGCTCATCACGCTCGTTGTTATGACGGCTTGTGTGTCCCTCGGCCTGACGTTTTAATTCATGGATCATTAACGTAAACAAAAATTAAATCATCAAATATGTCTGAATCATATTTTGGCGGTATTAAGGATGCTGTCAAGACTTTGGCTACCGGCCTGAAGGTGACCATGAAGGAATACTTCACGCCTAAGTCAACAGAGCAGTATCCTGAGAACCGAAAGACCACGTTGCACGTGAGTCCTCGCCACCGCGGACGTCTTGTTTTCAGCCGCGTTGAGAGCCTCGATGACCCGCAGGCCGTAAAACGCGGTCTGAAGGTTGGCGACTACAAGTGCACAGCTTGCACGCTGTGTGAGAAAGCATGTCCCAACGGCACCATTAAGATTGTGTCGCACATGGAGACGGACGAAGAGACAGGGCGCAAGGCAAAGGTGCTCGACGATTACATCTATGATCTTGGCGACTGCATGTTCTGCGAGCTCTGCGTCAATGCATGTAACTTCGGTGCCATTCATTTCACCAACGATTTTGAGAATGCGGTCTTCGACCGTTCCAAACTGGTGTTGCACCTCGACAAGGAGGTCTATGAGGGTGGTTCGTTGCCCAATCTCATTGATGGCGGTGCTCCTCTGACAATTGGAGAGTTTAACACTAAAACCAAATAACCGACTATGGCAAGTTTAGCGCATATCATTATTTTCACCATCTTAGCCGTAGTCATCCTTGGCTCAGCTATCCTGTCGGTGATGAGCAAGAGCATCATGCGATCAGTTACATTCTTGCTGTTCGTGCTCTTCGCTATCGCAGGCATCTATTTCATGTTGGGATACACCTACCTTGGTGCAGCTCAGATTTCTGTGTACGCCGGTGGTATCACCGTACTTTATATGTTTGCCATTCAGCTCGTCAGCAAGCGTTCTCTGCAAGGTCTTACCGAGCGCATCAAGCTGTCGCGTGTGCTTCAGGGCGCCCTTCTCTCATTGGCCGGACTGGTCACTGTGGGTGTTGTGTTGCTGAAGAACCAGTTCATCGTGAAAGCTGTGGCAGGCTCCATCGAGGAGTATGACATGAGCCAGGTGGCGCAGGCCATCGTTGGTTCTGATAAGTATCAGTATGTTCTGCCGTTCGAGTTCATCTCAGTGTTCCTGCTGGCTTGTATCATCGGTGGTGTCTTAATTGCAAGAAAGGAGGACAAGAAATGATTCCTGTAGAGTTTTATTTGGTGCTTAGCACCCTGTTGTTCTTTATCGGTGTCTTTGGCTTTGTCACCCGTCGCAACCTTGTGGCTATGCTGATCTCCGTCGAGTTGATTCTCAACTCTGTGGACTTGAACTTTGCGGTGTTCAACCGCCTGCTCTTCCCCGGTCAGCTTGAAGGCATGTTCTTCACGTTGTTCTCCATCGGAGTGGCAGCTGCCGAGACAGCCGTGGCTTTGGCCATCATCATTAACGTTTACCGTAACTATCGCAGTGACCAGGTGAACAGTATTGAAAACATGAAATTCTAATATCGCACAATGGAATACAGTTATTCATTTTTAATACTTCTTCTCCCCTTCTTGAGCTTCCTGGTCTTGGGATTGCTCGGTATGAAGATGAAGAAGCCCGTCGCTGGACTCATCGGCACGGCAGTACTGGGTGTGCTGTGGTGCATGAGCCTTTATACGGCTTATAACTATTTCTTCGCTGAGGGACGTGGCGCCGACGGTTTGTTCCCCACGGTGACGGTGTTCAACTTCACTTGGATGAAGTTCACTGAGCTGTTGACCTTCAACATCGGCTTCCGCCTGACACCTATCAGCGTGATGATGCTCATCGTCATTACGACTGTTTCCTTCATGGTTCACATCTATTCGTTTGGCTACATGGCCGAGCGTGACGAGAACTATAAGAAGGAGGAGTATGAGCCTGGTTTCCAGCGTTTCTATGCTTACTTGAGCTTGTTCACCATGTCTATGTTGGGCTTGGTGGTGGCCACTAACATCTTCCAGATGTATTTGTTCTGGGAGCTCGTGGGTGTTTGCTCATACCTGCTCATTGGTTTTTACTATCCCAAGCATGCTGCTGTGCACGCATCCAAGAAGGCATTCATCGTTACGCGTTTCGCCGACTTGTTCTTCCTCATTGGTATCCTGTTCTACAGCTACTATGTTGGAACGTTCAACTATGACCTGACGGCCGATCCTTCTTTGGTGATGAAGTTGCCTGGAGCCGCTTACTTCCTGCCGATGTCGCTCTTCCTGATGTTCATCGGTGGTGCAGGTAAGTCAGCTATGTTCCCCTTGCACATTTGGTTGCCCGATGCCATGGAGGGTCCGACACCTGTGTCTGCTCTTATCCACGCCGCTACGATGGTTGTGGCAGGTGTCTATCAGGTAGCTGCTTTGATGCCTATTTGGGTGGCTTACGCTCCCAACACCTTGCATTACATCGCTTACATCGCAGCCTTCACCGCTTTCTACGCAGCCGCAGTTGCTTGCTGCCAGAGCGATATTAAGCGTGGCTTGGCTTTCTCAACCATCTCTCAGATTGCTTACATGCTTACTGCCCTGGGTGTGGTGACTGCCATGGAAGGTGAGGGTAGCGTTGGTTACATGGCTTCCCTGTTCCACCTGTTCACCCACGCCATGTTCAAGGCTTTGTTGTTCCTCTGCTCAGGTGCCATTATTGTCATCATCGGCTCCAACTTCAAGGAGTACATGGGAGGATTGCATAAGTACATGCCTATCACCAACATCTGCTTCCTCATTGGTACGATTGCCATCAGTGGATTCTGGCCTTTGGCAGGTTTCTTCTCAAAGGATGAGATTGTAGACGCTTGCTTCCACTTCTCACCGTATCTTGGTTATTTCATGACATTGGTTAGTGGTATGACCGCTTTCTATATGTTCCGTCTTTACTATGTCATCTTCTGGGGTGACAGTTACTACGAGCAGGATCCCGACCACCGTCGCAAGCCCGCCGAGGTTCCCTTCATCATGTGGGGTCCGTTGGTGTTCTTGTCAGTGATCAGCATCTTCGCAGGTTGGATTCCTTTCGGCCACTTTGTGTCATTGGATGGTCACGTTGAGGAGATTGCTTTGCAGCACTTCCATTTCGGAACCACAGCTTGGATGTCTTTGGCTGTTGCAACGATTGGCTTCGCTCTCGCTACTTACATGTACGCACCGAAGCATAATCCGCTGCCCAACAAGTTGGCTACCGCCATGCCTAAGTTGCACAAGGCCGCTCTCAATCGTTTCTACATTGACGATGCTTGGCAGTTCTTCACACACAAGATTGTCTTTGGTTGCTTCTCTATCCCCATTGCATGGTTCGACCGCCACGTTATCGATGGCATGTTCAACTTCTCTGCTTGGGCAACACAAGAGGGTGGTCAGGCCATCCGTCCGTGGCAGAGTGGAGATGTGCGCCAGTATGCCGTTTGGTTCCTCACGGGTTCAGTGGCTCTGACACTTATCCTGCTGTGCATTTAACTAACATCCCAACACCAAACAACTAAAAGAAAATGACATTTTTAACATTATTCGTCGTTATACCCGTCGTGATGTTGCTGGCCTTGTGGCTTGCTCGCAACGACAGTCAGGTTCGTGGCGTGATGGTGGTTGGCTCCACGGCATTGCTTGCTCTTGCCATCTACCTTGTCTTAGCGTTTGTCAATGCGCGTGAGACAATGCCTGCCGAACAATATCCCTTCCTTTTCGGCACGGCAATCCCTTGGTTTGAACCGCTCAACATCTATTATAGAACCGGTGTTGATGGCATCTCTGTGGTTATGTTGCTGCTGAGTTCCATCATCGTCTTCACAGGTACGTTCGCCAGTTGGCAGCAGCACCCCATGCAGAAGGAGTATTTCCTTTGGTTCACCTTGCTGTCTGTCGGTGTGTATGGTTTCTTCATCTCTGTCGACTTGTTCACCATGTTCATGTTCTACGAGGTGGCGCTGATTCCTATGTATCTGCTGATTGGCGTCTGGGGTACAGGTCCTAAGGAGTATTCAGCCATGAAGCTGACCCTGATGTTGATGGGTGGTTCAGCCCTTCTGATCATCGGTATCCTTGGTATCTATTTCTTCAATGGTCAGTTTAGCGGTCAGTACACCATGAGTGTTGTTGAGATAGCTCAGCTCCACGCCATTCCCGCCTTCATCCAGAAGATTTTCTTCCCGTTCATCTTCATCGGTTTTGGTATCCTCGGAGCTCTGTTCCCCTTCCACACATGGTCTCCCGATGGTCACGCTTCAGCGCCTACGGCTGTGTCAATGCTGCACGCTGGTGTGCTGATGAAGCTTGGAGGTTATGGTTGCTTCCGTGTGGCTATGTACCTTCTTCCAGAGGCTGCCCAGCAGTTGTCTTGGGTCTTCTTGATCCTCACCACTATCTCTGTGGTCTATGGTGCCCTGTCGGCTTGTGTTCAGACCGACCTGAAATACATCAACGCCTACTCATCTGTGTCACACTGTGGTATGGTGCTCTTCGCCCTGGTCATGATGACTCAGACCGCTTGCACCGGTGCCATTCTTCAGATGCTCTCTCACGGTTTGATGACCGCCCTCTTCTTCGCCGTCATTGGTATGATTTATCACCGTGCTGGTACGCGTGATGTTCGCAAGTTGGGTGGTTTGATGAAGGTTATGCCTTTCCTCGCTGTGGGTTATGTGATTGCCGGTTTGGCCAACCTCGGCCTTCCTGGCTTCTCGGGATTCGTAGCTGAGATGAACATCTTCGTTGGAGCTTTTGAGGTGAACGACACGTTCCACCGCGCTTGCACCATCATTGCTTGTACATCTATCGTCATCACGGCTGTTTACATCCTTCGTGTTGTAGGTAAGATCTGCTACCAAAAGGTTGCCGATGAGTCGTTCTTCAAGTTGACCGATGCCACTTGGGATGAGCGCGTTGCCGTTGGTGGACTGATTCTCTGCGTCGCCGGACTTGGTTTGGCTCCTCTGTGGGCTCAGAACATCATCAACGATGCTGTGGCCCCGATGATTCATCACATCATGGGAACTGGTGCTGTTGCAGGTATGTAATGTATCAATTTTAAATTTGGATATAACAATGATGAATATAGATTATAGTCAGTTCTTAAACATGATCCCCGAGGTGACCTTGATGGCCGCTTTGATGATTGTGTTCATTACAGACCTGTTTACCGCAAAGAAACCCGGCGAAGCACGCAACCGCAACTGGTTCAATCCTCTTGTGTGCGTACTGATGCTGGCCCATATCTTCATTAACATCTGGCCCACTGAGGCTTCCACAGCTTTTGGTGGCATGTATATGACCAATGGCAGCGTGGGTGTCATTAAGACTATCCTCGCCTTCAGTGTGCTCATTGTCTTTGTGCAGTCGCGCGAGTGGTTGCAGCGTGAGGACACCAACTTCAAGGAGGGTGAGTTCTATGAGTTGGTTCTCGCTACCCTGTTGGGTATGAATATGATGGTTTCTGCCAATCATTTCCTGCTCTTCTTCCTGGGTCTTGAAATGGCTTCTGTTCCTATGGCTTGCTTGGTTGCGTTCGATAAGTATCGTCACAACTCAGCCGAGGCAGGTGCTAAGTTTATTCTTACCGCCACCTTCTCAAGCGGCGTTATGCTCTATGGCATCAGCTTCTTGTATGCAGCCACTGGCACACTCTACTTCGATGACGTGATGGCTAACATCTCAGCCACTCCTCTTTGCATCCTTGGCATGGTGTTCTTCTTCAGCGGCTTGGGCTTCAAGATTTCCTTGGTTCCCTTCCATTTCTGGACAGCCGACACTTACCAGGGTGCTCCTACCACAGTGACAGGTTATCTAAGCGTTACCTCTAAGGGTGCTGCGGCCTTTGCACTTTGCGCCATTCTGATGAAGGTTTTCGCCCCCATCGTGGAGTATTGGCAGATCATGTTGATGGTTGTCATCGTGTTGTCAATCACCATCGGTAACCTGTTCGCCATCCACCAGAAGGATCTGAAGCGCTTCATGGCCTTCAGTTCTATCTCTCAGGCCGGCTATATCATGCTTGCTGTGGTTGGCAATTCAGCCATGAGCGTCACAGCCCTGTCCTACTACGTGCTCATCTACGTGGTGGCCAACCTCGCTGTGTTCTCTATCATCGCAGCTGTTGAGGAGAATAACGGTGGTGTTGTTAACATGAACGCTTACAATGGCTTCTATAAGACCAATCCCCGTTTGGCCTTCCTTCTGACGTTGGCTCTGTTCTCATTGGGTGGAATTCCTCCGTTCGCAGGCATGTTCTCGAAGTTCTTCGTGTTCATGGCTGCGGCCAATGGCGCACAGGTAACCACGGCTATTGGAGCCACCATCTATGCAGTGGTGTTCATCGCCTTGGTGAATACGGTGATCTCACTGTATTACTACCTACTCATCGTGAAGGCCATGTTCATCAGCGATAACGAGAATCCATTGCCCACCTTCAAGAGTTCTTGCAGCACGAAGATGGCTTTGGCTATCTGCACACTTGGCGTTGTTGCCTTCGGAGTGTGCAGCATCGTTTACAACTGGATTCACGCTGCCTCTGTGATGTAATTCAGGCGTTAGGCACTCTTGCCCAGCCTTGACGGTTTCATTCCGTATATAGGTTGACACTATAAATAGAACAAGCCACTTTGGAGAATTCTTCAAAGTGGCTTGTTGCATGTTAGCCTTTTGGCCATTCGCAACGGCGGAACCATAGGTTGCATAATGGCTTTTCGATGATGAGTGGGTGATGGTAAGTGGTAAGGAGGGTTGCTATATGCACCAAGCCGCTCCGGGCTTTGAGGCGGTAGCGGCTTGGTGCGCTTTTTGAAGGGAGGGGGGTGGCGACAAATATGTCGCCAAAAATGGCTTTCGCGAGACTACTTTTCTTTGCGGTTCGATTATTGCGGTTCTTTATAACCCTTTTCTATGCGGTTCGCTTTATGTAAGGGCTTTCATGAGCCCTCTTTTTGGGTTCTTCCGTTAAATGCGTAGATGAGATATGGAATGGTTGAAAGAGTGAAAGAATCGTAGCGATAGAGCAACGCGCCATGCTGTAAGGGCAAAAGCATAGAATAGAAGGCTGTTGCCTTTACTGGGCGTATGTAAAACCCAATGGCCTCCCTGGGCGATGCGCTGGGCTATGGGCTTTTGTCCCTTCGGGGCGCATATCCACGCTTTTAACGGAAGAACCTCTTTTTGTGGTTTGCTTTTCCTGTGGGTGGGGTAGAGGGTTTGCCGTGCACCTGCTTTGGGGGAGCGTTTAGTGCTTGCCTTTCAGCGTTTGCTCGAAGAGGACCTTTGCGGTTTTGCCTGATCGGAACACATAGTGGAACCTGAAACCTGCATCTTTATACGCCTTGCTTTGCGTGTTCTTGTCAAGGTCGTCTTGCAGCGCCTGCTTCAGACTGGCTTTGTGCTGATTGATGATTTCTGCGTTGTCGGCTTCGTCGCGAAGCGTGTAAAAATAGTGGAACGTCTTGTCGGTTCGTGTAAACGTAATGCTGTCTGTGCGCTGGTTGTCGGTGAAGGGAGTGGGGCAGTAGCGCTCTGTGTAGTCCCTGGCGTCGCGCTCGGCGCGATCCTCCAATGAGTCGTGATGACAAGCGGTGAACAGCGTCACGCTAATGGCTGCCGTGAGAATGGGTATGATGGCCTTTTTCATAAATTGGTATTTGCATTTTTATTAGTTTATACGCAGCTTGTGAATGGAAAGACTTAGTGTGTAGTCCTTGCTGCTTGGCGGTTTGTTGAGCGCCATGAGCGCTTGTTCTCAAATGGTCGAGCACCGCCTATCTTTTGCAAAGGTAACAAAACGTTTAGATAAAGCGATATGGAAGGACGGAAAAAGTTGGGATGTTTGAGGAACTTGTTGGTTGTTGCCAATATGTAGCGCATTGAGCAATAGTTAAAAACAAAGAAAATAGCCATTTTTTGTTAACGAATGTCGTTTCAATGTCCTTTTTGCCCTATCTTTGCAAATCCTTGGTCCAAAAGGCTGTTTGAGGATATCGAAGCCCCCATGGCCCTATTGCGTCCATAAAAGAATCAACCATTAGCCTATCCGATGAAAAAGATTATAATACCCCTCTTGGCATTTGTTGTTCTCGTAGCCGTGGTAACGGTTGGCGCGAGTTTCTATATGCTCAATTTCTCCCTCTCGCCTGACCCTAACCGCACCGACCTCGACAGCGCCTATACCCGTTTGTACCAGCGCATGCCCGATATGAAGCCCTGGGTCGACAGCATGCAGTCGCATGGCCTTCTTCGCGACACCTTCCTTAACATGCCATCGGGTGAGCGCCATCATGCCCTGTATTTCCGTTCCGACTCCGCCCATGGCCGCACCGTCGTGTTAGTACATGGCTATAAGGATTGCGCCGTGAAGTTTCTCTACCTCGGGCGCATGTACCATCGTGACTTGGGGTATAACGTAGTGATGCCCGACCTTCATGCCCACGGTCTCAGCGAGGGCGACGCCATTGGTATGGGTTGGAACGACCGCCTCGATGTGAAACGCTGGACAGAGATGGCTGCCCAAACTTTCGTCGACTCCACCCATGCGCCCAACATCGTGGTTCACGGCGTTTCGATGGGAGCCGCCACCACCATGTGTCTGTCGGGCGAAGAACTACCCGCATACGTCACCCATTTTGTGGAAGACTGCGGCTACACCAGCGCGTGGGACGAGTTTGCTGTTCAACTCAAAGAGCAGTTCTCGCTTCCCGCTTTCCCCCTGATGTATAGTACCAGTTTGCTGTGCCGGGTGGTCAATGGCTGGAGCTTTGGCGAGGCCTCACCCATGAAGCAGGTGAGTCGTTGCCGTCGCCCCATGTTGTTCATCCATGGCGATGCCGACACGTTTGTGCCCTTCTACATGATGAAGCAACTCTACGATGCCAAGACCCATGGCTACAAGGAACAATGGGTTACACGAGGCGCCCAGCATGCCTGTTCTTATTCCGATTATCCTAAGGAGTACACCGAGCGCGTGCGTCAGTTTCTTGCGAAAGAGTAGCCCTATGCGCTCAACGTCGTGCGGTGGTCCATTAGCCACAATGCCCTGTCGTTTTGACCCCAATAACCATAAGACATAACACAAATGTAACCTCGCGCAAAGAAAATAAGCCATCACGTTTCGGCGTGCAACCTTATTTGTGCAGTTGGTTACAAAAATAGTCGAATCGAACGGCTTATGTGAATTCTTTTTATTAACTTTGCACGAAAGAGAATTGATTTCATGGAGAACATCAGAAACTTCTGCATTATTGCCCATATAGACCACGGAAAGTCGACCTTGGCTGACCGTATGTTGGAATATACCAAGACCATCAAGATCACTGAGAACCAGATGCTCGACAACATGGACTTGGAACGCGAGCGTGGTATCACCATCAAGAGCCACGCCATCCAAATGGAATACGAGTATGACCGTAAGAAGTACATGCTCAACTTGATTGATACCCCGGGTCATGTGGACTTCAGTTATGAGGTGTCGCGCTCCATCGCCGCTTGCGAGGGAGCCCTGCTCGTTGTTGACGCCACACAGGGCGTCCAGGCACAAACCATATCCAATCTTTACATGGCTATCGAGCAAGACCTCGAGATCATCCCCGTCATCAATAAGATCGACATGCCCAACGCCATGCCCGATGAGGTGGAGGACGAGATTGTAGACCTCATCGGCTGCGATCCCGAAGACATCATCCGTGCCAGTGGTAAGACCGGCGAGGGCGTTCCCGAGATATTGGAGGCCGTGGTGAAGCGCATCCCTGCGCCGAAATGCGACCCCGCCAAGCCGTTGCAGGCCCTTATCTTCGACTCCATCTTCAATAGCTTCCGCGGAATCATCGTGCTGTGTAAGGTCGAGAATGGTTCCATCAAGCGTGGCGACAAGGTGAAGTTTGTGCAGACCGACATGGAATACACCGCCGATGAGGTGGGTGTGCTGAAACTCGACCTTGAGCCGCGCAATGAGCTCGGCTGTGGCGAGGTGGGCTATGTTATCTCGGGTATCAAGGTGGCCACCGAGGTGAAGGTGGGCGATACCATCACCCATGTCGACGCACCTTGCGAAAAGGCCATCTCCGGCTTCGAGGAGGTCAAGCCCATGGTGTTTGCCGGTGTTTATCCCATCGACCCCAACGACTACGAGAACCTGAGAGCCTCGCTTGAGAAGCTCCAGCTCAACGACGCCTCGCTCACGTTCCAACCCGAGAGCTCACAGGCATTGGGCTTTGGTTTCCGTTGTGGCTTCCTTGGATTGCTCCACATGGAGATTGTGCAGGAACGCCTCGACCGCGAGTTTAATATGGATGTCATCACCACCGTGCCCAACGTGTCGTATATGGTTTACGACAAGCAGGGAGGCTGCAAGGAAGTGCACAACCCCAGTGGTCTTCCCGAGTCTACGCTCATCGACCATATTGAGGAGCCCTATATTCGTGCCACCATCATCACCGGAACCAATTTCATCGGTCCCATCATGCGCCTGTGCTTGGACAAACGCGGCGAGCTGCTCAGTCAGCAGTATGTGTCGGGCAACCGTGTGGAGCTCCATTTCATGATACCGCTGGGCGAGATCGTCATCGATTTCTACGACAAGCTGAAGAGCATCTCCAAGGGCTACGCCTCGTTCGACTATCATATCGACAGCTATCGCCCGTCGAAACTGGCCAAGCTCGACATTCTGCTCAACAGCGAGCCCGTCGACGCCCTCTCCACGCTGACCCACGAGAGCAACGCCGTGACGATGGGTCGCCGCATGTGTGAGAAGCTGAAGGAGCTCATCCCGCGCCAACAATTCGACATCGCCATCCAGGCAGCCATTGGCGCTAAGATCATTGCCCGTGAGACGGTGAAGCAGGTGCGCAAAGACGTGTTGGCCAAGTGTTATGGTGGTGACGTTAGCCGTAAGCGTAAGTTGCTTGAGAAACAGAAGAAGGGTAAGAAGCGCATGAAGCAAATTGGTAACGTGCAAGTGCCGCAGAAAGCCTTCTTGGCTGTGCTAAAACTTGATTAAACCTAAAATGATTCTATAATCTGGATAGAAAAATGAAAGAACTACAAAACTCAACGAGAGATATAGCCCGTGAGTTGGCGCGCAAATACAGCACCATGACTCATGAGGAGCTCGATATTTTGGAGAGCATACTCGTACCGCGCAAATGCGCAAAGGGTGAGTTGATTCTGAAGGAAGGCGAGGTTTGTAAGGAATTTCTCTATATCGACAAAGGACTGATCCGTCAGTTCTACATCAAGAAAGACAAGGAGGTAACTGAGCACATGGGTACCGAAGGCAATATCATCATGTGTATTGAAAGCCTCTTCAAGGAGGAACCCACCAAGTTGCAAGTGGAGGCGCTTGAGCCTTCCTTGCTCTACGCCATTCCCAAGCATCGCTTGGAGCAGGTGGCCTTGCACAATGTGAACATCCAAATCCTCTATCGTAAGATATTGGAGGAGAGCTTGATATTCAGTCAGATACACGCCGACCTGGTGCGTTTTGAGACCGCTCAGAATCGTTATCTGCGCTTGTGCAAATTGTTGCCGCAGGTGGTTCTGCGCGCTCCGCTGAACTATATTGCCAGTTACCTTCAGATGACTCCCGAGACCCTGAGTCGCGTGAGAGCCGCAACGTTGTAGCCTTCCTAACAGAAGAACATTACAAATCCGTACCACATAGAACTTACTATCCTGCAAGGGTAGTAAGTTCTTTTTGCTTTACCTTGAAACAGACAGCCGAATTTATTCAACAATCTATATATAAAACTACACGTTTTTTCTGAACGAACGTGCTTGTGGCTGCAAATAAGCGATTCTCGCTGAGTTTATGCAACAGGTTGATAATCAGTGTTTTGCGTTTTTGTCATACATTCAACGATCCGTCAAAACAACATGAGCCTTGCGAAAAGGCATGTTTCGAGTTTCGATACATGCCCGATCGTCATGCGTAACCTGCCTAACGGTGCCTCGATACATCACCTTTCGCAACTCGATACATGGCCTTTCGCATCTTAACACCTGACCTTTTGTAACGCCACGACGCTTGTTTGTCTCACTCGAAGCAGAAAGTCGGGCTTTTCGCGTTCTATTTCACAAGGCATCGACGATCATCTTTTTAACCAAATATTCAGACAAAATGACACATTAGCCCCAATCGTTAATTAAGACGAAAGTGGAGGATTGTTAGGATCTAATGACCGATTGGGGTTAAATTATAACCCCTGATAGGGGTTGATCAGTGGTGACCATAAAAAAGCTTACCATCCCTACAGATGGTAAGCTGATGTGGTTGCGTCCGTTTGCACTATAATGTTGCGAATGGACCTGTTTTCTTTCATGCTGTCGGCCCCAGCCGTTGGGGCTTTGTGGCGATTAGTCCCAGCTCTTGCTGCGAATCTCTGCCAAGGCTTTCACCCAGTTGGTGTCGAGCGAGAAGGGCGTCAGGAAGTTGGTGTTGTCCACGTAGGCGCGGCATAGCTCGTAGTCGGTGTCGCCAAACAAGACGTTGTTCAGACTGGCGGCCTTGAAGCGTGCCACGGCAATTTCCTTCTTGCTGGTACTGTTCTTGGCCTCTGAGAGGCGCTTGAAGTACAGGTTCACAAACTCCGTCATGGCGTAAGTCTGTATGCCCAGTTGCTTCTCGGTGAACGTGTTGTCGTCCTTCGACTTGTATAACATATACTCGATGACATCCCACTTGAATGAAGCCGTCTTGCGTTCCGTCATGGGTTTGTTTTTGTCATACTTGATTGTCTTGAACTCCTCTTGCATTCTCATCACCTCATTGTAGATTTGCTGGGCTTGCGTTCCCAGTGCAAAGGTGCATAACATGGCAAATGTTAGAAGTGCTTTTTTCATTCTTGTTGTTGTTTATTCGTTTCTGATAAGCTTCAGGTGGTGATCTATGCACGCCGGATATTCATCCTTGTAGTGGCTCACCATCATCAGCGTTTTGTTGTTTCTCTTGCAGAAGGTCTCTATCACATCCTTGGCCAGTTGGCGGTTTTGGTTGTCGAGCCCGTGCAGTGGCTCGTCGAGGATGAGCAGCTCTGGGTCCTTGACAAATGCCCTCGCTAATAATATGAGACGTTGCTGACCACTGGAAAGTTTCAGGAAAGTGTGGTTTTCTAATCCTTTTAGACCAAAAATGTCCATCCAGAACCTGCAAACGTCGTATTCCTCTGGGTTCGGCTTAGCGTAGAGTCCGATGGAGTCCTTCAGTCCGCTGGCCACGATCTGTATGGCGGGCAGGTCGCGCTGGTAGGCTCGGTGCATCTCAGGCGACACATATCCAATGTGGCGCTTGATATCCCAGATGCTCTCGCCCGTTCCGCGCGCCATGCCGAAGAGCGCTATGTCGCAGGCGTAGCTCTGTGGGTTGTCGGCACACACCAGGCTCAGCAATGTCGACTTTCCCGCTCCGTTCTGTCCGCTAAGCACCCAGCGCTCACCATTCATGACCGTCCATGAGAGGTCTTTGAGGATGGTGCGCTGCCCGTAGCGTATGCACACCTTGTTCATCTTCACCACCTCGTGGCTGTGAAACTCGTGCTCCTTGTAGGGCAGGCGCAGTATGGCCTCGGCCTTCTCGTTGTTCAACACGTGGGCAGGGGTGGGCTCGCGATGCGCCAAGTAGTTGGCCAGGCTCACCTTCGGAAGCACCACCATGTTGTTGACCTCCACCACATGGGTGATGAACGTTGGTATGTCGTCGCTCTTCGAGAGCACCAGGATGAGTTGGATGCCCATCTCGGGGAGCGTCGACAGTAGCGTTTGCAACTGTTCGCGCGTCTCCGCGTCGAGACCGATGAACGGGTTGTCCATGATGAGCACCCGTGGGCTCGCCAGCAACACCTCGGTCAGTTTGAGCTTGCGCAGCTCACCGCTCGACAGCGATATGATGTATTTTCCGAGCGACGCCCTCATGCGAAACAGGTCGTACAATCGGCGTTGCAGAGCCCGGCGTTCCGCCGTGTCGTCGCCAGTGAGGGCGAAAGCCTTCTCCAACCGATCGGCTACGGTAGGGGTCGACGCATCGATCTCCTGTTGGTTCCATCGCTGTTGCAGGTAATAGCTGCGGTCGTTGTCGCCACCATAGGCGTCGCGGAAGGTCACATACTTGATGTTGTCGGCCACCAGCGGCTTGGCGCTTGGCGCAAAGTTGTACTCCGGGTCGCGTCCCAAGAGTGGGTGCCGACCGATGAGAATGTCCACCAACATCGATTTTCCGCCCCCGTTGGGGCCTACGATGGCCATGTTCTCGCCTTCGTCGAGCGTAAAGTTCACAGGCTGAGCCATGCGCCACGCTGGCATTCGTGTTATCCCGTCCGCTATGTTTATGATGTGTTTCATGTTATCCTTGGTTTGCGATGCGCTCCTTGTGGCTACGCACATAGTCTTTCCAACTGTTGTAATGGCGCTCACCCGTGTCGGGTTTCGAGAGTTGCAGGAAGTGGCAGTAAGCCGCGCCCAGCGCGTCGGTGGCGTCCATAAACTTGGGGAGGTTGTCTTTCGAGAACCGCAAGATGCGTTGCAGCATGGCCGCCACTTGCTCCTTCGACGCCTGTCCCTGGCCCGTGATGGCCATTTTTATCTTCATGGGCGCATACTCGTGGATGGGAACGTCGTGGCGTATGGCGGCGGCGATGGCCACCCCTTGCGCCCGTCCCAGTTTCAGCATCGACTGCACGTTCTTTCCGAAGAAAGGCGCCTCAATGGCCATCTCGTCGGGCAGATACTCGTCGATGATGCCCGTCACGCGCTCGAAGATCTTTCCGAGGCGCAGATAGGGGTCGCTCATCTTGTGCAGGTCTATGACACCCATGGTCATCATCTCAGCCTTGTTGCCCCTTACCCGCAGCAAGCCGTAGCCCATGATGTTGGTTCCGGGGTCGATGCCGAGAATGATGCGCTCCGTTTTCTCCATTGCCTATGGGGTTGACGGTTAACGGTCGAGATATGGGTTCGACGCCAACTCACGGCCCACGGTGGTCTCCTCGCCGTGTCCGGGCAAGATGCGCGTGTCGTCGTCGAGTTGGCAAACCATTCGCAGGCTCTGGATAAGCAGGAACATGGATCCGCCAGGCAGGTCGGCGCGCCCCACGCTGTTGCGGAACAACGTGTCGCCCGAGAACGCCACCTTCTCGTCCTTGCACCAGAAGAACACGCTGCCCTGTGAGTGGCCAGGGGTCTCGATCACTTGGAGCGTGTGGGTGCCGAAGGTAATGGTGTCGTTCTCCTCCAGGTAACGGCCCACGGGCGGTTGCTCGTCCTTGGCGAGCTCCTGGCGCATAAACTGCTCGGCCTGCTCAGAGAGGGTGCTGATGAGCGGCTCGTCGTCCTTGTGAAGCTCCACCTTCAGGCCCCAGGTGTCGAACACAAACTTGTTGCCAATGTTGTGGTCCACGTGTCCGTGGGTGGCCAACAGGTGTACGGGGCGCAGGTGGTTGCTCTCTATATAGTTTTTGATGGCTTGGCGCTCAGCCTCAAACTGTGCGCCACAGTCGATGATGACAGCCTCTTGTGTCTCATCGCTCACCACGTAACAGTTCTCTTGTATGACGTTGCATACGAAGCGTTTTATTTGTAGCATAACGTTCTTGTTATTCGTTGGTTATCTCCTTTAATCAAAGCGGAAGGTACAGCACATACTTTTCCTTGAACCACTCGTCGTCGAATAGGTCGGTGATGGGTGTTTGCTGCAAGAGCTTGGCGAAGGGGCGCGTCTCCTCGGCGATGTTTCCGCCTTTGAGAACAAACAGGCCGTTGGGGTAGGCGTTGTGCTGGGTTTTGCTAATGTTCTTGCGAATGATCTTCACCAGGTCGGGCAGCGGCATGACGGCGCGCGACACCACGAAGTCGAACTTGTCTTTCTCCTCCTCGCCACGGCGATGCACAGGCTCCACGTTTTTCAGGCCGATAGCGTCGGCCACCTCCTGCGCCACACGCACCTTCTTGCCCGTTCCGTCGATGAGTCGGAAGTGGCAGTCGGGAAACATGATGGCCAACGGAATGCCCGGGAAGCCGCCTCCCGTTCCGAAATCGAGGATGCGCGTGCCCGGTTTGAAATGGCATGCCTTGGCGATGGCCAATGAGTGGAGCACGTGGTGCACGTAGAGGTTGTCGATGTCCTTGCGCGAGATGACGTTGATCTTGCTGTTCCAGTCGCGATACAAGCCGTCGAGCGCGGCAAACTGGCGCTGCTGCTCGTCGGTGAGATGGGGAAAATAGGATAGGATATGTTGCATGCTTATTGCTTATTTCTTACGGAGCAACTTAGACAGTTGCTTGTTGCTGAAAGTGACACGTATCTCGCCCATGACGTGAGCGGCAATCTCGTCGGGGTTGTAGATGAAGGTGATGCCCTTCTCGTTGATGATGTAGTTGTCGGGGATGTAAGGGCCGGTCCAGGCAAAGACGGTTAGGCTGTCTTGCAGTTGCTTGAGGTTTCTCACCTTAAACTGGCGAGCCAACTTGGCCACAATCATGGAGGTCAGTGGACGCTCATAGCCTGGGCGCAACACGTCGGTCAGATGGACGATGGCTCCTGTGCGCGCATTGAAGTTGCGGGCCCACGTTGCAGCCTGCCCATGTGCGCCACCGCCATAAAAATAGGTGTCGGCCAGGTAGTTGACAATGCTGTCGGCGCCTTGCTCCACGTGGGTGAACACGGTGTAGGAGCGGTTGTAGCTCGGTGCGCTCTCTTGGTCGTCGCGGTAAAGGTCCTTGTAGTCGGCCAAGTACATCTTGAAGAACCCCTCAGCAAACTGATGTGCGCCCTTCGTCATATAAACGGAGGGAGCTTCCGTTTGGGTTTGTGGCGGTGTCACGCCCTCGGCAAAGTCGGGCAGCAGAAGGCCCGACCGCAGCAAACTGTCGTTGAGCAGATTGGCGGCCTTGGCAGCCGCGTCGCTGTTGGATTGCGGCTTGGCGTAGATGAGGTGAAGCGCCAAATGGCCGTTGGGTTGCTCGCTATTGGGATTCAGGCGGACGGTGGAGTCGATGACCAGAGAGTCGAACGACAGCACGGCGCTACCGGAACCCGCGCCCCCTTTGTATTGGCAACTTGCCAACACCATGAGCAACAGCGTCAGGGAGAAAATGATTTTCTTCATGGTCGTAACCTTCTTGTTTGTCTGATTTATGCAAAGTTACGACAATTATTCGTATCTTTGCGGCAAAAATAATTAAATAATGAAAAAGGCAGCATTATTTGACCTCGATGGCGTGGTATTCGATACAGAGCCGCTTTACTCCCAGTTTTGGGGTTCCGTGTTTAAGCGGTATTATCCCGATCAGCCCGGATTGGAGCAGAAAATCAAGGGCTCCACATTGGTGCAAATCTACGATCGCTACTTTGCGGGTCGCCAATCAGACCAAGACAACATCACCAAGGACCTCAATGAGTTTGAGCATAACATGCCGTTTCGGTATATCCCCGGCTTCGAGTCCTTCATCGTGGCGTTGCGTGAGCGGGGTGTGAAGACCGCCGTTGTTACCAGCAGCAATGCAGAGAAGATGGGCAACGTGTATCGTGCCCATCCCGAATTGTCGAGCTATTTCGACACCGTGCTCACCAGCGAAGACTTCACCCGTAGCAAACCCGATCCTGAGGGCTACCTGAAAGGTGCCGAGAGATTGGGCTTCGATCCCAGCGAGTGTGTGGGATTTGAGGACAGCGTAAACGGCTTGAAGTCGCTCAATGCCGCCAAGGTGTTCACCGTGGGCCTCGACACCACCAACCCCTGTGAGGTGGTGGCGGAGTATGCCGACATCGTGGTTAGCGATTTCGCAACACCAGAGGCCATTATCGCACTCTTCGAAGCGTAGGAATGGTGCAGAAACGCCAATGGTTGGAAAGAAAAACAAATAAGCTTATTAACACCCCGTTTCGGTTTAACGGCCGATCGGAGGTATAACATTCAATCATGCAACCCGTTTCGACCTCATGGCCGATGGGGGTTAATTATTCAGAATAACGATGGAAACTCACAACATCAACAAAGTGGAGCTGCGCAACCTTCAGATGGAGGACTACGATCAGCTTGCCCGTTCGTTCAAGCGCATCTACGGAGATGAGGATGTGTTTTGGACCAAGGCTCAAATCAAGAAACTCATAACCATCTTCCCTGAGGGACAGGTTGTTATTATTGTCGACGATAGAATTGTGGGCTGCGCCCTCTCGATCATCGTCGATTACAACCTGGTGAAGTCGGACCATACCTATGCGCAGGTAACGGGCAACGAGACATTCAACACCCACAACCCCAAGGGCAACATTCTCTATGGCATTGAGGTGTTTATCCATCCCGACTATCGTGGTCTGCGATTGGCGCGCCGTATGTACGAATACCGCAAGGAACTCTGCGAGAAGCTCAACCTCAAGGCCATCATGTTTGGAGGACGCATTCCCAATTACCACAAGTATGCCGACAAGATGCGGCCGAAGGAATACATCGAACGTGTGCGCTCGCGTGAGATCTACGACCCGGTGCTCACATTCCAGCTGTCAAACGATTTCCATGTGCGTCGTGTCATGCGCAACTATCTGCCCAACGACGAGGAGTCGAAGCATTGCGCTACGCTGCTCCAATGGGACAATATCTATTACCAACCGCCAACAGACTCGTATGTCGACAAGCGTCCTACGGTACGTATCGGACTGGTACAGTGGCAGATGCGCCCCTATCACTCGCTTGATGATTTGTTTGAGCAAGTGGAGTTTTTTGTCGATGCGGTGAGCGATTACAAGAGCGATTTCATTCTCTTCCCCGAATATTTCAACGCCCCATTGATGGCGAAGTTCAACGATATGGGCGAGGCCCAGTCGATTCGCGCCATGGCCCAGTACACCGAGAGCATCCGCGACCGTTTCCGTGAGTTGGCTATCAGTTACAACATCAACATCATCACGGGATCCATGCCTTATCTGAAGGAGGACAATGGCCTCTATAACGTGGGATTCCTCTGCCGTCGCGATGGAACGGTCGAAATGTACGAGAAGATCCACGTTACGCCCGACGAGCAGAAATGTTGGGGATTGTCGGGTGGCTCGAACATCCAAACGTTCGATACCGACTGTGGTAAGATTGGCGTTGTGATATGCTATGATGTGGAGTTCCCGGAGCTATCGCGCCTCATGGCCGACGATGGCATGAAGATTTTGTTTGTGCCTTTCATGACCGACACGCAGAACGCCTACTCGCGTGTGCGAATCTGCGCTCAGGCTCGCGCTATTGAGAACGAGTGTTTTGTGGCCATCGCCGGTAGCGTGGGCAACCTGCCGCGTGTGCACAACATGGATATCCAGTATGCGCAGTCGGCTGTGTTTACGCCGTGCGACTTTGCATTCCCCACCAACGGAAAGCGCTCGGAAGCCACGCCTAACACCGAGATGATTCTCGTGAGCGATGTGGACCTCACGCTTCTCAATGAGATCCATACGTATGGATCGGTTCGCAACCTGCGCGATCGACGTAGCGACCTATATAAGTTGGAAATGAAGAAGAAGTAATAAAGGTAAAAAGCCACCTGCTTGTCCGGTTTGGAAAAGCAGGTGGCTTTGTCTTTATGGGGGTTGGTGTGACGGCCATCGTTTGTGATAGGGCGCCATGAGCCATGCCCGTTGACTATTGTTTGATTGATGTTTACTCCTCAATCTCTTGCAGCGAACGTGCAAAATTGTTGAAGAAATTGCTGACGGTCTCCAACGGGGCGTAGGTGATGTATCGGAGGCTACGCCTGAGGTTGCGCCTGAGAAGGGCCGAGTTGTTTTGCACAAAGCCCGAACTGAGTTGGCGGAAGTGCCACTCTTCGGCCGTGTCGCTGGCGCTGTGGGTCACCGATCGTAGCACGAGCTTGTTGGCTGCTGCCTCCACGTGGCGCACGAAAGGCAACTCGTCTTGCTCAAAATTGAAAACGCTCATGAGCATGGAACCCTGCAGCTGGGCCATGCGGCGCAACTGAAGCTTGCCCAACCAGGTGTCGAGCTTCACGAAATCCACCTTGTCGCCCTTGTTGCGAAGGTAACTTCCAAGTTCGATGATGCCGCTGAGCATGGTGCCGTGGTTGAGCATCGACGACACGTTTCCCACGATAATCTTTAGCACGTTGAGCGCATCCACATTGGTGTCGATGGCGTGTCGCTCGGCGTTTTCTATGCGGCTCAGTCGAAAGTTGAGGTAATGGTTGCTCAGTCTCGGTTCCTCTTGGTGAGCTGAGTTGTCGGGCGTTTGGTTCGCCAAGTCCTCAGGGATGTTCATCATTTCGTCAAACTGATGGTTCTTGATGCCCTTGAGGGCCGCACGTTCCACATGTTGGGCATGCACCATCTGGTCGAGCCTTCGCCATTTGAAGGCCGACATGGGCTCCATGGGCTCATACTCGTTGAGAGCGCCCGAGCGCAATAGTCGGAAGAAGTTGCGTGTTATGATGTTCATGATCGACCGTTTGCTTTTATCAACTGTATCGTTTGGGGTATCTGAATAGGATCGACGCCAGTGCAGCTACACCGATGGCCATGGGGTAATACAGATAGGGCAGTATCTGCACGGGGTTGAGATGAGCCAGTCCGGCAGCGAGCAACATCTGCACGCCGTAAGGGATGAGGCCCTGCACGGTGCACGAGAATGTGTCGAGGATGCTGGCACACTTGCGGTTGTCGACACCATAGCGGTCGCCAATGCGCTTGGCAATGGATCCCACGGTGAGGATGGCCACGGTGTTGTTGGCCGTGCACATATTGACGAGGCTCACCAACGCACCAATCGAGAGCTCCGCGCCACGCTTGCCGTGAACGTGCTTGGTGAGCGCTTCGATGATGTAGTCGATGCCGCCATTCTCACGTATGATCTCCAACATGCCGCCCGCCATCATGGCAATGATGATGAGCTCGCCCATGCTGGTGATGCCTTGGCCCATGGCTCCCAGCCAGTCGAAGAAGCCATAGCTGCCCTTGGCCATGCCGATGACGGCACAAAGGACGATGCCGATGACCAGTACCGCCATGACGTTCATGCCGCAGATGGCGGCGACGAGTACGGCCAGGTAGGGCAAAACCTTCACATAGTCGGTGTGGCCCACGCTGGCGGGCGCTTGCATGTCGCTGCCCATGATGGCGTAGACGGCCAGGATGAGCACAGCGGCGGGCACCACGATGAGTGAGTTTACCCGAAACTTGTCGCTCATTCGGCAACCTTGCGTCTGTGTGGCAACGACCGTTGTGTCGGAGATGAACGACAGGTTGTCGCCGAAGTAGGCGCCGCCCACGATGACAGCGGTCATCAGCGGTACGCTTTGTCCTGTGCCATGGGCTATGCCTGCGGCAATGGGCACGAGGGCAACCACTGTACCCACGCTTGTGCCGATAGACAATGAGATGAAGCACGAGGCCACGAAGAGGCCCGGCAACAACATGCTTGCTGGCAACACGGAGATGGCAAGGTTGACTGTGGAGTCGATGGCGCCCATGCCTTTGGCCGACGCCGCGAAGGCTCCTGCGAGCACATAGATCCACAGCATGAGCATGAGACTGCTCGAACTGGCACCCTTGCTAAATATGTCGATTCGCTTCTTTAGCGGAAAACCGCCTGAGATGGCGATGGCATAGATGCTCGATATGAGAAACACCACCGTCATGGGAACCTTGTAGAAGTCGCCTGCGGCAATGCTCAGCGCCAAATAGAGGGTGATGAAAAGAATGAGTGGCGACAAGGCCAACAGTCCTTTTTTATTCATTTCGCTTGTGTTTGTATTCCCCACTTTTATGTTATTATAGTGTCATTTCTGTTTTCTGTATGTTTCCCTCCAATTCTTATGGCAGTTGCGTTTGCCTACTCTGAGAGCGCCGCGTCTTTTTTGTGGCTTCTTGTTTTGCCTGCTCTGAGAGCACCACATCTTACATGTGGCTTCTTGGCTTGCTTTCGCTTACAGCGTCACGCCATTCTTGAAGATGGCGATCTCGCTATATCCGTTCTGCTCGTTGCGTGTGGGCTGTCCACTGGCAATGTTGATGATTTGACGTGTCAGCTGGTCTACGAGCTCGGGCATGGGCGTTCCTTGAATGAGCGCACCAGCGTTGAAATCGATCCAGTTGGCCTTCCGGGTGGCGAGATGGCTGTTGGTGGCAATCTTCATTGTGGGCACAAATGTGCCGAAGGGCGTGCCTCGGCCTGTGGTGAAGAGTACCAATTGGCATCCCGAAGCGGCTAAGGCTGTGGCGGCCACAAGGTCGTTGCCAGGAGCGGAGAGGAGGTTCAGGCCGTGTTCCGACAGGCGCTCGCCGTATGCCAGCACCCCGCTCACGGCGGCGCGACCGCTCTTCTGGGTGCATCCCAACGCCTTGTCCTCGAGCGTGGAGATGCCTCCCGCCTTGTTTCCGGGCGATGGATTCTCGCCCACGGGTTCGCCATGGGAGAGGAAATATTGCTTAAAGTCGTTGATGAGACTCACGGTTTTCTCAAACAGTTGTGGCGTCTTGCATCGGTTCATGAGAATGGTCTCGGCGCCAAACATCTCGGGCACCTCGGTGAGAATGGTGGTGCCGCCTTGCGATACGAGATGGTCGGAGAACTCGCCGACGAGCGGATTGGCCGTTATGCCACTGAAGCCATCGCTGCCTCCGCACTTCAATCCCACGCGCAACTCGCTGATGGGCACGTCCACTCGGTGGTCTTGGCGCGCCGTTTGGTACAGTTCGCGCAGCAGGTTCATGCCCTCTTCCAATTCGTCGCCGTCGACTTTCTGTGTCACCAACAGCTTGATGCGGTCGTGATCGTAGTCGCCCAGCATCTCCATGAAGGCATCGGGCTGGTTGTTTTCGCATCCCAACGACAACACCAATACGCCTCCTGCGTTGGGGTGCAAGCAGATGTCGCGCAGTACCTTGCGCGTATTCTCATGGTCGCCACCCAGTTGGGAGCATCCGTAGTTGTGGTGCCAAGCGTGTACGGCGTCGATTCCCGCCAGTTGAGTTTCCTTGGAAAGCATCGCGGCGAGCCGCTCGGCCGTTCCGTTCACACAGCCCACGGTAGGCACAATCCACAGCTCGTTTCTTACGCCCACCTCGCCATTGGCGCGTCGATAGCCCTTAAAGGTGAGTGGCGTGGCGTTGCCGGTAGGCTTGCTAAGCGTGGTGTCGATGGGGTTGTAGGAGTAGGAGAGCGTGCCTGCAAGGTTGGTCTTCAGATTGTTCTCGTTGACCCATTGCCCCGCCTTGAGGTCCATGGCCGCATGGCCGATGGGGTATCCGTATTTTATGATGTCGTCGCCCTGCCGCGTGTCGCTGATAAGGACCTTGTGGCCGGCTGGTGTTTCTTGCGCGACGGTTATCTTCTTGCCGTCGACCTCAATGGTCTCGCCAGCCTGATGGGGGCGTAGGCACACCACGACTGTGTCTTTGGCGTTGATCTTGATGAACGATGCTTCATTCATGTTGCTATGGGTTTGTGTGTGTTGGGAGCACAGTTCCGGGTTGTGTTGTGTGCCGCCGTTAAAGTTGTTCGCGGCGGTAGAAGTCCACATTCTCCTTGGTAAGGAGCTCGATGGGCATGTAATTGACGGGTTCCACCTTCTTCTTCAGTACGATGGCGCGGAAGAGTGCGTTGACGCAGAAGTAGCCTTGCTGGTAAGCGTGCTGGGCGATGAGGAACGACACGCTGCCCAATCGCAGGCATTCGGCGTTCTTTCCCACCATGTCGTAGCCCATGATCTGCACATCGCGGCGGTTGGTCCTCAGCAGGAAATCGCCCATGATGTGGGCTCTTGAGCCCAATGTGATGCATTGGTGGATGTGTGGGTGTTGTGCGAAAAAGTTTTCTAACAATTCGTCGTATTCAGCGCGAGTGGCTTCGAAGGGCATCTCCAGTGTGATGATCTCAATGCTGGGGTAATGGTCGCGCATGTAATGGCGGAAGCCAACCTCACGGTTGTCTTGCTGCTTACTCATCATTTGGCCATTCTTCGTGATCTTCATCAGCACAATTTCTTTCTCCTGATTGGCGATGAGCATCAACATGCGAGCGGCGAAATAGCCACTCGAGAACGAATTCTGGCCGAAGAATGCCAACGGGCGAAGGTCGGGCATGTAGGAGTCGAGAAGCACAAAGGGTGTGCCTATTCCGTGGAGCTTGTCGGTGAACTTGCGTGTCACCTCAATATCTGTAGGCACAATGACAAAACCGTCAGGATTGTTTTGCAGGCATTTGTCGGTTACCTCCTCAAACGATCCCTCGTCAAATCGCTTGTAGTATTCTATGTGGGCAGCGATGTGAAAGTCGCGCAGCGCGTTTACGGCCGTCTGAACGCCCTCCTCAATCTCCTCCCAATACGCCAACTGGTCGTGCTTGGGGATAAGCACGTAGAACGTATAAGAGCGGTTGTAAGCCAATGCGGAGGCATACATGTTGGGTTGATAGTTCATCTCCTTGAGCGCCTCTTCCACTTTCTTGCGTGCCGATTCCGACACATTGGGGCGCTCATGGAGCACTCTGTCGACCGTTCCCACCGACACGCCAGCCCTCATGGCGATGTCCTTGATTCTGATTTTCTCTGTCATTATGTAGTTGTTTTTTCTTTTGCAAATGTAGTAATAAAACTTCGATTGTGCGAAAGCACAGAGCGATATTTTCTATTAAAACGGCGATTTTTGGTGAAATGATTCATGAATTTGGAAAATAATGGTTATTTTTGCGAATGAAATAAGTGACACATTATTAAGATATCACAAAATAACAAGACATAAAACTAATCAAGAATGGCTAAAATCGTAACATTAGGCGAGATTATGTTGCGCCTTTCTCCTGAGGGCAACGATCGTTTTATACAGACCGATCACTTCCGCATCATTCCCGGTGGTGGTGAGGCTAACGTAGCGGTGAGCCTGGCCAATTATGGCCATGAGGCTTACTTCGTGTCTAAACTGCCCACCCATGAGATTGGACAGATCGCCGTTAACGCCCTGCGTCGTTATGGCGTTGACACCCGATTTATTGCTCGTGGCGGCGACCGCGTGGGTCTTTATTATGCAGAGACAGGTGCTTCCATGCGTCCGTCGAAGGTGATCTACGACCGTGCGCACAGTTCGATTGCCGAGGCTGACGCCTCAGATTTCGATTTCGACGCCATTATGGAAGGCGCCCAATGGTTCCATTGGAGTGGCATTACTCCCGCCATTTCCGACAAGGCCGCTGAGCTGACACGCCTGGCTTGCGAGGCTGCCAAGCGCCATGGGGTGACCGTTTCGGTCGACCTGAACTTCCGCAAGAAGCTTTGGACCTCAGAAAAGGCCATCTCCGTGATGCGCCCGTTGATGAAATATGTGGACGTGTGCATTGGTAACGAGGAAGATGCTCAGCTCTGCCTGGGCTTCAAACCCGACGCAGACGTGGAAGGCGGCAAGACCGACGCAAGCGGTTATCACAAGATTTTTGAGCAGATGATGAAGGAGTTTGGCTTCAAGTATGTGGTTTCCACCTTGCGTGAGAGCTTCTCTGCCACCCACAATGGCTGGAAAGCCTTGATCTACGACGGCAAGAACTTCTATGAGAGCAAGCACTACGACATCAACCCGATTATCGACCGCGTGGGCGGTGGCGACAGCTTCTCTGGCGGATTGATCCATGGCATGCTGAAGTATGAGGGCGATCAGGCACAGGCGCTCGAGTTTGCCGTGGCAGCATCGGCATTGAAGCACACCATCCCTGGCGACTTCAACTTGGTGAGCGAGGCCGAGGTGCTGAGCTTGGCTGGCGGAAACGCCAATGGTCGCGTGCAGCGATAACATGGCGTAGTGATAGCCATGAATGCTTGTCCCCTCGCTTCACTTCATACAATTACAGACGATTTATCCAATAATATAATGGCAAAATTTAATAAGATTCAGGTTATAACAGCCATGAAAGAGACAGGTATGGTGCCTGTTTTCTACAATAAGGACATCGAACTCTGCAAGAACGTGATCAAGGCTTGCTACGAGGGTGGTGTGCGTGTGTTTGAATTCACCAACCGTGGCGACTTCGCCCATGAGATCTTTGGTGAGCTTGTGAAGTGGGCCGACACCGAGTGCCCTGAGCTCATCCTGGGCGCTGGCACGGTCATCGACGCTCCCACGGCCGCTCTCTATATCCAGTTGGGTGCCAATTTCATTGTGGGTCCCAACTTCGTTCCCGAGATTGCCACCGTTTGCAACCGTCGTTTGGTGCCCTATTCGCCGGGTTGCGGCAGCGTGACGGAGGTGAGCAACGCCCAGGCCATGGGCTGCGACGTCACCAAGGTGTTCCCCGCAGGCAATGTGGGTGGCCCTTCGTTTGTGAAGAATGTATTGGCTCCGCTTCGTTGGTCGAACATTATGGTGACTGGCGCTGTGAGCCCCGACAAGGAGAATCTCACAGAGTGGGTCAAGGCTGGTGTGCTCTGCGTGGGCATGGGCTCTAAGCTCTTCCCGAAGAATGTGGTGGCAGCCGGCAACTGGAAGGCCATCACCGACAAGTGTGTTGAGGCTCTGGGCTACATCAAGGAGGCTCGCGCCTAACAGAGAATTGTGCGTTGTGTCGCTGGCGATTGTGTCGCACAGTTGAGCGAAACAACGTTGATAACATATTGAATAGGCGACGGACAACCCATAGAGAGGTTGTAAGCCTGCCCTGTAACCAATGAGACCGGGGGATGGATAGACGATAGCCTTCCTCCGGTTTATGCTTTTCAAGACCATGCGTTTTAAGTTACTACCGACCCTTTTGGCCTTTCTGCTGACCATGCTTCTTTCAGCTTGTGGTAGCGGCGACACCGCTCTTGTCGACGAGTTGAACGAGGAGTCGTATGCATGGCACTATCGCAATCTCGACTCCACAAAGGTTTATGCGCAACGAGCCATGCAGTTGGCCGACAGTTACGACGACGGCTACGCTGAGGCCTTGAACAACCTTGCCTTCGTGAGTTTGGCTAAGATGCAATATCGGCAGGCCCAGCGTCAGTTGGAGGATGTGCTGGCGAAGACCGATAACCAAATAGAACAGTTTGTTGCCGACGTCCAACTGATGCGCCTTTGTCAGCGCGAAAGTCGCAACAAGGATTTTTACGACTATCGTGAACGCGCCGAAAGCAGGTTGAAACGCCTTCGCGAGGATGTCAGTATGTTGTCGGCCCATGAGAAACGCCGCTTGATTTACGCTGAGATAGAGTTTCGCATTGTGGCCTCCACCTACTTTTTTTATGTGGGATTGTCCGACCAAGCCATTGGCGCGATTGTCGGAATCGACCCCAACGGTTTCATTCGGCAAGACACGGCGCAGGTGTTGAGCTATCTGTATAACATCGGATCGGGCGGCATTGTGAAGGAACCCACACCCGAGGAGACCGTTCAGACAGAGTTCGAATACCTCATGCGCTGCTACGTAACGGCACGCGAGTTTGAGAGTCCCTACTGGGAGGCGCAGGCGTTGCAGGCCATCAGTGAGCGTTTGCAACAACCTGGGCAGTGCGCGCGGCTCATTGCCGACAATGCGGTCATCATGCAATACATCAATGTCGACGATATGCCCGACTCGTTGTTGGCCGGAAACCTCGCCCAACGGGCCTTGGACCTTTTCACCCGTTATGGCGATGTTTACCAGATGGCGGGTGCCAACCGTACCTTGGCCGAATGTTATTGGCAGATCCACGACTATTCTTCGTCGCTCTTTTGCCTCACTCGCGCCTTGCAACAAGACAGCGCCATCAATCAGGCGCCCGACTTGGTGGCTTCCATTCGCGAACAGTTGTGCCTTGTGTATTCGGCTGTTGACGACAAGGTGAACAGCGACCGCAACCGCAATATTTACCTCGACTTGCAAGAGCAGACCCGACAGGACCGCCTGTTGGAGGCCCGTGCCGATAAGTTGCTCAACTCCTCGCGCCAGCTCAACCTCATGTTGTTGGCCGTCATTGCGATGGTGGTGTTGGTCGTGGTGTTGCTTGTTATGTTCGATAGGATGCGCCGCCGTAGCGACGAAAGCTTCTCGCTCGATGCGCTCCTTTCGCCCCTTCGCCAATGGCAAAAGCGCAATGAGCAGCACAATGAGGAGGTGGAAGAGAGTTATGAGGAATTGCAAGAACAAATGGAGGTGGAACGCCTGCATTTGCAACAGAATAAACGCCGCAACCTGGAGCAACGTGCCAAGATATTGTTGGTGAACAGCGTTATGCCGTTTATTGATCGCATGGCCAACGAGGTGAAACGTTTGCTCAATCGAACCGATCCCCCCGAGGTTCGCCACCAGCGTTACGAGTATATCACCGAGCTCACCGACACCATCAACGATTACAACAACGTGCTGACCCAATGGATTCAGATGCAGCGCGGCGACATACGCTTGAACATCGAGAGTTTCCCGCTCCAGTCGTTGTTCGACATGGTGGGGCGCAGCAAGATGGGTTTCCAGTTGAAAGGCATCACGCTGAGCGTGGAACCCACCACGGCCGTGGTGAAGGCCGACAAGACGCTTACGCTCTTCATGATCAATACCATTGCCGACAACGCCCGCAAGTTTACGCCCGCCGAAGGACGCGTGACCATTGCGGCGCAAGAGACCGACGCCTATGTGGAGGTGAGCGTTAGCGACACCGGATGCGGCATGACCGACGAGCAATGTGCCCACATCTTCGACCACACCTATACCGGCGGCCATGGCTTCGGACTGAAGAATTGCTATGGCATCATCGAGAAATACCGCAAGATGAGTCGCATCTTCCAGGTGTGCGCCATCAATGTGGAGAGCACGCCAGGGCGTGGCTCACGCTTCTTCTTCCGTTTGCCCAAGGGCATTGTGCGCCTTCTCGTTATGGCCATGCTGCTTGTGGGTGGCCTGTCTGACGCCGTGGCACATCGCGGTCGCTCACACGACATGGCCGTGCGCTACGCCGATAGTGCCTATTTTGCCAACATCAACGGACAGTATGAGCAAACGTTGCGCTTTGCAGACAGTTGCCATCGCTATGTGTCGGAGACCGATACGGCGGTCATTCTCGACATCAGCAACGAGTGTGCCGTGGCTGCGCTCGCCCTCCATCAGTGGGATTTATACCGCAAGTACAACGATGTTTACACACGCTTGTTCCGTGAGGCGTCGTCGGATAGCAGTCTGCCGGAGTATGTGCGCACCATGCAACGAAGCGAGAACAACAAGGTTGTCGCCCTCGTGTTGCTGGTGTTGTTGCTCATCGTCATCTTCCCAGCTTATTATTTCCTCTACTATCGTCACTTGTTGAACTACCAATTCTGCATCGACCGCATCAATGGCATCAACCGATTGCTGCTCGAAGACCACCCCGATGAGCAGAAGCTACGCGGCATTGAGACGTTGGCCGACTTCCGGCAGTTTGACCTGACCGACCAACAGAAGAAGAATCTCACCGACATTGTGGAGAAGATACGCGAGGCGTTGCGCGTGTCGATTGAGCGCACCACGTCGCAACAGGCCACCATCGAACTTGCGGGTGATGAGCTTCGGCGCCTGAAGATGGAGACCGATAGGCTCCATGTGTCGAACAGTGTGCTCGACAACTGCCTCTCCACCTTGAAGCACGAGACCATGTATTACCCCTCTCGCATCCGACAACTGGTGGATGGAAGCGATGACAACCTGTCTGCCATCGCCGAGGTGGTGGACTATTACCATGCGCTTTACGCCATCCTCTCGCAACAGGCCATGAGGCAGATCGGCGCTATTCGCATTGACTCAGACATGACGAGCTACCTCTTCGAACTTCTGCGCAAGCTCAACAAGAACGAGAAGCCGCCCGTTCGCGTTACGCCACGCGACGCCCGGTATGTGGATGTGGTGGTGGAGATGACCCAGCTGAGGCTCAACGAGCGGCAAAGTCACGACCTGTTCACGCCCTACACCCTCAATCTCGACTTCTTGCTCTGCCGCCAGATTACGCGCGAGATGGGCGAGGCCACCAACCTTAGGGCCTGTGGCATCACGTCGACGATCGATGCCGATGTAGTGAATATCCACATCGTTATGCCCGCTATCTGCGCCCAACAACTAAAGAAAACGACCCTAAAAACATAAAAGAGAATATGAAAGACTTTAATATCATCATCGTAGAAGATGTGCCCTTGGAGCTTAAAGGCACCGAAGGCATCATTCGCAACGACATTCCCGAGGCCCACATCATCGGCACCGCCGATAGCGAGGCTTCTTTCCGGAAACTAATGAAGCAGCAGTTGCCCGACTTGGTGCTGCTCGATCTTGGCTTGGGCGGTTCCACCACCGTGGGTGTGGAGATATGCCGACAGACCAAGGAGGAACATCCTGAGGTGAAGGTACTTATCTTTACGGGCGAGATATTGAATGAGAAGCTATGGGTTGATGTGCTCGATGCGGGTTGCGACGGCATCATTCTTAAGACGGGCGAACTCCTTACGCGTAGCGATGTGGCCAGCGTGATGGACGGCAAGCAGCTGGTGTTCAACCAACCCATCCTGGAGAAGATTGTGGAGCGCTTCAAGCATAGCGTCGACAACGAACTGTTGCGGCAAGAGGCGTTGGTCAATTATGAGATCGACGAATACGACGAGCGTTTCCTCCGCCATTTGGCGCTGGGCTACACCAAAGAGCAGATTACCAACCTGCGTGGCATGCCTTTCGGCGTGAAGAGCCTTGAGAAGCGACAGAACGAACTGGTTCAGAAGTTGTTCCCCGAAGGCAATGGCGGCATGGGCGTCAACGCCACCCGTTTGGTGGTGAGAGCCTTGGAGTTGCGCATTATCGACATCGACAACCTACAGCCTGATGAGGATTGATGTAGAGAAAACCATCCACCACATCTCGGTGGTTTGCGCCTTGGCCCAGATCGTTCTCGTCCTGGTGTCGTGGCTCTGGTCGGCCGCCGTTCCCGACAGTTCCGTCAACTCGTTGCTGTCGGCCCGTGGTGTGCGTTGGTTTTTCGGTTCGTATGTCGACAACGAGGCCTCGCCCATCCTGGTGTGGCTTGTGCTGTTGGGATTGGCCATAGGTAGCTTGCGGTCGAGTGGCTCGTGCCGTGCAATGCGCCAAGCCTTCCTGCGCCAAGGTCCTCCGCTCACCTCGTTGCAGAAGTTTGCATTTCGGTCGAGCCTCGTCCTTTTCTTGTTGGAGTTGGCCGCCGTGGCCGGTCTGACGATGCTGCCCCACGCCGTGTTGCTCAGCGTGTCGGGCGACTTGTTCCCGAGTAGTTTCTCTGTGGCCATCATTCCCATTGTGGCGTTTGTGTGTGTCACTGTATCCATTTTCTACGGCTTGTTGGCCAACCATTACCATTCGTTTGCCGACATTGGCCGTGGCGTTTGTTCCGAACACAGGCTCTTGGTGGCCTTGCTCTTGCTTTACGTGGTGGCCAGCCAACTTATCAACAGCCTGATCTACGTGTTCGAAATGGCCGAAGCCTAAGGCCCTTGTCGTTCCCTACAAGATGCCATTCCCCAACAGAGGGAACCTCATAAAACAAAATCGGGTGGTCCGCTCCTTGATGAGCAGACCACCCGATTTATGGTTTTGTAGAATTATATGCTATTGATTAGTTGCTCTTCAGCAACTTCTCCATCTCCAAAGTGCGGGGATCAGAGGCGGCGTACACCAGGTAATAGCACTGGTAGAGCGGATAAGCCCAGTTGGCGCGTTCGCGGTTGGGATCGATCTCCTTGGCACGCTCCAGGTAACCCATAGCCTCCTTGTAGAGAGCCTTCTGAGCGGCGCGGTCGCCATTGACCTGTGCGGCCTTCGAGTTGATGCTATAGCCGAGGTAGGTGAGGATCACAGGGTTGGTGCCGTCGATCTCGATAGCCTTCTTGAAAGCCTCGATACACTCGTCCCAGTTGGGATTATCAGCCGTTGTGTTCTGGTTCATCAGGCTCTGGCCCTTCAGCGCCCAAGCGGTGTGGTTGTTGGGATCCTTGGCCAGCTTGTCGTCGATGAGCGCCTTCAGCTCAGCGTTCATGTTCAACTCGTTGTACATGTTGCAGAGTGTACCGAAAGCCATCTCGTTGTCCGGCTCACGCTGATAGAGCTCCTTGATGGTGTTCACATACTTCACCGAGTCCTCGTGTGTCTTGAGGTTACGCTGAGCCATGGCATACTTAAAGGTCTGAGCCTTCTCGCGCATAGCCTCGTCCTTCATGGCGATGTCGGCATACTTCTCGGCGCGCTCATACTGCTTGGCCTGGTTGGCAAACTGAGCAGAGTAGTAAGCCACCTGTCCGATGAACTGAGCCTCCTGAGCCTTTGAAGCGGCGAAGATGGGGTTGTCGTCCGAGTCGAGGAATGTACCCCAGTACTTCAACACGCCATCCTGGTCGCCCAAGCCAGCGTAGTGGTTACCAGCGGTAACGAGCTGCATGCGCGTGTTGGCGATGAGCATCTTCAGGTTCTCGGTGTACTTAGGCTTCACGGCGCCCTTTGCATTGGGCTCAGCGTCATACTTCATGCACTCCAAACCGTTCATGGTAGCGTTGTAGGCTGCCTCGTAGAAGCCCAGTGTGTCGTAAGGAGTTTCGGGCTGCTTGGCCACCACGGCAGCCATGTTGGCAGCCTGGATGGCGTTCTCCTTGTCAAACTTCTCCAGGGCGAGCTTGGTGAGGTGGTTGTAGGCCTTAGCCTTCTCCTCAGAGTTGGCCAACTGTCCGAGGTTGGTCTTCAACAGTTGTTCTGCCTCAGGGTAGGTCTTTGCCTTCAGGATGGCCTTCAATGGCTCACTGTCTCCTGCGAATGCAGCCGATGTGCCGAGCATCATCAGTGCTGCGATCATTAACTTTTTCATAGGTTTATCGTTTTAAAAATTATGTTTTCCTTATTGGCTTCCTCTATCGTCAGACGATTCAAGGAAGCCATTTGTTACTTGTTACTTGTGAATTTATTCGTCGGTGTTGCCGTTCTGGTCGTCGCCTTCCACCTCGGGCTCCTGGCTTTCGCCCACCTCGGTGGGTGCGTCCTGAGCGTCGGCAGCGGTTGTCGACTGTGCGAAATGCTCGTTGTTCTCCGAGAACTTCTGGCGGCTCTCTGCTTCAACCATGGCCTCGAGCTCCGAGCTCATCACCTTGCACACGCTGGCGATGACGTCGTTCTTCTTGGTGAGGTTGATGAGGCGCACGCCCTGTGTGGCGCGACCCATGATACGCACGTCGGCCACGGCCAGACGAATGACAATGCCACTCTTGTTGATGATCATCAGGTCGTTCTCGTCGGTGACGTTCTTGATGGCCACCAGGCGTCCGGTCTTATCCGTCACGGCCAAGGTCTTCACGCCCTTTCCACCACGGCTTGTCTTGCGGTAGTCCTCCACCTCAGAGCGCTTACCGTAGCCCTCCTCGCTGACCACCATCACCGACTCCTTGCTGGCGTCGTTCACCACGATCATGCCCACCACGGCGTCGTCGCCTCCGTCGAGTCGCATGCCACGCACACCGGTAGCCGTGCGGCCCATGGTGCGAATGTCGGCCTCGTCGAATCTCACGGCACGTCCGTTGCGGTCGGCCAGGATCAGTTCGTTGCGACCGTTGGTCAGGCGTACGTCAACCACCTCGTCGCCCTCGGCGATGTTGATGGCGATCACACCGTTGGTTCTTGGACGTGAGTATTCCTTCAGCGACGTCTTCTTCACCGTACCGTTCTTGGTGGCGAACACCACGTAGTGGCTGTTGACGAACTCCTCGTTCTCCAGGCCACGTCCGCGCAAGCGCAGGAAAGCGTTCACCGAGTCGCCCGGGTCGATGTTGAGCAGGTTCTGTATGGCGCGTCCCTTCGAGGTCTTCTCGCCCTCGGGAATGTCGTAGCAGTGGAGCCAATAGCAGCGACCCTTCTTCGTGAAGAAGAGCATGGTTTGGTGCATGGTGGCGGGATAGATATACTCGGTGAAGTCCTTGTCGCGCGTGTGTGCACCCTTGCTTCCCACGCCGCCACGAGCCTGCTCGCGGAAGTCGCTCAGCGGTGTGCGCTTGATGTAACCCAGGTGGCTCACGGTGATCACCACGGGGTCGTTGGGGTAGAAGTCCTCGGCGTTGAACTCGTGCTCGTCGGGGATGATCTGCGTACGGCGCACGTCGCCATACTGCTGCTTCACGTTCTGCAACTCGTCCTTCATCACCTTCTTGCACAACTCGGGGTCGTCGAGAATCTGCTGCAAGTACTCGATGCGCTTCATCAGTTCCTCATACTCGGCGTGCAACTGCTCCATGCGGAGACCCGTGAGCTGCGACAAGCGCATGTCGACGATGGCCTTCGACTGGATGTTGTCAAGGTTGAAACGCTTCTCCAGGTTGGCCTGAGCCTCTGCCGGTGTCTTGCTGGCTCGGATGATGTGCACCACCTCGTCGATGTTGTCGCACGCGATGATGAGACCTTTGAGGATGTGTGCGCGCTCATGGGCCTTCTTAAGGTCAAACTGTGTGCGGCGGATGGTTACCTCATGACGGTGGTCGATGAAGTAGCCTATGCACTCCTTGAGGTTCAGGAGCTTCGGGCGTAAGAGCGAGTGGTCGTTCTTGTTGGGCACAAGTGCGATGCAGTTGACCGAGAACGAGCTCTGCAAAGCCGTCATCTTAAACAGCTTGTTGAGCACCACCTTGGCGTTGGCGTCGCGCTTCACGTCCACCACGATGCGCATGCCCTGTCGGCCCGTCTCGTCGTTGACGTTCGACACGCCCTCGAGCTTGCCCTCCTTCACCAGTTCGGCGATATACTCGATGAGCTGCTGCTTGTTCACGCCATAGGGAATCTCGTCCACCACGATGCGGTCGCCATGGTCGTCGCTCTCAATCTCGGCCTTGGCGCGCATGATGATGCGTCCGCGTCCGGTCTCGTAGGCCGAGCGCACGCCGTCCAAGCCATAGATGTAAGCGCCTGTGGGGAAGTCGGGCGCGGGGATGTAGCTCATCAGTCCCTCGATGTCGATGTCGGGGTTGTCGATGTAAGCGCAGCATCCGTCGATCACCTCGCCCAGGTTGTGGGTTGGTATGTTGGTGGCCATACCCACCGCAATGCCGTTGCCACCGTTGACCAAGAGGTTCGGAATCATGGTAGGCATCACGGCCGGCTCCTTCAACGTGTCGTCGAAGTTGTTCACCATGTCAACCGTGTCCTTGTCGATATCGTCCATGATGTGTTCGCCCATCTTTGAGAGGCGGCACTCGGTGTAACGCATGGCGGCAGGAGAGTCGCCGTCCACGCTACCAAAGTTACCCTGTCCATCGACCAGCTTGTAGCGCATGTTCCATTCCTGGCCCATTCTTACCAATGCGCCATACACCGAGCTGTCGCCGTGGGGGTGGTACTTACCCAGCACGTCACCCACCACGCGGGCGCACTTCTTGTAGGGCTTGTCGCTGGTGTTGCCCAAGCCAAGCATTCCATAGAGGATGCGTCGGTGAACGGGTTTGAAACCGTCGCGCACATCGGGAAGGGCACGAGCCACAATGACCGACATCGAATAGTCGATGTAGGACGACTTCATTTCCTCCTCAATGTTGACTTTCATAATCCGATCCTGATCGATCGTTTGATTTTCGTCCATTTCCTATTGAATAATTTATGAGAAATTCGATTTAAGGGCGTTTATTTGCGCTCTACGGCGTTTTGCCCCCTTTTTTCAAGGCGTAAAATTACTACATTTTTTCCACATACGCAAATAATAAGACGCCTAAAACGCGATGTGTGGCGCCAAGGGCGCATGTGGGCCGAAAACAAAAGGGCGGCAACCGCTCCGTTGTGAGTGGTTGCCGCCATATGCTTATTGGTTTGATAAGAACTGGCGAACATATTGGTTTGCCATGATGCGTTGCTGTGGGTTGAAGCCGTGGCCCGCCTTGTTGATGATTCTCAGTTGCGCGTTCCTGTAGGTAAGGGCTGCGCGCTTCGAATAGTCGATCGGTACCACGGGGTCGTCGGTGCCGTGGATGATGAGCACCGGTCCACGATACTTCCCGATGGTGTGGTAAACGTCCATGTGGCGCAAATCGAGCATAAACACCTTGCCCAGTTTCACTCCCCATATCTCCGATACGTCGGGAATGTCGTTGGGTGTGGGGTAGCGTTGGTTCCAGTTGTCGGGTATGCACAAGGCGGGATATATCAGTATGAGACTACTGATTTGCCGCTTTCGCTCGGCGGCTGCCAAGGCCGATACCAGTCCGCCCTGACTCTCACCAATGAGGACGATGCGCTTCTTGTCGATGTCCTGGCATGATCGGAAATGCCGTATGATGGCTTTCAGCGCCTCTTTCTCGTTGCTGACCGACATCTTCAGGGTGTTGTTGCCCGAGAGGCTGTTGACGGAGCCATTGGGGAAGTCGAAAGTGTAGACGGCGTAGCCCAGATCGTTGAGCGTCTTGAAGTAGTCGCGCCCGAAATGGTGTGAGCCGTTGAACCCGTGGCTAACGATGGCTATGCCGTGCTTCTTGCCCGTAGTGGGCTTGCTGATGATGCCGTAGATGCTCTTGCCCTCGCCGTAGGGAATCTTCAATACGCTTTCTTGGGCATTGGCCTTCAGCGCCATGAGCAGCGCTGTTAGGGCGATGCAAATAATCCTTTTCATGCTTACTATATTTTTGATGAAGTGGAATCCTTGTCGGTGTTCTCCTTATTATATTATGGATGCTGCGACGGTTCTGAAAGGCCGACGCTCGCTGTTGCTTAGCGCCGAGGGCTATTTCTCCTCTTCCCACACGAAGACCGCACCGTTCTTGCGAGCGGGGTCGGCACCCTTGTAGTCCATCGAGTAGGAACTGCCCGTGGTGGGACTCTTACCCACGTAGGTGTGCGTGCGGGTCGACATCAGCATAAACTCGTGGTTCAGATAGTCTTGCCACATAAACTCCTCGGCCTTGGCGGCGTCGTAGGTGAGGCGCACGTCGCCCGGCAGTCCCATGCCGCTCACCCATACGTATCGGCCGTCCTCGCATTGCAGGGCCACCTTTCCGGCGCCCCGGTCGATGATGCGGAAGCGCGTCTGTGCCGAGTGGTCGTTGGCGTGGGTGTCGTGCATCAGGCCGTGGCCCAGGGCTTTCATGGGCAGGCGAGTGGCGAGGTTCACGATGCGGAAGGTCTTGTTGTAGGGAATGTTTGTGCTGCGATCGGCCATCGGCTCATCCACGGTAAACTGGTCAAACTCGGCGTATCCGCCCGTCTTTCCCTTGTGGTTGAAGGCGAAGAGCGCGGCGCGCGAGCCTTGGAAGGTGATGAGCTGGTAGGAGAGCTTCATCTCGGGGCCTACCTGGCGAAACTCCTTGCCGTCGGTGGAGTAGGCGTAGTGGGCCGTGTTGTTGTCGTAGTCGCCCACCAGTTGGAGCCATATCTTCCCGTCCTTGAGGGTGATGGGCGTGTCGATGGTGTCGTTGGTGAGTTGCTCGAAGCACCTCAGCGTGAGCTTGCTGCCGTCCTTCACGATGCCCGTCCACGAACAGGGCACGTTGATGTTACCCAGTCCGGCCACGTCGCCGTCCTTCATGCCCTTGGTGAAGAGCTGCACCGTGGCCGTGCTCTTCGGTCCTATGACGCGCTGGGTGAGCGTGTTGCGCGCCCACATGAGTTGCTCGGCAGGCAGGGTGTTGAGGCGCAGGCGCCCCTTGCGCAGGCTCCACATGCGGTCGTCGGGGTTGTGGTTCCATTGCCACACCCGTCCGAGCTGCTTGCCGTCGAAGGTCTCGTTGCGGTTGTATGGCGCGTGGGGAGCAATGTTCTCAGCTCCGGGTATGTGGGGCTTGGTCCATGTGCGCGGCGCACGGCCCAGGTTTCCCTCCAGTCCGAGCATGGGCCATCCGTCCTTCCAGGTGATGGGTGCGAGCGTTACCGTTCGGCCGATGGAGTGGAAATCCATCATGAGCAGGGCATACCAGTCGCCGTTCTGCGTCTGCACGATGCCTCCTTGGTGAATGTTGGTGCAGGCCGTGGCGTTCACGTCCTCGTGGCCTATGCCAAAATGGGAGCCGTCGGGCACAATGCGGCCCTTCACCTGGGTGAGTCCCACGGGGTGGTAGCCAAACGTCTCGTCGGCCGTGATGACGCAGGTTTCGTAAGGACCCCAGATGCTCTTCGAGCGCGAGCAGAGCGTGCGTCCGTTGGGCTGATAGTCGGTCGAGATGAGATAATACATGCCGTTGATCTTATACATGTGGTGGCCCTCGCCCACGGCGCTTCCCTTGGGGATGATCACACGGTCGGTTTCCTCCTTCGGTCCGCTCATGTCGGGAAGGAGCTCCGTGCAATGCACCTCGCCGTAGCCGTGGATGGCGTAAATCTTACCATCGTCGTCGAAGAGCACCGAGAGGTCGTAGATGCGGCCCTTCATGTTGTGGTGCTTCCAAGGGCCGTGTATGTCTTTCGAGGTGTAGCATTGCAGCCCCTTGCCGTTCACGTTCGAGAAGACGTAAAACTGCCCGTTGGCGTAGCGTATGGCGGGCGCCCAGATGCCCTGTCCGTACACCTCCTTGTGGTTCTTCAGCGAGAAGGCGTCGTCGTCGAAGTCGAAGCGGTCGAAGCAATACGACACGTTCTCCCAGTTCACCAAGTCGCGCGAGTGCAGAATGACCAGTCCAGGCACCGAGTGCATGGTGGTTCCCGCCAAGTAATAGTCGTCGCCCACGCGCAGGATGTCGGGGTCCGAAAACTCATCGTAAAACAAGGGGTTGGTGTAGGTGCCGTTGCCATTGTCGGCCGTCCACGACGTGGTTTTTTGCAGTTGGGCGAAGCCTGGGAGGCTCATAGCCATCATGGCCAGCAGCCATAGCTTTTTCTTCATATCAGTTTGTTCTTAGAATTGGTTTTGGTTGCAAAGATAGTTAAATTATGCTTTCGGCAACTATGATTATTGTACAAAAAACAATAGTTTTTGCTTTTCCATCCTTCTTTTCCGCCCGACGCGGAAGGAAGGCTCAAAGGGGTTGTCTTGATTTTTGGTAGAAAACAGCTACTTGTTTTTCCGATGAAATAGAAAGCGAAAGCGGTGAGAAGAGCGTTTTTTGTGCCGCAAAAGAGCCTTCGCCCTGCGGTTTTTGGGTTGCCGATTTGCGGTTAGGCATCTTTCGTGTTGCGAAAGCTAAGCTATCGAGTTGCGAAAGCTAAGCTATCGAGCCACGGTTAGGCATGTATCGCGTTGCGAAAGGCCATCTTTCGCAATGGCTCGTGTAAGACGAGGGGTGGGGAATGATGAGCTATAAATATAACGTGTTGAATATAAGCAACTTGTGTAAATGTACTGAGAATCGCGTATTTGCGACCCTATGGGCGAGCGTTGGCGTAGAAATGTTAAATTAGGGGGATGCTTGTAGGTTATTTTCAAACCCATTGGTCATTAGGTTTGAAAAGAAACAATGACACCTACCGTTTTCCTATTTCGGTTTAATGACCGATTGGGGTTCAACGCGCAATCGTGGGGCTTCAGCTTCAGCTCAAGCATCTCTTCTTACCCCCCATTTGGATAGCATCTCGTCCCATACGGCACGCACTTCGCGGTCGTTGAAGAAACGGATCGAAACCTTCTGCATCTTATTGCAGCTCGAATTCATGTTTTATCTGTTCATTAATAAAATCTGATTCTTTGGGGTAGGTATGCCTTGGTCGCTGTTATTTACATGTTTATTTTTCTTTAGGCTTAACCTCCCAATGACCGCTATAGCCGCTGCCAACATACACAATATGAGGCATTTTGGCGATGCGACGCTTAATGGTTCTTAATCCCTTTCCCGACAAAGAAGCCAATTCTTCTGTCGTTATTTTAGGATAAACAGCTACTTGGTATTCTATCCATTTATCTAAGTCATCGTCTTGAGTGCCACCTTGAGTGCCACCTTGAGTGCCACCTTGAGTGCCATCTTGGGTATCACCTTGAGTATCATCTTTGTTTTCCACAAAGTTTACCTCAATATTTGGATGTGTTTCCTGCCATGCTAATATCATATTAGGAAATGTGACAGTAAACTGGGCACGGTCGGAGAAGAAGGTTGGAAGCATCTTTTCTTCAAAGTAAGGAAGGGCTTTGATTGTATTGATGATTTTTCCCATGCCCGAACCTTTACGCTCCATATAACCCAACTGGGCAAATATGTCGGCAATAACCGGATTGCGTCTTACGGAAGGAATGTCTTCTAAGTTCATCGTTTGAATAAGTCTTCCTTCTGGCATGGAGCCTGGAGAGTAAATCACCATGCGGTCGTCGTACATATCTACATGCACCTCGCTACCTTGAATCAGATAGTCACGGTGAGCCAAGGCATTCACAACAACTTCCATCACGCAACGTTCCATATATTGAGGAATCTCTATGCGCTGCATCGGCTCTTTGTACCAAAGTGTACGGTTGTTGCGACGGATGAAGGACATGGTGTCTTCGAGAAGGGTTACAAGTCCGCCCGTAATCTCCGCGCCGTCAAGAGCATCAATGCTGCCTCCTGCCTTTGTCTTTCCGTTCCATCTTGTGCAGAACACTCGGCTTTGGCGTAATGGACACTCGTCAGCCATCAACAGACCGGCATAGGTAAGTATTCCCTTATTGTCTACCAAGCCGAACGAGCGGTAGAGTTTTTTATCGAAACTAAGGCCGTTCCAGGCATAATAGCGGCTACGAAGTTTAGAGAATGCATAATCTTCAAACATTTCATCGCTTGGGCGTGCATCGAATGAAGAGTTGCGACCTCTTAGTACCAAACGCTTATGTTCGGTACTATCAGCTACAACCGATTCGTTGCCAATGCGAACAAAGGTTTCAAGTACGCTGTCGCCAATATAGTAATACGGAGTATCTTCTCCACCATGCACATGAAGAATGAGCAGTTCCTTGCCTTCTACACACTCTATATTCAAGTCGATTTGTGGCATTGGGTCTATGCGCTCCTTTATTTTCTGACTGACAAATTCGGCATCAGCCTTGGCATTAACCAAACCAATGATGCTATCGTCATCGGAAATACCAAACAATAGGCAACCGCCACCTCCATTGGCAAAGGCGCTAACGCTCTTCAGCCAACTTTTTACTTTCCGGCGTTCCACCTCTTGCTTCTTGTCGTATTCGGTAGTCTCACCTATATGTTTTGCTATGTCCATATTTAAAGGTTTTTACTTTATTACATTCCCAATGTCCACCATTTGTTCTTGGGTTCTTATCTGGGTACTTCTTTCAACTTCTGGGTACTTGTATTGAATCTTATCATGAACCCCAACCAGTCTGTTTTTATTCCTTTACAAGTTCCTTCAATCCCCTTATCGCAAACTTATCGCCTGTGACTTGTTCTACCAACTCGGCGAGTTCGCCGTTAGCCTCAGCCATGTCGTCGTTGATCTGCTTGTAGCTTACGGCGTATTTCTTGCTGAGGGCAAGGGCGGCTGATTCCTCCGGGGCTTCCAACCATTGGTGGTGTACCTACAAAAGTAATGGTTTTCTTGCAAATGATCCTCGGTATTTGCAAATAAAACGCCCAAACGGACGAAAAAACGCAAGGGTAGCCCATCCCAATGGCATTATTGCTGGTGAATGAAGCTTTGCGAGCAACATTGAGAGGGCCGGCACTTGTGCGAGGTCTCAGCCTTAGGGCATTGTGATGCTTGGGGAGAATAAATAGTTCCTTTTCAAGGTGCGATTTCTCGCCATGGCTTACCTCGATCAAGCTCGGTTCTGCTCATTTGGCTTAATGAAATCGCAGGATTTCGTCCTTCGATTTATCGCCATGGCATAACGAATCGTTCATAATGGGGAACAATTGTTTCATGGAACGAAACGTTGTTGGTAATGAACGATTTGTGCTTGCGCGTATGTTGGATTATGCATAATTTTGCGCCAGAAAACAACGCAACACACCGCTTGCGAAATATCAATCCAGCGGTAAGCTTACGGAGCTTGGCTCCGCACCAACGAGATCATAGGTTTATAGGTTAGATAGAATAATTGGTTAATAGGTTATTAGGTAGTTAGATTCAGTTACAGGTAATGTCAATTTCTGTGAGATACGCATTGTCTTCTTGTGAAAGAAGATCGTATGTCAGGCATTGCGACAACTCTCAGTAGGAATTAGTGACTTTTTTAGGTCAACTGATTGTTTTCAGTCCAAGAGGCTGCAAGCTCTTTCTTCCAACATCGGACGATCGGCTTGCAGCTATTTTATGTATTGTATCACCGTCAGGATGATTATCATGAACTTCATCATGAACTTCATGCCATTTCTCACCTTAGTGGTTTTTCAGAGACTCAAGAACCTCCCCACATTCGCAAATAAAAAGCAAAACAGACGAGAAAACCGAGCTCAATAGGAATCGATGGGATCCCAGACCATGAGGTCTTGGCGGACGTATCCAGTGGTGTTGCCTATCCTCAGCTTAAACCATTGCCATGCGTTGCTTCTTCCTTGGCCCTCCACCAGTCCGAGGCACGGGAACACGTCGGGCAACTCGTTGGCGTGGTAGCTTATCTGGCCCACGATGGCACTCTCGGTGGTGGGCCTTTGGCGAACGTTGACGCGGTGGGCCATGGCGTCGTTGATGACGAGGTAGCCCTGACCTTTTTCGGCGGCGTACTCTTCGATATGGCTCTCGCTTTTCTTTACCAATCCATAGTCTTGCACATCAATGAAATAATTGTCGCCACAGTTGGCGATGTATCTGCTCACTTGCCCTTGTTGGTCCACCACCACCTTGGCCGAGGTTTGGCCGATGGTGGCGATGGTGCCGCGTTCCCATGTGGGCGCCTCGATGCACATGTCGGCGGTGGGCCGGAAATGGGTGGCTTGCCACGTAAGGGTGTCGCCCGCACCGATCCTTGCGAAGATCATGCTTGGGTTCAGATCGTTCGAGAGGTGGTAGATGTCGTTGTGGCGATTGGTGGTGAACGGCGCGTCGCGGAATAGCGAGTCGGCCAGGCAGAAGCTGGTGGGCTCGTCGGCGGTGATGCGCAGAGTGAAATGGTCGATCTGGTGGTTGGCCCATCGTGTGGCTGGCGTGAGCCAATAAGGGATGGTGAACCGCTGCGCCACGTTGTAGCTCATGCGGTAGCGGTAGGTGTGGCGCACGATGTTGCGGCCCGGTTGGAACGTAGCCTTGAAGAAATAGGCGTAGGCGAAAGGAACGATGCTATCGAGCTTGGCGTTATATAACAGGTTGTTAGGCAGGTCGACCAATGGGGGCGCCTCCTTGTCGTTCTTCCATTGTGTAAGGTCGAGCGGCGTGAAATCGGCGTTGGCCTTACCGTCCGTGTAGCGCAAGGGCACCAGGGCGTTGTCGTAGCTGAGCGGTTGGCCGTTCATGTTGGCGGTGAAATGGTTGATGTATGGGTGAGGGCCTCGAAGGTTCTTGGGCGCGTCGGCATTGTAAGGTGCGTTGGCCTCGAAGGCCATGGTGACGGTTTTGGATGCGCCGTGGTTCATAAACTCATAATAGACGTCGACGCGAGCGAACCCGTCGTTACCGATGGTGATGGTGAGGATTTCTCGGTCGACCGATATGTCGGTCTCTTGGGTGGGCACCAAGAAGTTGCCGCTGGTGAAGTAGACCCCGTCGTTGGCCGATGCCGTGAGGAGGCTGCATGTCATTAGGAGAAATGATAAGATGAGCTGTTTGTGGTTCATAGGGATGGGGTTTTGTTTCGTCGCTGCTATTGTGTTCGCAAAAATAGCGAATCTTTCTTACAATAGCAACGATTGGCCATAAAAAGTTTGCATCCTTCGTGCAAACCCTTACATTTTGAGCCTGCCGACGGACCGAGAGAGCGCTTGGAGTGGGGTTCCCCCTCGGGTGGCTTCTATATTTTGGAGGACACGACGGGTGGCGGTTGAGGGGCGCAGGGTCATAGTGCCATCTTGTGGGCTGTTTCGTGCCGAAAGGGCGATAGGGTGTCGAGTGGGCGTTTTCGGTCGGCCTACTGTTTTTTTGTTGCGAATGGGTTGGAATAATGGTTTAATTTATCGTAATTGCTTGGTAGTGTCGCAAAATAGTCTTAAATTTGTGGGCATTTCTTAGGAAAGCCTGCAAAATTATTACGCATGACAGACGAAAAGGCCATCACCACAACAGGAAAAACCAAGAAAACCAAAGCCACGCGGACGCGCAAGGGCTTTGGCAAAGGTAAGAAGAGAGACATTAAGCGCAACATCTCGTCGGATCTCATCCCCCTTGAGGATGAGACATGGCTGGTGCAACCCCTTGCCGTAACGATGATGCGCCACGACTACTCGCTTATCCAGATTCGCATATTGGTGGCCATTGTGGAGTTTATGCAGACGAAGCTAAGGAAGTTGCTCAACAAGCAGCGCACCGAGCCTATGATTTTCTCCGACACCGAGCTCGACAACGACGGGCGGTTGGAGATCAAGACCTTGTTTAAGTCGTTGGCCGTAGACCCCAACCATTATCCCCAGTTGCGCCAGAGTTTGAAGATGTTGGCCACCATTCCCGTGGAGATACCCTACAAGACGGCCGATGGACGCAACTACCTGAAGGTGACCAACTTGTGCGACGTGTATATTCCCGAGGACCCGCGCATCTACGAGAAATACGCGCTCCTGAAGATCGACCGCACGGTGGCCGAGCGCCTGGTGGGCCTCGAGTTTGGCTACCATTATCTTGGCAAGCAGATAGTGTTTGCCTGCCACAACCGCTACTCGCAGCGCATCTACATGTTTATTGAGAGTTGGAAGGACAAGGGTTACCGCAAGATCAACACCTTGGAGTTTCGCAAGATGCTGCGCCTGGAGTCGAACTATAAGAAGTTTAGCGATTTCACGCGCCGCGTGTTGGAGCCCGCCAAGGAAGAGTTGCAAACCATGGCGAAGAACGGCTTTTGCGATTGTTACTTCGACTACGAGAAGGTTTACAACCAAGGCCAGCGCGGTGGCGAGCCCGACGAGCTCGTGTTCCACATCTATCAGCCCAACAACAAGTTTAATGAGAACCTGCAGCACCTCACGCTCCAGCAGCGGCAGGTGTTTGCCGGAACGCTCATGCGCTATTTCGGGTTCGACGCCGCTGTGGCCCAAAAGATGAGCGAGCGCATCACGGCCGACAATTACCAAAGCGCTATGTCGAAGCTTGTTGACCTGCGCACCCGCCTGAAGAGCGACCTCACCATCCACGACCGTGCCGCCTACACCTACCGCACGCTCGACAACCTCATACGAGGTGTGGGCCGCCAGGAGCAGGCAACAGGAGCTGCGATGGGCGCGCAAGCGCTCCCCCCAAGCAACAATTCATAAGAAAGTACACAACGAATAAATATTATCCATTATTATGAGATCAAGAACATCCGATTGGTTTGAAACCAAGATTCGTTACGACAAGACTGTTGAGGACGGCTCGCAGAAGCCCGTCACCGAGCAATATGTGGTCGACGCGCTGAGTTTCACCGAGGCCGAGAATGAGGTTATCGAGGAGATGAGCGTATATATCAGCGGCGACTATAAGATTACCAATATCAAGCCTGCCCCTTATCACGAGATATTCTTCAGCGACAAGGCCAACGACGACAAGTGGTACAAGGCCAAGCTGCAATTTATCACCCTCGACGAGAAGACCGAGAAGGAGAAACGCTCAAACGTCAACTACCTCGTGCAGGCCGGCAATTTGCCCATGGCCGTGAAGTATATCGACGAGGTGATGGGCGGCACCATGATCGACTACGACATCGTTTCGATTGCCGAGACACAGATCATGGATGTGTTTGAGCATGGCGCCAAGACCAAGAAGCAGAACGAGGTCGACGACAAACCCGAGTACGAACAGGCGGAAACCGGCAAGGAGGCAGAGTGATGAACGTGGATGTTGCTAAAAACTTACAGCAAGTGGTTGGCAACCTGCCCGAAGGTGTCAGCCTTGTGGCCATCAGCAAGTTTCACCCCAAGGAGTATCTTGAGGCGGCCTATGCCGTTGGCCAACGCATTTTTGGCGAGAGCCATGAGCAAGAGCTTAGCAAGAAGGTGGCCGAGCTGCCCAAGGATATCGAGTGGCATTTCATCGGTCATCTGCAGACCAATAAGGTGAAATACATTGCGCCCTACATCAGCATGATCGATGCGGTGGATAGCTTCAAGCTCCTGAAGGAGATCAACAAGCAGGCCGCCAAGCACGATCGCGTTATCAACGTGCTGCTGGAATTGCATATCGCCAAGGAGGAGACGAAGTATGGCTTTACGCCCGACGCCTGCCGCGAGATGCTGAAGGAAGGCCAATGGCGCGAGCTTAACCATGTGCACATCAGCGGCCTGATGATGATGGCAAGCAATGTGGACGATGAGAGCCAGATCAGGAAGGAGATGATGGAGGCCGCCAACTTCTTCGACGAGGTGAAGCGCGATTACTTCGCCGACGACGACCGGTTCTGCGAGCGTTCGTGGGGCATGAGCCACGACTATCAGATAGCCGTGGAATGTCGATCCACTATGGTGCGCGTGGGAACGGCCATCTTCGGGCCACGTGTGTATTAAGAGTGTAACCAAAGAAATAAACAGACATAAAATAAATTTTTCAGGCTTATGAATACAGGAAAAGTTGACGTTCTGCTGGGTCTTCAGTGGGGCGATGAGGGCAAGGGTAAGGTCGTAGACGTGCTTACCCCGCATTATGATGTTGTGGCGCGCTTCCAAGGCGGACCAAACGCTGGACACACCCTGGAGTTCGAGGGACAGAAGTATGTGCTTCGCAGCATACCCTCTGGCATTTTCCAAGGAGGTAAAGTCAACATCATCGGCAATGGCGTGGTGTTGGCTCCCGACTTGTTTATGGATGAGGCGCGTAGCTTGGAGAAGAGCGGCCACGAGTTGCAGAGCCGTTTGCACATCTCTAAGAAGGCTCACCTCATTATGCCTACCCACCGCCTTCTCGACCGTGCCATCGAGGCCACTAAGGGCAAGAACAAGGTTGGAACGACGGGCAAGGGCATTGGCCCGACCTATACCGACAAGGTAAGCCGCACCGGTCTGCGTGTGGGCGACATTCTCGACAATTTTGAGGAGAAGTATGCCAAGCATAAGGCGCTCCACATGACCCGCCTGAAAGAGCTGGGCTGGACCGACTTCGACGGACTGGAGGAGACGGAGAAGAAATGGATGGAAGGAGTGGAGTATCTGCGCGGATTCCATATCGTCGACAGTGAGATTGAGGTCAACAAGCTGCTTCGCGAAGGCAAGTCGATCCTCTGCGAGGGTGCACAGGGCACCATGCTCGATGTTGACTTCGGTAGCTATCCCTTCGTTACATCAAGCAACACCATCTGCGCCGGAGCCTGCACCGGCCTGGGCGTTGGCCCGGGTAAGATTGGCAACGTGTTTGGCATCATGAAGGCCTACTGCACACGCGTGGGCGCTGGACCGTTCCCCACGGAGCTCTTCGATGAGACGGGTACTAAGATTCGTGACCTCGGACATGAATATGGTGCCGTTACCGGTCGTGAGCGCCGTTGCGGATGGGTCGACCTTGTGCAGCTCAAGTATAGCGTTATGCTCAATGGCGTTACCGAGCTCATCATGATGAAGAGCGATGTGCTCGACACCTTCGAGACCGTCAAGGCTTGTGTGGCTTATCGCCTGGCCGATGGAACCGAGACAAGCGACTTCCCCTATGAGATCAATGATGTGACACCTATTTATAAGGAGTTCCCGGGTTGGAAGACCGATATGACCCATTTCACCAGCGAGGACCAGTTCCCACAGCCGTTCAAGGATTATGTGGCTTTCCTTGAGGAGTATCTCGAGACACCTATCCGCATCATCTCTATCGGTCCGGACCGCGAACAGACGATTGTCAGAAAATAAAGATTGTTTTTTATGGGAAATCAGAAACCGTCCATCCCCAAGGGCACACGCGACTTCGGCCCGGAGGAGATGGCCAAACGCAATTATATCTTCAACACCATCAAGGAGGTTTACGCCTTGTATGGTTTCCAGCAGATTGAGACACCCGCGATGGAGACTCTCAAGACGCTGATGGGAAAATATGGCGAGGAGGGCGACAAGTTGCTCTTCAAGGTGCTCAACTCGGGCGATTACCTGAGCAAGGTGTCGGACGAAGAGCTCGCCGAGCGCAACTGCCTGCGACTGGCTTCGTGCCTCTGCGAGAAGGGCTTGCGTTACGACCTCACGGTGCCGTTCGCTCGCTACGTGGTGATGCACCGCGACGAGTTGCAACTGCCTTTCAAGCGCTATCAGATCCAACCCGTGTGGCGTGCCGACCGTCCGCAGAAGGGCCGCTACCGCGAGTTCTACCAGTGTGACGCCGATGTGGTGGGATCCGACTCGCTCCTCAACGAGGTGGAGCTGATGCAGATCATCGACACCGTGTTCCAACGCTTAGGCATCCGTGTGCAGATCAAGATCAATAACCGTAAGATCCTCACCGGCATTGCCGAGGTGATTGGCGAGGCCGACAAGATTGTGGACATCACCGTGGCCATCGACAAGCTCGACAAGATTGGACTCGACAACGTGAACGAGGAGCTTCGCAACAACGGATTGAGCGAGGAGGCCATCGAGAAGTTGCAGCCCATCATCTCGCTCTCGGGCACCAACGATGAGAAGCTCAATGTCATTGCCGATGTGTTGCAATCGTCGGAGGTGGGTGTGAAGGGTGTGGAGGAGACCCGTTTCATCCTCGACTGCCTCAAGACCTGCGACCTGAAGAACGAGATGCAGCTCGACCTCACGCTGGCGCGTGGCCTGAACTATTACACGGGAGCCATTTTCGAGGTGAAGGCGCTCGATACGCCGATGGGTTCCATCACGGGTGGTGGTCGCTACGACAACCTCACGGGAATCTTCGGTATGCCGGGTCTCTCGGGTGTGGGAATCTCGTTTGGCGCCGACCGCATCTACGATGTGCTCAACACGCTCGACCTCTATCCGAAGGAGGCGGTAACCACCACGGAACTCTTGTTCATCAATTTCGGTGAGTGCGAAACGGCTTATTGCTTGCCCTTGGTAACCAAGGCTCGCCAGGCTGGCATCCGCACCGAGATGTATCCCGACAAGGCCAAGATGAAGAAGCAGATGAGTTATGCCAACGCCAAGGGCATTGCTTTCGTTGCCTTGGCTGGAGAGAACGAGATGGCGGAAGGCAAGCTGACGCTGAAGAACATGAAGACCGGTGAGCAAAAGCTGGTCAGCATCGATGAGCTCATTCGTGAAGTGAAATAAGCCATCACCCTCCCCAGGCTTCCGTTCTGGGGAGGCGATGGCCTAATCTCAAATAACCCAAGACCATTTTGCGTTGCTATGTGGCAGCGCAGCGTGGATCTTGGATTATTTGCTATTGCGACCTTACGTTTGCAAGGTCAGTCTCTTATGTTTTGCCGATGTGCCTTAGACAGAATGGCAACTTGCCGTGGCTTCGGTGATGGGCCACGCAGGCGCAAATGATTGATGCGTTATCGGCTCGGCCTACCCAAACAGTTTCCTCCAAATCCATAACACCACCACGGCGCCCAACAGGCAGAATACGAAGTTGGTGAGGAATCCCTTGCCAAAGAGTTCGATGTTGAGCAGGTGACTGATGAACGTTCCGGCGTAGCTTCCCACTACGCCGACGAATAGGTTCATGCAACAGCCCTTGCCTTCGCCACTCATGATGCGGTTGGCAATGTAACCAATGAAGATGCCCGTGAGGATGGGCCATGCGGTAAAGTCGGCTATGTGTTCTAACATGGTGTTGTGTTTTGTGAATGGGTTGGGGTCCGCTGTTTGTTATCGCCCGATGTTCATGGGGTTGCGGCTTTTGACTTGGTTTTCTATGATGCGCGTGACGGGTGGCACGTCATCAGTGATGCGTTGCCACAGTTGGTAATCGATACAATGGTCTCGTTTGACGGCAACCACAAACTGATTGTCGTCCAACCAATTGGCATTCAGACGTTCCCCCGAAGGTTTCAGCTCTATGTAATTTATTCCATCGGACGCGATGTCGACGATAACTCCCATCGTAAACACCGCATGATTGGGCTTGACCACAACGATGTCTCGGCCGTTGTAGGCAGGCGTCTCGCCTTTCTTTTTCATCACTTCCAGCGCTTTCTTCACGTCGACCATCTCATCGTATATGCCCACGGTGTGCCAATGGCCGTAAAGCGTTCGGCCCTTATCCACCTTTTCCGCAGGTTTCATGATGGCATCAAAGAGCATTTTTCCCTTGTCTGAATATTTGTTGGCCTCGTAAAACTCTGTGCACCAATCGTCTTTGGGGAATAAGAGCGTTGGAAGGGTGCTCCACCATTTCAAGGTGAAATGATTGGAGTCGCTATCGTAGATGCGAGAGGCTGTGGGATTGGCGGGGTCGGGATCTTCGCCTGTGTAGTTGAATACAAAGTGGTCGTTATCGCCAATTTTGAACATTTGGTTACGAATGTTTACCATCAGCGTTATCTCTTCGGTGCAAATCTTGTATTGATCGAAAGGGGCGAGAAGCATGGTTCCCGTATTGTCGATCATCTTGGTCAACTTGTAAACGCCTCGTGGATTGTCGGTTTGGGCGTGAGCGCCCAAGGTGCCGACGGCCAGAAGGATTGCGACAAGCAAGGCCTGACCGATTGCTCGCTGGCTGGATAGTGTGGTGATGCGTTTGGTAAATGAGTGCCAAGATGCGCGGAACAAACGTAAGGTTTTTGTATTCATAGGTGCATGGTAGATGTTAATATGCTTACAAAAATAATAAGTTTTTCCTTCGGTTGCAAGCAAACGGCAATTATTTAACTAAATAGGGTGATGTTTCGTCTCAAATCCGTACCTTTGCGGTCGTTATTAACCCTTAACATTACGGATATGATTAGATTAAATGTGTTTTTCGAAGTGAAGGAAGAAGCCAAGTCCGCCGAGATCTGCGCTTTGTGCAAGGAGCTGGTTGAGAAATCGCTCAACGACGAGGGCAATGTGGCTTACGACTATTTTGTGAGCGGCACACGCAAGGGCGTGATGATGATTTGCGAGACATGGAAGGACGAGGAGGTGCTGAAAGTCCACATGGCCTCTAAGCATTTCACCACCCTTGTGCCCCAAATAGAAGCGCTCACCAAGAGCGGCTTGAAGCTCGAGCAGTTTGCTTTCTAAGCCTTCGTGGGGTTACACCGCGCTAACCCCAACATACTACAATGCCACGAATCTCCGGGAAGAAGCATGAAGGTGCTTCATCGCCCACGGAGGTTCGTGGCATCGTCGTGTTATGCGGGTTCCTTAGAAGTTGACCTTCGTTCCCAAGCTGAGCTTGAGCTCTCCCTCCACAGGGTGGTTCTTAGGCGTGAGCGCAATCTTCTTGGCGAACACCGTGGCCGACGGCTCCAGGTAAAGCTCCACGTTGGGCGCCACCATCACACCCGCCTGCACGGCACCCATCAGTCCGGGCGCCACCTTCGTGTCGTAGTTCTTCCATGAGGCGATGTTGAGCGATGCGGCTGCTATACCCGTCAGTTGGAACGTATGGTCGGCGGTGCTCTCGCCCGTCACGGCGCTCTTGATGTTCATCATGTAGCCAACGTGGATCGAGGTGACGCTCTCGTTGCCCTTACCGTTGCGTTGGATCACCGAGTTGCTCAGTCCGGCATGCACACCATTCACTCCATCGAGCCAACGGCCATAGCTCATGTCGGCCACAAACGACAGGCGCTGACCCAGTCCTCTGCGCTCACCGAAATTCTCTGAGTTGACCCCTGTTCCCAAGCTCACCGACACCACGTTGGGATGCTCTGGAGCCTCGTCGAGGTCGGCGTTCCGATGGCTGCGCTGCAAGCTGTAGTCGAGGCCCACCATCAGTTGTGGCATGATGCGTTGGCGGCGCTTGTTGCTGAATCGGGCCGAGAGGTTGTAGGCCACCTGTGGCTCGGCCACCAAGCTGATGTGGTCGGTGAGGCGCATGGCCAACTGTCCGCCCACGTGCACATCGGGAGCAAACGAGTAGTAGTGGTTGCCATAGTCGGCGCCCACGTTGGCACCCACCAACGCTCTCACTGCCAGCGGGCGCGAGGCGTCGTAGCCGTAGGTGTATGCGGTGAGGTCGAGCATGAGGTCGGCGCCAGCCAGCGCCTGAGCGTAACGGCTCTTGCCCTCCTTGCGGCTCACCATGCCTTGCAGGTTGCCGCGCCATGCCATATAGGGCGAGAACCACTGGGTGTAGCCCAGTCGTGCGATGGGCGAGTATTTCTTCCACGTCTTCAGTTGGCCCACACGGTTGGTCATACCTGCGGCCACCGTGAATGAGCTGCGTTTCCAATCGCCATTATCGCGCACTTGGCGCTGGGCCAGGCTACGCTCGTATCCATCCATGTTAAACTGCATGCCCACGTTGACGTTTGCCAGCAGGTCGACACCTGTGGTGCTCAGCGAGGTGGGCATGTAACTGCTCGAGTAGGCCATGAGGCGCGGCTCTACGAACAGCGCCATCAGTCGCGACACATGCCATGTGCCACGCAGCGCGGCGTCGACACCCACGTAAGGCATGTCGCGCTTCTCGCGCTTCGAAAGGTTCACACCCATGGCGGCCGTGAAGTCGAAGGCGCGGTTACGGCGATAGCCATAGAAAGCATTGGTGAGGTTGAGCAGGTAGTCGGCGCCCACGGTGAGATGGGTGTAGCGGTCGTCGTTATCGCTCCATTGCGTCTTGGCCACCTGCGCCCACAAACGGGCACCGCTCACGGGCGAGTACCATTTGCCCACGCCTATGTAGGCTTGCGGCATGAGGTAGCTGCTCATGTTGGTTAACGGCTTGCGAGCCACCACGACATTGGCGCCAATGGCTCCCTCTACAAATGTGTGGTCGTGCCATCCCAGCGAGTGCCATGTGTCGGTGGGCTTCGCCGTCAGCTTGCGTCCTTGGTAGGTGTAGGTCAGACCGGCCAACACCGAAGGCACCACATCCATCTTCTTGCGGAACGATGTGGTGTGCTGGGCATAGTTGTCGCCGTAGAAGTCGACCCTCGGCTCCACGGTGAGGCTCAGCTCGCGTGTCATGCGCACGTTGGCCTGCAAGCCAGCGCCCGCTCCGAGCACATGCTTGTGGTCGTGCATCTTGTCGGTGGTATAGTTGTAGCTCACACCGGCCACCCCGTTCACCCAGAACCAGCGGTCGGGGTTGATGCCTCCAAAGGCGTTTTGCAGGTTGAGCAGGTAGTCGAGCTGTGCGCCCACGGCCTTCACCTTGTTGTCGCCGGGCTGCTTCACCAGGCTGATGTTGGCCGAGAGTCGCAAGGCGTTGTAGTTGTCAAACCATCGGCCCACGCTTCCCGTGAGGCGCGCTCCCATGTCGCCCACTAATTTGCCGTCCACATTGGCGAGGAACGCCGGACCAGCGGCCATTCCAACAAACAACCCGTCGATGAAGCGGCGGTACGAGTTGCCCGTGCCCGTGAGGCGCGTCTCGGGCAGGCGGTAGCCCAATCCCACCATCGTGGTGGCCAAGGGGCGATAGCCGTGCCACGTCTCGGCCTGCGAGAGCCGGTCGCTCACGAGGCCAATCTTAGGCTCTATATAAAAATAGGTGAAGGGCGACAATGCCACCTGTCCGCGCAAGCCGATGTGCGCCCCCATGCCATACTCGGCGTTGCCCTCATGGCGCGAGGTGGCCAGGTCGAGGCCCGCTATGCCATAGAGCTCAAAGGTGCGCGCGCTATAGGTGGCGCCACGCTGTCCGAGCGAGGTGATGTTCATCAGGTAATCGATCGACAGGCCGGCATATTTGGCCTTCACGCCCGCCGTGCGCGCGTAGCCCGCGTTCACGCCCAGGCGCCATCCGTGCTCGGGCGTTATCCAATCGCCGAGGTTCACCTGTCCGAATGTGCCCGCCTCGGGATGGCTGTACCCCATGACGTTGACACCCGCTCCCGCATCCACGAAGAGGTGGTCGAAGAGTTTCTTGTCGGCGTATTGCTTGGCCACACGGGGCCGTTGCAGCATATAGTTGAGCGCACTACCCTTCAGTTGGGCGTGTGCCGTGGCGGCGTAGGCTAAGAGGATTGCTACGGCCGCTATGTTCTTGAGTGATGTTTTCATTGACCTGAAGTTAATGGTTATCCTTACTGTCGAGCAACAAATCGTTCACGTCGCCGTCGGCGTGTGCCACCTGCTTGAGCGACGGGTCCATGTCGAGCGCCTTGCGCAACTCGTCGTAAGCGTCCGACACTTCCTCCAGACGGTTCAGGCAGATGGCCCTCAGATAGTGGGTCAGGGCTTGGTCGTCGGGCAGCTGCTTGCTCAGTTTGAGCGCTTCGTCGTTGCGCTTCATGGCCAGCAGCATCACGAGCTCGTTGCGTTGTCCGGTCTTGGCCACCGTTTCGTAGTAGCCGTCGAACCGGCCGTTGAGCACGGCGTTCACGGCCAGCAGCATGTGCGTGGTCTCGTTGTCGGGAACGAAGGCGGAGAGCGAGTCGGCTGCCGTGTAAAGGCCCGCGTTGAGGAGCGCCGTCATCTGGTTGGTGTTCACCACCGCGGGGGCATTCTTTCCGGCAAACGGGCGCAGCAGGTCGGCGTCGGCGGCCTGTCGGTTGATGAGCAATGCCGAGAGGTCGTTGGCCGCCACCATGAACGACGGGTAGATCTCCAGCGCCTGGCGCAGCATGGTCTCACGTCTCACAGAGTCGGCCTCGGCGCGATAGAGCCGGAAATACTCATATTTGGTGAGCTGCTTGTAGTCGGCGGCGTAGAGCTGGCGAATCTCGTCGAGCGTGAGCTGGCGGAACACGGAGTAGTTCATCACGTAGCCCACATGGCGCAGGCGCGGCAGATACTTGTCCATGAGCAGCGAGCGGTAGAAGGGCAGCTTGCGCATGCCTCTCGACTGGTCGTCGATGTTGCCCCATCGCTTGGTGATGCTCTCCACCTGCCGGGCCTCGTCGTAGAGGCTGTCGGCGCGCAGCAGGTCGGCCACCTTGCCCCAAGGCGCCACGGCGGCGTTCGAGGCAAACTTCATGCCGCGGCGGGCACGCTCGGGCACGAGCCCCCTGAGATAGTTAACCGCGTAGTCCATGCGCTTCTTGGCCAGTTGGAGGTTGCTGTTGTACCTTCCATCGGGCGATGATGTGCCGTTGATGGTGAGCGATTGCAGCGTGGCGTCCTTGTCGGCGCTGATCTGCTCTATCTGCTCGCGCATCTTGCCGATCTCCGCTATGTTGTTGGGGTCGTTGGGGTCGAAGGCGGCCTTGTTCATGGGGAATCGCAGGTTCACCTCGCCCTTGCTGTCGCGCAACTGCACCTCGGGCTTGGGCCAGTAGGCCGAGTCGTTGAGCTGGCTGGCGGCAAACGAGTAGTCGAGCCAACGCAGGGGGTTGATCGTTCCCTTGGCGATGATGGTGGTGTCGCGGTACACAATGCGGTTGTAGTTCTCAATGGCCATATACACGTTGCAGGTGTAGTCGTCCTTCACGTGCTCCACGTAGGCCGAGTCGGCATAGCCTATGATGTCGTTGGTGCGTCCCTTCTCGCGCTTCTCCTTCGTCTTCACCACCACATATTGTGCCAGCGGGTCGCCCTGTGGGTCGCCCATGCGGTAGTCGTAGAGGCGGTCTTGCGTGCGGTTGTAGGTGCGCGCGTCGTACACCATGGGGCGCATGAGCTGCTCCTCGTGGCGCGTCACGTTGTAGATCACGGGCTGCACCACCAGGCGGTTGTTGTGCGAGAACATCTCGCGCGGCACCTTCACACGGGTCTTCACGTGGAAATAGTTGCCCCTCACCTCGATGTCGGTGGGTTCGGGCTGAATTTTGTCGGTGATGTGCTTGGCGGTCACCACGAGCTCCTCGAGGGCCACGTCGTTTGGCTGCAGTTTCACCTCTATGTATTTATGGCTCGATTTCACCTTCACGTCTTGGCTCTTCACACCCACCATGCTGAACCGGAGGGTGGCTCCCGAGTGTACGTTGATGGCGAAGCGGCCGTCTATGTCGGTGATGGCGAGGGCGCGACGTGTCTCCGGGTCGGTGATCGACACGCCGAGAAGCGGCTCCTTCGTGTCCTTGTCGGTCACCAGGCCGGTGAGGCGAAACACATCCTGGGCCGAGGCGCCCATGGCCATGAGCAGCAGCACCAGCGTCAGCGCCTGTCGGGCCACACGGCCCAGCGCTGGGGTGCGCAATGAAGTATAGGGTTTCATCATCATACTCGCGTTGGATAATAAAAAAAACAATGCAATGGTCTTACTTGAGCAGGTACACGAACGTTACGCCTGCCTTCAGCGGCGCCCACGCCCACTTGGTGTTGTTGGCGTGCTCGGGCTCCTCTTCGGCGGCGTCGGCAAACTTCTTCTCGTTGACGCGCACGGCTCCCGCGCCTATGGTGGCCTCGAGGCTCCATCGGCGGCCCAGCACAAAGCTGTAGCCGTAGGTCAGGCCGGCGCCCCATGCGTCGCCCTTGTGGCGGGTGTCGTCGAGGAGCAGGTTGTAGTTGGAGGCAACGGCCATCACGCCCACAAAATGCCCTGCCTGCGGACGGGCGCTAAACCAATAGCGCGCCTCCGGGCTGAACTGCAGCCCCTTCGCGTCGACCTTGCCTGCCTTCAGCAAGCTGCCCATGGCCTCGAAGTTGAGCGTCACGTGGCGGTTGATGCGAAACTCGGCGCCCATGTTCGGCGACATGGCTGCCCAGTAGAGGACGTTGGTTTTCAGGCCGATGCGCTGCGCATGGGCCATCGTTGAGCACATAAAGAATAGGCACACCCCCATGGCCATTCTTAATAGTGGCTTACTAATCATTTGTACGTTCATAACACAGAATACAATCATTATTGAATGATATGGGTGCAAAGTTACGAAAAATGCCCGAAACGGGAACCTGTTTGCGCCAACAATTCGCCAAAAGGGCAATTTTCTGCTCTATGCCAATGCCCGATGGCGCTCCTCCCGTTACGCTCCCAGAGTGTTTCTGAGCCTTTGCCAAAGGGAGGCGTGGGGAGGTTGGTAGGCTGCCAGGGCCTTGCGCATCTGCTCGGCGCCCATGGCGCATATGGGCGCGGCCTTGTCGTAGTCGAACTCGCCATAGCGCTCCATGCTGGCTTCCACCACCAGGTGGGGGTTGGAGAGGGCTATTTGCTGGCGCGTGTTTTGCTCCACCATGATGGCGATGGAGCGGGCGAGCAAGCTGAGGTAGCTTGGCGCCATGCCTTCCTGGTAGCTCACGATGCGCTGAACGATGGAGGCGGGCAGCGACTTGCCCAGCAGTTTCTTCTCCACCGCGTAGCGCAGAAATTGCTCTTCACGGTAGTTGCGTGCGCATACGTTCACGCCCACGAGCATGTCGCCCTTCGTTCGCTCCACACGGTTCAGCGGCAGGGCGTTTACCAGCGCCCCGTCTACCAGGAGCATGTCCTGCTTTCGCACCGGATTGAAAAACAGGGGGATGGATATGCTGGACCGTATGGCTTCATACAAACTGCCCGATCGGAACACAACCTCGCGGCCGCTGTTCCAGTCGGTGGCCACGGCGGCATAGGGTATGGGCAGGTCCTCGATGTTCACGTCGGGCACAATCTGCTTCAGGGCGTCGATCACCTTCACGCCTTTCACCAGGTGGTTCAGGCTGAAGGAGAAATCGACCAACGAGAGGATCTGCTTCCGGTCGAGGCCCATCATCCACCGCTTCACCTCGCCGAGCTTGCCTGCGGCATACATGCCTCCGACCAAGGCGCCCATGGAGCAGCCCGCTATGGAGGTGATGGCGTAGTGGGCGCGCTCCAACTCCTCGATGGCGCCGATATGGGCCAGGCCGCGGGCGCCACCGCTCGACAGCACCAGCGCTACGTTCTTCTTCTTCATGTTCTTTGCTTTTTTCGGTATGTGCGCGCTCAGGCGCGGTTGCTCACCACCTCGTCCATGGCGCGGTCGTGGGGATCGGTGGGCACGTGGGCCACACGTTGGAAATGGTAGCACACGCCAATCGTGTAAGCCTCGGGCACCTGTTCAAGGAAGCGGTCGTAGTAGCCGCGGCCACGTCCCAGGCGGTGGCCCTCATCGTCGAAGCTCATGCCCGGCACCACAACCACCTCAATGCGGCCAATGTCGGCGAATGTCGGCCCCACGGGCTCCAACAGGTTATAGATGCCCTCGGCCAGGTCGGCCGGACCCGTGTAGAGGCGTGGCTCTATATGGGCGTCGTCTACACACTTGGGGAGGACCACCGTCTTGCCCGCCGCCAGCAGGGCGTCGGCAAGGTGGCGCGTGTCCACCTCGTCGGGCAGGGCGTAATAGAGCATCACCACTTGGGCTGCCATGATGCGCGGATGATGGAGCAAGCGCCGCTCTATCTCGTCCGACCAAGCTTGCCGCTGCTCAGGGGAGTGTTGCTTCTTGCGTTGCCGGATGGTTTTCCTCAGTTGTTGTTTGGGAGATGTGGGATAGTCCATGGTTGTTGGGGTTGGGGGTTATCGAAGGTTCAAAGGTAGCAATAATAATCCAATGCCCATCATCATTCCGCCGTTTTAACCTTTCTGCACATAAAAATGCGTGCGCCAAAACACTCCTGCGAACAGGATATATGTCATGGGCGCAATGGCTGAGGTGCTGAAAATGGCCAACAATCTATATATTAATCTACACGGTTTTTTCCGTCGAGCATCGCCTCGCTCCCAAATACGCCATTCTCGCACATTTTTGTAACCGTCTAACATTCAGCCGCTTACCATTCGAAGGACCCATTCTACCCTCCTCGTTCCCCATTCAGCCTTGCGGTTAGGCATGTTTCGCCCCACGAAACATGCCCTTTCGAGGCCCCATCTCTTACCTTCCGCGTCTCGATCCCTTACCTTTCGCAACCCGATACATGCCTAACGCCCCATTCCGCCCCTCCCGTTGCCCACTCAAAACGCCAAAAAAGACCCTCTCGCCACTCTATTTCGCCCGAAAGTCCAACACACGTTTTACACCAAAATTCGCAACAATCCCGTTTGGGTGTGCCGACTGAGCGAATGATGGATTTCAACTAACCACATTGCGCTACCCAGAAGCCGCGCGATAATGTTTTGCACAGCAAACCACAAAAAAAAGGTTCTTGTGTTTGGGCATTCGAGAAATAAGTATTAACTTTGTTGCGGAAGGATGCCAAGCCGAGTGCAAGGCGAATTCCAAATTTTTGTGGGTTAAAATAATAGCGTTTGCTGTTTATTCGAAAAGTGTTCCTGAAGTTTGGCCGCTGAAGAACAACGTCATAGAATAAATAAGTAAGCGTCCGCTATAGCGTGGACGTTAAACTTATTCTATGACGTATAGGTTAGGCCAAACACCTTGGAACACAGGATAAGTGGACTCGTCCACGTTTCTGCGTTCTGATGGGGATGAGGCTGGTCTTGATGCAAACTTAGGTTGGCTTTGTTGCTATGGATAAGGGTGTTTGGTTGTAGCTTTTATTTTCTGAGTAACAAAGCAGTCGCATTAAAACTATATTTATAAGCTTTAATGCTATGGCAAAATCTCTGATTGAAGAACTACCTCGCATTGCAAGCGAAGGTAGGCAAGAGGCTCAGCGCATCATCGAGCGATTGAGCAGTGGCACACGCATTGGGTTGCAAACCAATGAGCTGGTGTTGCCTCGCAAGGATGTCTCCGGATTCTTCCGTGGACAAGTTCCCAATATCCCTAATGCATTCAATGCCGCCCTGGATGGGGGGAGTTGGATGAACCGTCTGGTGTATGGTGATAATCTCCTGACCATGCAGGCGCTGCTTGCCGGAGACCCTCAGACGGGCTTGCCTTCATTAAGAGGCAAAGTGGATTTGATATACATCGACCCGCCATTTGATTCAAAGGCGGATTATAGAACTCCGATTACATTACCAAATGCAAGTTTTTCTCAAAGACCAACTGTTATTGAGCAGTTTGCCTATGCGGATACATGGGAAGAAGGAACGATTTCTTATCTGAAAATGATTTATCCTCGTCTTATGTTGATGAAGGAAATGTTATCAGAGAAAGGAAGTATCTATGTTCATATTGATTGGCATATAGGCGCATATGTAAAGGTAGTTTTAGATGAAATTTTTGGAAAGGAAAATTTCCGTAATGAGATCATATGGAAAAGAGGTACAGTAAAAGGTGCCAAAGCTGTAGGGAATCAATTTGCTAGAAATCATGATATGATTTTGTATTATTCTAAAGGTAATGACTATGTTTATCATACACAGTATTTACCTTATTCAGAAGAATATATTAAACAACGTTATACGAAGAATGATAATGATGGGCGTGGTCCATATACAGATCAAGCGATAGGTACTAGAAGTGAGGAATCTCTTGTTGAGATGGCAAAAGATAATCGTATATTTATTACTTCAACTGGGAAACGACGTGTAAAATATTATTTAAGTGAGGCTAAAGGAATTGCTATGGATGATTCATGGAATGATATTTCTGAGGTGAATTCAATGGCTAAAGAAAACGTAGGCTACGCCACACAAAAACCTGAAGCCCTCTTAGAACGTATTATTAAATCTTCTTCCAACGAAGGCGATCTCGTCTGTGATTTCTTCGGTGGCAGCGGCACCACAGCAGCGGTTGCCGAAAAGCTTGGCCGTCGCTGGATTACCTGCGACATTGGCAAGCCGGCATCTCTCGTCATGCGCAAGCGTTTCATCGACCAGGAAGTAAATCCGTTCCTCTATCAGAGCATCGGCGACTATCAGAAAGAGGCTTTCCATAACAACAAGAAACTCCGCCGAGTGGGCGATCTCTCTCAGGTAGTCTTAGGCCTCTTCGGTGCCTTACCATTCTCTCCAGAGCAGGTGAGCGACAGAAACTTCGGTTACGTCAAGGGCACACGAAACCTGGTGATGGTGGATAGCCCTAACCGCCTGACCACTGCCGCCACCGTTCGCCGTGCCGTAGAAGCCAAGGCTTCTCTGCTTGGCGGCGACTGGGATAAAGTCATCGTGCTGGGCTGGAACTTCGCCTTCGACATCTCGCAAGCCATCGAGAAATACAAGAACAGCAATGTAGAGGTGCTGGTGATTCCGCCCGATCTGCTCGACAAGCTATCCAAGAAGGGTTTCAAGAAGCTCATCGCCGACAAAACCGTGCGCTTCTCTTCTTTGCAATATCTGGTGGTGAACCCAGTTGAAGTAACCGTGAACGGCAATGGTGAAGATGAACTCGACATCAGTCTCAGCAACTATGTGCTGCTCTCGCCCGATAATATCCCGCTGGATGATAAGGACAAGGAGAAGTTGCAGCAGGTGATGGAGCAGGACCCTCTCTCACTGATAGAATATTGGAGCATCGACCCTGATTATGACGGCGATACTTTCCGCAGCACCTGGCAGGATTATCGTGAGAACGTGGATAACGACAGCGACCCGCTGCACTGCGTATATTCCACCCGATTGCACATGTCCCATAAGGCTGAGCGCAAGGTGTGTGTCAAGGCCGTTGACGTGTTCGGATTCGAGAGTCAGGTTATCCTGGATGTGAAGTGCTAAGAACGAATAGGAGATGACAACTATGACAATCAATTCAACTAATATATCTTTGGAATTGGCGCATCGGCTCACCGATGTGGTCAATGCCGCCTGGAAGAGTGGGGAGATGCTGGAGAAGGTAACCCCAACCACCGCTTCGCTCTTAAACTATTGGTTTGGAGAGGGTTTCTGCAACGAGCGTGCGAGAAACTTCCACGAGGGTCAGCGTCAGGCTATCCTCAACATCATCTATCTGCACGAAGTGATGGGCGAAAACTGCGTGATGGATGCCTATCAGGGCATCATTCCGGAGCTGATGGATAGGGCCGATTTGGCTCAGCTTGCCAAGCCTAAATATCAGATGCCTAAGTATGCGGTGAAGATGGCTACGGGCACGGGAAAGACGTGGGTGATGCACGCCCTGATCCTCTGGCAGATGCTGAATGCCCGGCATGAGGATGTGGAGAGCGGACGATTCACGCAGAAGTTCCTGATAGTGGCTCCGGGTCTGATTGTTTACGACCGTCTGCTGGACGCCTTCTGTGGCAGAAAGAAGCGCGACGAGGAATATCGTGACCCTCAGACCAACGACTACTACATGAACCAGGAGGTGTTCATCCCCGAGCGTTATCGTGACGAGGTGTTTTCGTTCATCCAGAACAATGTGGTGACCAAGGAGGATGGCATCGGCAGGAAGACCACCGGCGAGGGACTGATTGCCCTGACCAACTGGCATCTGTTTGAAAATCAGATGGAAGAGACGGAGCAGGATGAGGAAATGGACGATTCCAACACGGTGACGCCCGCCGAAATCGTCAGCGACCTGTTGCCTATCCGTCCGGGCAAGTCGGCGGGCAACGACCTCGGCATGCTCGACCGCCGTTCCCTGGGCGGCACCGAACTGGAATATCTTGCGGGGTTAAAGGATTTGATGGTAATCAACGATGAGGCTCATCATATCCACGAAATCAAGCGTAAGGGCGAAACCGAGGAGGTGGAATGGCAAAGAGGCTTGAATGCCATCAGCGCCACCAAGGGCACTCGCTTCATACAGGTGGACTTCTCCGCCACTCCTTTTGATACAAAGGGAACGGGCGAGAAGCAGGTGAAGCTCTTCTTCCCGCATATCATCGTTGACTTCGACTTGCCGATGGCGATGAAGCAGGGACTGGTGAAGCTGCTGCTGCTCGACCGCCGCCAGGAACTCACCGACCTGGAGAACCTGGATTACAACGCCGAGCGAGATGAGCAGGGTAAAGTGGTGGGGCTGAGCGAAGGTCAGCGCATGATGCTTCGTGCAGGACTGACAAAACTGGATAAACTCGAAGATGAATTCTTGAAAGTGGACCCGTCGAAGAATCCCAAGATGCTCATCGTCTGCCAAGACACCACGGTATCTCCTTTCGTTGAGGAGTTCCTTAAATCGGAAGGTCTGGAAGATGAAGACATCGTTACCATCGACAGCAATAAGCAGGGCGAGGTGAAGGATGAGGAGTGGCAGGAAATCAAGAAGAAGCTCTTCGATATAGATAGGTATAAGAGTCCGAAGGTGGTTATCTCGGTGCTGATGCTACGTGAGGGCTTCGATGTCAACAACATCTGTGTGCTCGTTCCGCTGCGTTCTTCGCAGGCGCCAATCCTCCTTGAGCAATTGGTGGGCAGAGGCTTGCGACTGATGTGGCGAGAGCCCGACTACATCGACATCAAGCGCGAAGATCGGCTGAGGGTGCTGAAAAACCATCAACCGCCACGCACCTATATCGACACGTTATCAATCGTGGAGCATCCGGCTTTCATCAAGTTTTATGATGATTTGCAGGATCAGGGACTGGTGGCTACAGACGATGGAGATGTTGGTACAGAAGGAGCCACTGGCGACATTCTTACCGTGGGTCTTCGTGAGGACTACGAGAAGTATGATTTCAAATGGCCGGTTATTCTGCATGATTCCGTTGAAGAATTGGAAGACTCAGAGATCGATTTGGATGATTTGCTGCCATTCACGATGTATCCGCTGCCTTTGCTCCGCAAGTTCCTGGCAAAAGAGGGCGAAACCTTCGTATCGCAGGAATCACTCACCAAGACCACCTTTGGTAAGTATAAGGTAACGGCCAGTCTCTTCAATGCCAGTGGATATAACGAATATCTGCAGAAGTTGCTGAGGGTAGTAACCTTGCGCTTTGAGAACTGTCGACGCCAGGGGTTCCCGACCATTCAGGTCAACGGCGCTCGAACGGTGCAGGTGATGGACTGGTACATCCGGGAGAAGCTATTCGCCATGCCTTTCGACCCGTTCCATGGGAGCGACTGGAAGATATTGTTGGCGAAGGATGGCATTGTGACCAAACACATCGTGGAGCAGTTTGCGGTGGCCATATATAAGATGCAGAGTCGCCTGACCACGATAGGGGCAGAGGTGAGCCATACGGAATTCTCTTCGCTCAGAGCCATCAAGATGAGAGAGGCTTACTCGATGGAGGTGCGGAAGTGCATCTATCCCCGATTGGGCTATCCTTCACACGGCGGAGGCCTGGAAAAGGCTTTCATCGAGTTTCTGGATAGGGATGCCGAGGTGGAAAGATTCCTGAAGATCAACGAGAGTGGCCACTCGTTTGCCATCATCTTCTATGTGAGAAAGGACGGTTTGATGGCTACCTATCATCCTGATTTCATCGTGGCTACAGCTGATAAGGTTTATCTGATTGAGACCAAGGGCGACGACAAGGTTGATGATGCAAACGTGCGCCAGAAGCAGACGGCCACCATTGAGTGGATTAAGAAAATCAATGCCCTGAAGCCTGAGGATAGGATGAATCGCACCTGGGAGTATGTATTGGTAGGCGAAAGCGTGTTCTACTCGTTGAGTGGAAGCGGCGCCACATTGACCGACATTTGCAACCAATGCAGGGTGACTTACTCAAGAGCTACAGGAAATCTGTTTGAATGAGAAGGGTTCCTCTTTCATTGTGGTGGGCATGATTGTTCTCGTTATGGTGAGAAAATGAGCCGTGACGAGGAATCCCACATAATATGGCAACGGCGGATAGTCTCTCAAAGGCTATCTGCCGTTGGGTTACACCCAAGAAACCATCGGTAAAGTCTTGCATAGCTATTGTTATTCAGCCCATGTGGCGTTTATTCTCCGTCTTTTCTGCACATTGCATGATAGCCCACCGCCGCGACGATCATGCTCACGCCCATCCAGAACGAGAGGTTGAGCTCTTGCGCCTCGTTGAAGAGAAGCATGGCGAGCGCTATGCTGTAGAGCGGTTCGAGGTTATAGCTCAGGTTGACGGTGAAGGCCGACAGCGTGCGTAGGGCTTGCAACTGCGTGAGAAACGGACCGATGGTAAACACCGAGGCGAAGAGCGTGATGAACAACCAGTCGGAACCCTCGGGCAACAACGAGGCGGAAGGGTAGAGCATGGCGTAGAAAGGCATGGCAAGCGACAGCACGCACCCTCCCGACAACAGCTCATGCAGGAGCATCGCCGAGCTCTCCACCCCCGTGGCGCTTTGCACGCGCTTGCTCGCAATGGCAAACAAGGTGTAGAAGAGCGACGAGAACGTGCCGATCACGATTCCCGTGCGGAACTGCATGTTGAGGCCGAAGATGAGCACGATGCCGCCCAACGTTATCAGGCCCAGCAACAAGTCGCGTAGCGAGAAACGCTTGCCGGAAGCCATGGGCTCGAGCAGAGCCGTGAAGAACCCGTTCAGGGCAAAGCACACCACACCCACGCTCACGTTGGCCGCCTTGATGCTGCCGTAGAACAGCACCCAGTGGATGGCCAGCAGCGTGCCGCAACACCCTATGCGCCACGCCTCGCGGAAGGTGGGCCTATGGAGCCGCCCACCAACCGCCAACACCGCGGCGAGCACGCCCGTGGCAATGATCATCCGGTACCACACCAAGGGCAGTTCGGCCAATGAGATCAGTCGGCCAAACACACCCGTGGCACCCGCCAATAGGATGCCCGTGTGCAGCCGCAGATAAGCGTGCGCCGGCTTCGATGGGATGTTACGCGTAGAGGTGTTTGCCATAATCTAAAGATATTGAAACCGTCCGCGACGGAGGGGCTGTGATGTCCTTTCCATCGCGGACGATTGTGGTTTGAGGAAGCGCGCGGGCGGGGTGTGCGTGCGCTTCGCCCGTCGGCCTGAGGGAGGATGGGCTAATCCTCCAGGCAGGCGTCGAGAAGCGCCTCGATGGCCTTGCGGTCCATGTCCTTGCCGATGAACACTATTTTCTGCATGCGGTCGCCGTAGTTCTCGTCCCAGTCGTTCTTGGCGTTGGGGTTCTGCTCCATAAACTGCTCGAGCTCCTCGGCGGGCATGGATGCGAACCATTGGCCCGCATTGGTGATGTTGAACTGCTTGCCGCTCTGCTCGAAGAGGTAGCAGGTGTCGGGCTCGTCGCGGAAGTAGCACATGCCCTTGGCGCGGATTACGCTCTTGGGCCATTGGGTGGACACAAACTCGTCGAAGCGGGCAAGGCTCATGGCTGGGCGGCGATAGTAGACGAACGTCTGGATGCCATACTCCAATGCCTCGCCCGACTCCTCGTTCTCCAAATGGTCGTGGTGGTGATGGTCGTGGCGGTGCTCATGCTCGTCGTGGCGCTCGTGGTCGTCGTGGTGGTCATGGTGGTCATCGCCCTCTTCGCCCTCCATGGCCTCAATCCATCGGGCGGAGGTGGCCACCTTGTCGAAGTTGAACGAGTGGGTGTTGATGATCTTGCTGAGCTCCACGTCGCCATAGTTGCACTCGTAGATGGCCGCCTTAGGCTGTATCTCGCGGATGATGGCCTTCAGGTGTGCCATCTCGTCGGGCGAAATCATGTCGGCCTTGTTGAGCAGGATGATGTTGCAAAACTCAATTTGCTGGATAACCAGGCTGGCGAGGTCTTCCTCGTCGTGATCAGCCTTGAGGTGGTCGCCCAATCCAAACTCGTCGCGCATGCGCAGGGCGTCGACCACGGTCACGATGGCGTCGAGGCGCGCCACGCCATTCTTCAGGGCGCCCGGCGCCACCATCTGCGGATAGGTGGTGATGGTTTGCGCGATGGGGGCGGGCTCGCAGATGCCGCTGGCCTCGATGACGATGTAGTCGAACTGGCGGAGGTTGATGAGGTCGTTGAGCTGCTTCACGAGGTCCATCTTCAGCGTGCAGCAGATGCACCCGTTCGACAAGGCCACCAGGCTGTCGTCGGCCTGGCCTACCACGCCTCCCTTCTGGATGAGGTTGGCGTCGATGTTCACCTCGCCTATGTCGTTCACGATGACGGCGAAGCGAATGCGCTTCTCGTTATACAAGATGCGGTTGAGCAATGTGGTCTTTCCGCTGCCTAAGTAACCGGTAAGCAGCAGGACCGGTGTTTCTTTCTGATTCATGTTGGTGTGTTCTATAATCTTGTTGCCTCCCAATCAAAAAGTGTGCCTATTGAGCGGGATGGGCGTTAATTCTTTGTTAAAAACGATGGCCGCGGACCGCGTCTTTTTTAGAAGGGGTAGCCCACGGCGAAATGGAGGCTCTGGCTGTTCTTGAAGCTATCAACGTTGTAGAAGCCTGTGTTGTAGGGCACGTGCAGGCCCACACCCCAGTCGAGGCGGATCACGAGGAAATCCATGTCGTAGCGAAGGCCCACGCCGGTGCCCAGCGCCATGTCGCGGAGCGCGTTCTTAGGCTCAAACTTCACGCCGATGCGATCGTCGCTATGCATCACCCACACGTTGCCCGCATCGAGGAAGAGCGCGCCGTAGAGGTTGCCAAAGAGGCGCGGACGATACTCGAGGTTGGCCTGGAACATCAGGTCGCCCGTCTGGTCGAGGTAATAGATGTTGGCCGAGGCGTCGTTGTGGTAATGGCCGGGGCCAATGGAGCGCACGGTGAAGGCGCGCACGCTGTTGGCGCCACCCACATAGAACTGCTCGCCATAGGGCGCCTTCGACGAGTTGCCGTAGGCCCAGATGGCGCCAAGGGCGGCGTGGCCCACAAGGGTGCTGTGCTCGGTGAGCCGCCAGGTCTTCACAAGGTCGGTCTCCACCTTCACAAACTGGGCGTAGGGGTTGTTGAACATCTCCTTGCCCAAGTCGCCCCATTTCTTGCCGGCGGCCATATAGCCCAACGACAGGAGGTTGCCCGCCTCGCTGATGGTGGTTTGCCAACGGATGGGGTTGAGCAGGTTGGTCGGACTGGTGTAGGTGTAGGTGTATTGCATCTTGGGCACAAACTGGTCCTGCATGGTGTAGTAGAGGTAGGGGTTGACCTGCAACACCGAGTCGAAGGCTGCCGTGGAGCTGCGCATATACTCGTAGGAGAACACCAACGGACTGAACAGGTGGCGACTGGTGGCCGACGTCTGGAGGCTGTAGGTCCATTCGCCCGACACGATGTGGCGCTTGAAATAGTTGGCTCGGCTGATAATGTCGGACGACATCTTCAGCGTGGTGGTGGGCACGGCGTAGAACCGGTTGCGGCGGTAATAGCGCGCCAGGCGGTCGCGGAAGAAATCGACAAACGGGATGACCATGCGCGGGAACATTAAGGAGGCGTCGACGCCATACTCGTAGCTGTTGAACTTCGACTTTGAGCGCTCGCCTTGTTGCGACGTCTGCCATTCGTAGCTGCCCTTGAGGTTAATGTCGAGCAGCTCGCCTCCCCGAAACGCGTTGCGCTTGGTGAAACCCATCACGAGGCCCGGACCCACACGGTTGTTGGTCTTGCCCACGAGGTTGCCCTCCACGTAGAAGTCGTAAGGCTTGTCGAGCACGGCGTTGATGCGCAGGTCGAGCGTGTCGTTGGCCGAGGTGGTGTCGCGCGGGGTGAACGTGAAATCGACCACGCTGAACAGGCCCGTGCTGCTCACGTGGGCCATGCTCTCCTGATAGTCCTGGTAGCTATAGAGCTTGTGGGAACGCAACTTGGTGCCTTGCAAGATGACCGGCACACGCAACGGTGGGCGACGCCCACGGAAGCGTACCATGAACGAGCCGCGTTGGAACGAGTCGGTGAGCGCATCGAGGTAGTTTTTGCGTAGGTCGATGCAGATGTTGCCCACATACCATGGGCGCTTGGCCTTGGCGGGAAGCTTCTCGATGGCTTGGAGGCGCACCTGCACCTTGCCGGGAACGGAGGTGGTGTCGGCCAGGTAAGAGGCGTAGGAGGGTTGCCAATAGAAATAGCCGTTGTTGCGAAACAGGGTGCTGAGACGGGTGCGCTCCCCTTCGAGCGTCGACATGTCGAAGGGGTCGCCCGGCTTGATCTTGGCGTCGGAAAGCGTGGAGCGAATCAGGCTGTCGCCCGCGGCGGGGAACCCCAGGTACTGCAAGGTGTCGATGGTGAAGAGGTGGCCGGCATTGACCGTATAGGCAATCTTGGCCTTCTTGGGGTTGCGCAGGGTGCGGGCCTTATAGCTTACGTCGCCCCGGAAATAGCCATGGGCGCGAAGCACCTCCTTGGCCACGGAGGCGCGCAGCTCGGGATTGACCCAACTCATGAGCACGGGTTGCTTGCCAAACGACTTGAGCATCCACCGACCGAAGTTGGAATCGTCGTTCGTGAAGGCGTTCCACACCCATAAACCCACCTGCAACGGCGAGCGCACGCTGCTGCTCCCGAAGAGGGCGCCATTGGGAGCCGTGGCGAGGGCGGCGTCGAGCTCTTCCTGGATGGCGGCATAGTGTCGGCTCTTCTCGGGTGCCTCGTAGGTAATGGCGTCGAGGCCCGTGAACAGCTGGTCGCCCTCGGGGATGTTCTTGGTGGTGGAACAGGCCGCAAACAGACTGGCCACCGCTATGATGAGAAGCAATCGGTAGGTCTTCATTCTTTTTTCTTTTCTTTCTTGGTAGAGTCGGTGGGCATCGTGGGAATCTCGTCCTGCGGGTCCTTAAAGCGGAACAGGTCTTTGAAATGGCGCAACTTGCGTTTCCACATGAAGCCGCCACCAAACTTGCTGACGTTGCCCTCGAGCCAATCGTAACCGTCGCGCTCATAGAAGAGGTTCAGGTATTTGTTGGAGGTGGCGCTCAGGCGATACTCGAACGTCACGTTGTCGAAGAATGTCTCATCTTCCATCTGCACATCGCTGCCCGATGATAGTTTTCCTCCAATGACGATGCGTAAGCGGTTGTTCCAGAAGCGCTTGGCAAACTTGAAGTTGTAATCGGTGTGGAGCGTGCCGTTGTTGCCAAACGAGTTTTCAACGCCAAAGTTCAGGTCGAGGGTGCGCAGGGCCTTGCCCGAGATCTGGTTGATTTGGCTGTTGAGGAACGCGCTCAATGCGGAGTTCATGGTGAAGCTGCTGGTGTTGCCATCCGCCAGGTACATGCCTGTGGTGAGCATGGTGACGGCGAGCTTGCCGCGCTCCTCCTTCGACATCGACTGAAGCTGGTTGTGGATGGTCATGTCTTCGGGTGCGTCGATGGTAAACTCGAGACCCATGTCGTTGAGCGTCTTGGTGACGATGACGCCCGAGGTGAACTCGACGGTGCGCCCATTGCCCGACGTGCCGCCCACGGTCGACTTGGTGGTCTCGTTGGCCGTGATGTTGAGCGTGGGGTTCATGGGGTCGCCCTTAAACTCGATGTAGCTGCCGTCTTGGATCGTGAAGGTCTTCAGCGGGATGACGGGCAGGGCATATTTCATCTCACCGCTGCCGATGGTGTAGCGGCCACGCACCACAACCTCGTCGACGGGATTGTACTGCAAGCGCAGGCTGCCTCCGCCAACAATGTCGACATAGTTGGAGTGGTCAGCATTGAGGTAGCAATCCACATGGGCGCCATCGTCGATGTTGACGTTGAGGTCCATATTGAAGCCCGTGAGCGGCGGACGGTTGATGACATCCTCGGCCGTGTCTTGCAGATTAACAAACTCCACAAGGCCCTCCAGCTGGTTGTCGGTGGAGAGGGGCGAGTCTTTCAGGTTGTATCTCAAGTCGGTTGTGCCCAGCACGTCCAGTCGGCCGCGCATCGACAGGTTGCTGACCGCTCCCTGCATCAGACCATAGAAATTTACAAACGCCTTGCCGTAAGCCTCTGACCGCGCCGTTTCCTTTGCGTCGATGAGCAGGTAGTTGTCGGCTCTCATGCGGAGCTTGAGCTGCATGTCGTCGGTGTTGGAGAAGTCGAGATAACCCTGGATGGTGAGCGGCGACGCGTTGTTGGCAAACAGGTCGTAGTTTTCAAACACCAGGTGGCTGCCCGTGATGGGCAACGGGTCGTCGGCGCAGCGCATCACGATGCCGTAGGGCTCGCTGAAGATGTAGGCCGAATCGAACAGCACCTCGCCATTGATGTCGGGTTTGCTCAGTGATCCCTGAACCGTGAGGTTGCCCTCGGCGTAGCCGCGCAGGCCCAAGAGGCGGTCGGGGATGAAGCCATTAGCCATGCTCAGGGGCAGGCGCTCCAGGCCGACCTCGGCGTCGAGATAGCCTTCGCCAGCCGATTGGTAGGAGCCCGTAAGGGTGCACACCTCATGGCCGTCGTGGGTGAGGATGCCGTCAACATAATGACTGCCGTCGGTCTTTGGCATGTAGGTGAATTCGCCTCCCACGTGGCCCATGGCGTTGCCCTCGTAGACCATGTCGGCCACATCGACCGTCGACGAAACCGAAAGCTCGTCGGGGGTCTGCACCACGTGGAAGTCGCCATTGAGGATGCCCGACATGTCTGGCGTGAAAGGAATCATTGCCAAGACTTCTCCAAGGTTGAACTTATGGAGCGTGACGGTTACATCCTGCAACGCGTCGGTGTTCTCATCATTGGTATAGATCTGCACACCCATGCCATCGGCCGACCGGAGGCGCATGTCGGCGCGGATGCGTCGGTCGTCGCCCAAGTAAACGTAGTTGCTGTCGTTCACGGCAAAGCGCTTGTAGCCCAGCACAGGGTCGTCGCCATAGAGGTGCAGGCTGATGCCGTGCTGTTGCATGGAGGCTTGCACGGCGAAGCTCACGCCGAGGCTGTCCTTCCAGTCGTAGAGGCGTGTCTTGATGTAGGTGCCGCGCTCATTGAGGCCGCCGTCGGCAAAAGCGTTGAAGATATACTTGGGATTGTTCTTGCCGTTCTGCACGTGGAGCGAGTAGGTCATGTTGCGCTCGTCCGACGTGAGGTGCAGGCGAATGGTGTCGATCTGGAAACTATCCATCACCAGCGAGTCGACAGATAGGTTGCCATTCAGACCCGCCAAGGGCGATGAGGTCATATTGACATAGAGATTCTCAAACTTGTAGCCTTTGAATTTCAAGAACCTACTGACGATATTCTCCTGACCGCAAGAGAGATACAGGCGAGCGTTGGGCAACTGCTCGCGGAGCTTCGCCTGTTCGATGCGCTTCTCCTTCATCTGGCTCTGGGCCTCGGCCATAAAGCGCGTGCAATGGTTCAATAGGCGGTCGTAGCCGCCCCTGCCATCCATGTCGAGGTGGAAGTCGCCGCAATCCACAACGGCGTGGGTGGTGTCGCGACGTGTGAGCACATCGAGCACCACATCCTCGGGACGATAATACTTTTTCGGGTCGTGGATGGTGATGTCGCTCACCATGCCGCGCACCTCATAATATTCCTTGAGGTCGGTGGCCATATCGACGTGGGCGCAAGCCGAAACGGTTAGTGGAACATCGGTGATGCGCAGGTTGTAAAGGTCAAGATGGTGCAAGTCGCCCGCTACGGTGGCGCGCATGCGGCTGCCCGTGGTCAGGGCGTCGAGGTTCACCTGACCTTCGAAGAGCGGGTTGCGGGAGTCGATGTCGGCGTGGATGCGACCGTTATGGATGGTGGCCACGGCGGCCACGTTGTCGAGGTTGTAGTTGCCATATTGGAACGCATTGATGCCGGCCTCGGCCTTCAGGCGCATCTTGGGGGAGAGGATGTTGGCACCCTCGCCTTGGGCGGTGATGTAACCCGTGAAGGGGTGGAAGCCCATCTTGGGAAGGAAATTCTGCAAGGGTAGGCGTTGGGCGTTCAGCCGAACGTTGTAGGCCATCTTCTTGATGTCAACCTGGACGTTGCCGCGCAATTCGCCCCCTCCTTGCGATGCCACGAAGTGGGTGAGGTAGTTGTTGCCGTCGACGCGTATCTTGCCGTCAAACGCTATGCCGCTCGGCACACGAACCGTCTTGCCGAGAGCGGGCCCGAGCATTGGCGTGAGGAAGTTGAGGTTGTAGGCCTTGGCGTGTAGGGCGACATCGGCCTTGAGATGGTTGGGGTCGGTGAGGTTGGCGGCAAAGCCATCGCCCGTGATGCGAAACGCCGTGGGCAGGAGGAGACGCACGCCCGAGAGGTGCATCTTCTGCATGTTGCCACGCGCCACCAAATCGATGCCCAAGGGGTAGTTGGGCCAGCGGCGAGCCAATTCGCGTGGAAGGTTTGGCCCGGCAATCTTCAGGATGTCTTGCTTGCCCACTTCTCCGTGGACAATGGCTTTCAGCTTGCCCGGCGCTTTGTCGGCGAAGGCGTTGAGATCCATGCCGAAGTCGACCGTCAGGCGCGACTCGGGGGTGGCCAATCGTAGCGACGACACATCCATGCGGGTGCTGTCCATCGAGAATGTGCCACGCAAGCTGTCGACTTGCAAGCCGCTTTTCTCCACGAAACGGCACGATTTGATGCCGAGGTGGAGCTTGGAATCGCAGAAGTAGAACGAGTCGGCCTTGAGATCCAACTTCCTGAGAAACAGGTGGTTGAAATCGAGGCCAGCGGTGGGCTTCTCGTAGTTCTGGTCGTAGTGGACCCCGCCGTTGCGCCAATCGAGATGGCCAACGGTATAGAGATTTTTATAAAGGTCGAGATAAGCCTTCTGGGCCTGCGCCTCTCCAAAATAGGTGGCTACGGAGAGGGTGTCGCCCGGCATGTGGAGCGTGAGGCTCGATTGGTGCAGGCGGAGCTGCGCGAGGGCTATCTTCCAATAGTTCGTGCTGGGGGTGGTGTCTTTGGGAACGGTGTCGCTCAGGGCCACATCGAGCTGGGCGTTGGCCAAGACGGCATGGTTGATGTTGACGTGCTCCTTGGCCAGGTCGATGCCGTGGGCCTTCAGGCAGAGCAGGCCTACCTGTCCCTTGATGCGGAGCGAGTGCACGAGGTTGGCGGTGTTGACCTTCATTTGCTCGAAGGCCAACTCGTCGACCATGACCTGGCGATGTATGAGGGGCCACAACTGCACGTCGACCACCACCGAATGGATGTCGGCAACGGTGTCGGTGACGCCCTTCAGCGAATCGTTGGGCTGAAGCACGCTCACTTGATGCAACGCTAAGTCGAGGGGAAATTTTAGGTGCACCTTCCCTACGCTGATGTGCATGCCGAGCTCCTCGGAGGCGTAGTGGGTGACCTGACGGACCGCCCAGTTCTGGAAAGGCGGGAAATAAAATAAGGCAAAAAGCAAGACCACTAACACCAAAGGCGTTAGGATAACAATACCTATTCTTTTAGTTGTCTTGCTCAGTGTCATGCTGATGGGGGTTATGTTTTTACAGTTTCGGCGATGCCGTGCCAAAGAGGATCATCAGGTAGGGGCGAGTCGAGGTGGATCAACTCGTGGGAGACAGGGTGGACAAACTCCACAGAATGTGACAACAACGAGATGCTTCCATCGGGATTGCTGCGCTTGGCGCCGTATTTGAGATCGCCCTTGATGGGACAGCCCATGTGGGCCAGCTGGCAGCGTATCTGGTGGTGGCGACCCGTCATGAGGTGAACCTCCAGAAGGTTGTAATGGTCGGTGTGGCCGATGACGCGGTAGGCGAGCCTCGCTTTCTTGGAGTTGGGCACCTCGCGATCGTAGGCATAGCTCTTGTTCTGTTTCTCGTTGCGCGTCAACCAGTGGGTGAGCGTAGCCTCGGGAATGGCGGGGGCGTTCTTCGTGATGGCCCAATAGGTCTTGTGGATGTCGCCGTCCTTGAACATGGCGTTGAGCCTCGTGAGGGCCTTGCTGGTTCGGGCAAAAATAACAAGCCCCGAAACAGGACGGTCAAGACGATGCACCACGCCGAGAAACACGTTGCCGGGCTTGTGGTACTTCGTCTTGATATAATCCTTTACCGTTTCGGAAAGCGGCACATCGCCAGTCTTGTCGCCCTGGACAATCTCGCCGCTCTCCTTATATACGATAATAATATGGTTGTCTTCGTAAACGACCTGCATGATCAGTGAATCGCGCAGATTACATGTTCATGCCACCGTCGATCTGGATGACCTGACCGCTCACGTAGCTTGCCATGTCGGAAGCCAGGAAGGCGCACACGTTGGCAATATCCTCGGGCTTGCCACCACGACGAAGAGGAATCTTCTTCATCCAGTCCTTGCGAATCTCTTCGGGCAACTGTTCGGTCATGGCTGTCTCGATGAAACCAGGAGCCACGGCGTTGGCACGCACACCCTTAGGACCAAGCTCCTGGGCGATAGACTTAGCCAAGGCGATCATACCTGCCTTTGAGGCGGCGTAGTTGCACTGGCCGGCGTTACCATGAACACCTACCACCGAAGCCATGTTGATGATTGAACCACTGCGCTGGCGCAGCATGATGGGTGAGCAAGCGTGGATGAAGTTGAAGGCCGACTTCAGGTTGACGTTCAGCACGGCGTCCCACTGCGCCTCGCTCATGCGGAGCATCAAGCCGTCCTTGGTGATACCAGCGTTGTTGACGAGGATGTCGACTGAGCCGAAATCGGCGTGAATCTGCTTGACAACCTTCTCTGTCTCAGCAAAGTCGGCAGCATTGCCAGCGTATGCGCGGCAGGTAACGCCAAGGGCTTCGATCTCCTTGCGTGTAGCCTCCAAGCCAGCGGCCATATCGTCGTTGAGCACAAGGTCAGTGAATGCGATGTTAGCGCCCTCTGAGGCGAACTTCATAGCGACGGCCTTACCAATGCCACGAGCGGCACCAGTGATAATGGCGGTCTTACCTGTTAATAATCCCATTTTGTTTGTTGTTTATTGATTTACAATTAATTACACCTTTGCTACAGGACTAAGCCAATGCCGTGGACTGAAGCCGCGTTGGGCGAAGGCCTGCAAATAGGCGCTTTGTTCTTGATGAATGTGTGGACGGTTTCCTACCGAGACAACGTGACGTTTGTAACCGATGCACGTAAAACTCTGCCAGACAACATGCCCAACATACCCATTTTATCGTGCAAATATACGTTTGTTTTTCAATTTCCCAAAGTTTATATGCAACGTAACGCCTGTTTTTAATATAATTTATACTTTACAATATGCGAAACGGCTGTGTGCCCTCGTGTCAAGCACGATGAAAGGGCACACGCTACTTTAGCGCACTGTGCTTGCCCAAGGCGCCATAAACCACCTTCGCTACCAAGGGCTTGCTGGCCTCTTCGGTCAAGCCGTGGCCCAAGCGACCATAGATGAAGGGCACCTCAAGGCCCTTGATGCAATAATGGGTGATGTCGGCCACAAGATCCACATTGTCGATGTCAAACTCGCCGTCGGCCTTGCCGTCGGCGTAAACCTTACGAAACAGTTCGATCTCGTCCTCGTCGAAGTTCTTGCGAACCTTTTCCACCGTCCAGATGTTGCGGAAAAACTCGGCGCGTAGGTTGCCATTGCGAACCACCGTCTCCTTAATCATACTCAGATGGGTATAAATGAGCTCGATAATCTTGTCCTGGGGACGTATCTTCTTGGCCGCAACCTCATCCAACTTGTCGCTCAGGCGCTCCAACTCCGATTCGATCACCGCATAATATACATCCTCCTTTCTATTAAAATAGGTGTATAGCGTGCGGCGCCCTTTGCCTGATGCCGCAGCGATGTCGTTCATCGTCGTAGCCGCCACGCCGTTCTTCGCAAACAATTGGCGAGCAACGTCCACGAGCTTCTGTCTTGTCTTCGAGATTGACATATCTTTGTCCTTTCCTATTTTAAAATTGCACAAGCTATTTATGTGTGCAAAAGTAATCAGATTATACGAAATAAACAAGCGAGAACCTTAAAAATATATGAAAAACGAGGTTTTTTGAAAAATAATCGCCAAAACATTTGGCGGTTTGCAAAAATAACCATACCTTTGCACTCGCAATTCAGAAATGAGGCTTAAACCTCATGGATACAACATCGCGGAGTGGAGCAGTTGGTAGCTCGCCAGGCTCATAACCTGGAGGTCGCACGTTCGAATCCTGCCTCCGCAACTACGAATGACGTAATTTAGACAATACATTACGTCTTTTTTTTGTTTATGCCACTTATAACCAAAGGTATAAAGGTTCACCAGTATACCAAAAGTTGCAGGATGTTTTCGAGGACGAATGACAACCATACCGATGTTGTATTTCGGATTATCAGCAGGGAAACAACCTACAAACGTAAATTCATCAGAAGTTCTTTTCTCTGAGCATAGGCTCCTATGTTACAGAGTATTAGCATAAATAGTAATAATGTTCTAACTGTTTATTTTATTGTTTTCATTCCGTCTCTACATCTTTAGGTTGTACAATCAGTTCCAATCGCTTGACATCGTCTTCTGTCAGTTGGACATTCCCTCCATTTCTGTAATAGTCGAGCACTCTTTCTGCGCCATGTCGGTCCAACACAGCATGTTCTTCTGCTTTCATGTAGTATTCTACAGCAAGTTGCTTGTTTGATTTGCCATTATCGTCAGGTTCATAATAGAGGTCGCCAAGAATCAGATAGGCGAGAGGTACACGATGAGCAATTATGCCAAGCTTTGTTGCATCTGCTCTCAGTCTGCCTTCCCAATCAGGTATGGTTAACAGCAGTTCAGCCAAGGAACAACCTTGATTTGCTGCCTCTTTTATCACAATACTCTGTTAATTCTAACGTAATCGTTTGAAAATGAAGGAGTTAATTAACG